>Ga0190359_1000462_pt1 | contig 27220 bp, 24 predicted proteins | sample 48721823_MG_FD_161269 | JGI IMG/M metagenome (GOLD analysis project Ga0190359, IMG submission 161269) | Hydrothermal vent microbial mat bacterial communities from Southern Trench, Guaymas Basin, Mexico - 4872-18-2-3_MG | ecosystem: Environmental > Aquatic > Marine > Hydrothermal vents >... | reverse complement strand
CTGGCTTGAACGAACCGGTAAACGCGCCCATGACTCGGAACAGGAGGTAAACCTTATTACCCTGGATTACCGTATTCCCCTTGAGCCGCCGAAAAATCCCGATCCATTTAAATGGCTAAGCGCTTTTACCAGTGCGCTTGATACGGTGCTGTTGACTTATGAGCTTCATCTTCTCCATGAACTGCCGGGACGCACACCGCCGCTCGGTCTCCACCATATCCCGTCAAGCATCGAGTTCAAAGGAGATAATGGGGACTTTCTGGCGCCCTGCGCCAATTTCCTGCATACCTTTGATTGTGTGGGCATCCTGCAACGTAAAATGATGGACATCGCAGACCATCTTGAATCACAGAACGCAAAAGATGTTTTCACCATGAAAAAACAGCTCTTTTTTATGCAGGATGTAAATCGTTATCTCCCCCACACCGCCAGCGGCTTCCCGCATATAAAAGACAGATTCTGGTCTTTCAGCCAACTAATCGATATTGAGCGTGAAATTCTGAAAAAAAATAAAATAACCGGCGGACAGGTTCGTATCGCCGATCTCCTGAAAAACGGTACTAAAAGCATTCTCATGTCCAATAAAAACATTAAGGTTTGTATTGATCATAAAAACGGCGGACAGGTATTCGAGTTGGATTATCGTGAGCGTTCTGCAAACCTTTTTACAGCCTATAATCCCAGGCGACATACACCGCCCCGGATCCTAGTGGCGGGGAAATCACGAACATCATTTATTGATCATTTTCTCAACGAGAAATGCACCCGGACAGATTTTATAAACAACACGGCAAAACATTACGGCGATTTTGTTACCGGGCAATTTGAGTATAAGGTTAAAAAAACCGCTACCAGTATCAAGACCATTTTATCTCGGCAGGGCTTTATCACTATCCAAGACAAGCAATATCCTCTCATTATTGAAAAAGTATTTGGCCTGGAAAAAGACAGGCCGGAACTCTCTTTTGTCTATCAACTATCTCACCATTCCCTCATAACCTATGCCTTTACATTCGCAATAGAGTTGACGTTTGGTCTTCCCGGGGTGCAATCGCACCAGGCTGAGATAGTCAGTGACAAGATTACTCACAATCGACTTGCCTGGGACAGGGTTACCTTTAAAAACACAACCGAATGGACACTGACCGATAAAAAAATAGGCGTTGCCGTAACCTGTATTACTCAGAAACCGGTTACCGTCTGGTGCTATCCGATCATACAATCTTCTCCCTATCAAGGTACCGCAGTGGTAATTTCTACACCGGTATCTCTGGAAGAAAACTCGGCATGGTCGCTTATGGGTAAGCTCTCCTGTAAAAAAATTGCCCTTAAAGGAGACAGTAACGATGTTATCTGAAGCGTTAGACATTACCATCGAAAGCCGGGGCGATGCTGTCTGGATAATTCTTTCCGGCCCGTTTAATAAAGAACAGGTGCCTCAGATAAAGACAAAAATCGAAGGATTTATCCGTGACGGACACCGTAATATCGTAGTAAATCTTGAAGAAGTAACCAGTATTCATAACGCGGTTGCACCGATGTTTCTCTCGTTACTCAATATGATGAAAGGTAAAGACGGTGATATTAAACTTATATTTAAAAATGAAGTCGTATCCAGTGTGCTCGCTCCGTATAAAAATATCTTCTCAATTTACCCGGACGTTAAAAGTCTGACCTCTTTTACGCTTCTCCATAAAATACGAAGGAGAGGCCTTTTTCTGACCAAAAAAACGGGTATTCGACTCTCCGTGCCGGTTGCTCTGTTTCTCCTGTTTATTCTCCTGGGATGGTTTGTCTCCCTGGGTATTATCATAAATATGCAGAAACAACAAATTGCGTTTCAGGAAACGAAGCTACGATATTATAAGCAATGGAAAGAAAAAGCTGAAAAAGAGATTATTGAACTGGAGAGTCGTATAAAGCCCATGATGCAGCTGGGTCTTTTGCCGGACTCACTCTCAGAATAGCGTCATGCCTTCGAAGAAAAAAATTATACCGCTTCGCATTATAATGCGTAAAAATCATATCTGGATATCCGAATTATTGGTTATTATCCTTGTATCTGCCATTGTACTCAGCTTGCTCTTTCTCGGTATCATCGTTGTGAAAAATGACTTAACTATAAGAAGAAATAACCGTACTATTACCTATGCAAAAAGTAACTGGAATTCACTGGCCGCAACCATTGATGAGCTGACTGAAAAGCATTTAGTGGCCTCCACCCTCGACTCATTTGCACTCGGTAAATTATCCGATACAACACTCTGGACGCTGGTTGACCTCGTATATCAAAACAGTAAAACGTTCGGCTATGATCCGTTTCTGGTCCTGGCAGTTATTCATGTGGAAAGCATGTTTGATCCCGTTGCAAAGGGACAATACCGGGATGGACGATACAGCGGCGCCTTCGGCCTCATGCAATTAAAACCGGAAACTGCACAGGGTGTGGCAAAGGCACTCGGTATTCCATACAGCGGCATGAAAGACCTTTTTAAACCGGAAATTAATATTCCACTGGGAGTTGCCTATCTCACCCAGCAGATCTCCCAATTTAAAAGTCTCAAACTGGGAATTCTTGCCTACAACCAGGGCCCCGGCACTATCCTTCATTCGCTTAAAAATAAACAACCCCTCTCTATTCGGTACTATAATAAAGTTCTGAAAAGTTATTTTAAACTCAGAAAGATGCACAGAGTGTTGGAGGAATTTGAAAACTAACAACCGCTTTAAAGAAACTATCTTTATAAATCGTAATAATTAAAGTTCATTTTTCGTAATCCGATAAACAGTTCTATATTTTGAAGTATATTTATAGTATGACGAAACGCAGGGATGCATTAAAACTCGGTCTGTCGGCAATGGGGGTCGTGGCGCTAAGTCCGTGCAATGCAGTATGTAATGCATCCTCCAGAGATGCACAATTCTGGGAGGCGGGGGATGGAGTTGTCACTTGCAAATTATGTCCCCGGTTCTGCGTTATTCGACCCGGTGCAACGAGTCCGTGTCGCACACGGCAAAACAGCGGCGGTACGCTTAAAACAATAGGGTATGCAAATCCCTGTGCGGTCCATGTTGATCCTATTGAGAAAAAACCGCTGTATCATGTCCTCCCTGGTGCAAAAGCATTTTCCATTGCAATTGCAGGATGTAACCTCAGGTGTAAAAACTGTCAGAATTACACCATCAGCCAGGCAAGCCCTCTGGACACACCGAATATGAACTATCCCCCGAAGAAAGTTGTTGAAGAGGCGAAGCGAAGCGGGTGTACCACTATCGCGTATACCTATTCAGAGCCGATTGTCTGGTACGAATATATGTATGATACCGCGAAACTGGCACACCAGGCGGGTCTGAAAAACCTCATGATAACCTGCGGGTATATTAATCCCGATCCCCTGAAAGCACTTGCGCCTTATATAGACGCAGCCAATATTGATCTGAAAAGCTTCAGCAACAATATCTATAAAAAATTAAATGCCGGCAGGCTGCAGCCGGTACTTGACACGATAACTCTCTCACTCAGTCTCGGTATCTGGGTCGAAATTACCAATCTTATTGTCCCCGAATGGACGGATGATCTGAAAATGATCCGTAAGATGTGTCAATGGATTGTACAGTCAGTCGGCAAGGAAGTACCCATTCATTTTTCCCGATTCCATCCAATGTATAAACTTGCCCATCTCTATCCGACACCGAAAAAAGTCTTAACTGCTGCACGCAATATTGCCAAGGAGGAAGGACTGCGATTTATCTATGTCGGCAATGTTGCGGGTACCGACTCGAATACATACTGTCCACAATGTAATAGGCCTGTTATCAAACGATACGGCTATCTGGTCACTTCAAATAAAATCAAGGACGGCAAGTGCAGTTTTTGCGGGTATACTATAAACGGTATCTGGACCTGATAACCGTATACTATTCTACCGTAATTCCGGAAAGGATTTAACCTCTTGCATAAAATTCGACTGCAATTGATTCTTATCCTCACAGTTCTGACACCACTCGGCTTTTATACTAAATTTTATACCGGGCCTTTAAATAACTGGGTGAATAATTCACTCGGAGGATTGTTATATCTGCTTTTCTGGTGTTTTGTCGCTCTGTTCATCTTTCCGAAAGCCCGAGCCGTTACCGTTGCAGCAGGCGTATTCAGTATAACCTGCCTTCTGGAATTTCTCCAGTTGTGGCATCCGCAAGTTCTTCAGGCTATCCGCGGGACCTTTATCGGGAAAACTGTACTCGGTACTTCATTTGTGTGGTCTGATTTTTTCTATTATATTGTCGGTTCGCTCCTTGGCTATTTTTTTATACGGATTTTAAATAAGCAACACCTGTGAATAAGTGTTACCGTCAGGTGTGTATAAAAATTCCTTTTACCTTATAATTCGCGCTGCTCCAATTTATCTTTTAACATAAGAAAATTGAGCGATCGCCTACATATCAGGTGTATATACAGGTGAGTGTTATGGATCCATTACGGGTTAAAGAACTCTATGAGAAATACGGCTTTATCATATATGGTCGTTGTATTCGCATACTGAGATCGGAAGATGACGCTAAGGATGCCATGCATGAGGTATTTCTCAAACTGCTCGACAACATTAACAAATTTCCCGACAATACGCATATTATACCATGGATATATACGGTCGCACGGAATCACTGTTTCAATATCCTCAGAGGGAGAAAAAAGTTTGCATCGATATCTGATTTGGATCGCCTCTCCTTAAAACAGGAAACGGAAAAGGCGTATGGTGAAAAAATGCTGATTGAGCAGGTACTTAACGTGCATAACAAACGGGTTCAGGAAGCGGTTTATTTTACCTATATGGAAAAACTGAATCAGAAAGATATACAGAAAATAACCGGCCAGTCACCGGCTACTATTCGCAGGAATCTGAATCGCTTTAAAAAAAGCATACCACATCTTAAAAAAAGGCTTGGTATAGCATGAGCGGACATGCAGTTGACAAACTAGCTATCGCATCCTATGTTACCGACGATCTGCCGCAGAGAAAGCGTACCGAACTGGAAACACACCTGCGGGAATGCGGGGTATGCCGTGCCTATTATGAGCAGCTAGTCCGGGAAAGAGAGAATTTCCTCGACAGATTCCCCTTTGAGCAATCAACACCGTCACGGCCCCACAACGTTGTTTCCTTTCCCGTGCCGTCCCGGCTGTATGCAATTGCTGCGTGCTTTCTCGTTTTACTGACCGGCGTGTGGATATATTACGCCTCACAGAAACCTGATACCATGAGAATAAAAGGCGGCAGTGATATCAGAGTTGTTGTACAAGGGATCGACGGTACTATTGAAGAACGATCATCTCATATCTATTATCCGGGAGAGCGTATTCAGTTCATTTATTCATGTGCAGATCGGAACAATTTCATGCTGTTTGGCCTGGACGAAAAGGGCACGCTCACAACCTATCTACCTGCAAAGGGCGACAACTCTATGACACTCACCAAAGGTGCCGACATACCCTTACCGCACAGCATTCTTCTCGATGACTATATCGGCAACGAGCTCTTCATTGCTGTTTTTTCAGCACAGCAGTTATCGGTTTCGAATATGAAGCAGTATATTATGAAACAGTACACGGATGCCGGGACCGTCGATACGATTCGGTTCAAAAAAACGAATAATTTCATAATCTCTTCCATCCTTATAACCAAACAAATACGCGAAAAATGAAAATAAAAATCTATATACTACTCCTGTTCATCGGTTCAGCAGCATATGCATCCCGGCATGCCCTGTTGGTAGGAAACAGATACGGCGGTTCTTTCCAGCCGCTTAAATATGTAAAGAATGATATTGCAGATATCCAAACGGCGCTTACCCGGTTCTGCGGATTCGACGATGCAAACATTGCCGTTCGTATTGACAAATCAGCAAAGGAACTGGAATTGCTTCTGCACGAATTTGCCCGGCAGGGTTCATCCGATGATGATCTGTTTCTTTTCTACTTTTCAGGCCATGCCGATCACGAGAGCCTGCTTATGGGAAACACCCGGTATCCGCTGGCAGATTTAAAGAAGCGGCTTAAATCGATACCGTCACAAATGCGGATAATCATCTTTGATGCGTGCCAGAGCGGCAGTTTTACCCGCTATAAAGGAGGTACTCTGGAAGAACCCTTTTTATATAAGGAAGGGAATAAAATCAAAGGCAGCATTGTACTTTATTCCAGCTCGGCCAACGAATATTCCCAGGAATCGGATATGTATAAAAATTCCGTGTTTACTTTTCATTTTATCAATGGGCTTCGCGGCTGCGCCGATATCTCCGGTGATAAAAAGATAACGCTTTCCGAAGCCTATCAATATTCCTATAACCGCACCGTCTCCTCGACCATTCATTCAACGGGGGGCGTACAACATCCGGGATATCAGTTCAGTATTCAGGGTGAGGGAAATGTGGTTCTCGCGGACATCACGGTCAGAACCTGCGGAATTATTCTCGATCAGGATATCGAAGAAACCATCGTGGTGCTGGGTAGCCGAAAGGAGCTGACTGCCGATCTGTCAAAGGAAAAAGGAACCAGGATTTTTATTGCAGTCAATCCAGGCACCTATGAGATATATAATAATAAAAAAGAGGTCTCATACAAAACAAAAATTACCGTGCGTGAAAATACCATTGTGACCCTCTCGAATGACATGCTCCGTAAAATGCGCACCATACCGGTCTATGCTAAAGGCGCGGAGAGACGACCGGTTATTTTCGGTATCACCCTGACCGGCGGCTTTGTCGATTTCAACCTTTCCCAACTTGCGACACAGTGTAATACACAGTATAACGATTTTCACCTGCTTTCCATGACCCCTTCATTTTCATTTCCCTCGGGTGTTTTCACCGGCGGTCTTGGTCTTGAAGTGAACTTTCGAAACGACGTGCAGGTATACCTCTCATTTGATTCGTTCCGACTGAAGGAGAGAATGGACTATGCAGGCACAGTATTCTCACCGGGGGATTCATTATCCTACCCTGCGCAATTACAGATCCATGACACACTCTCCTGTCAGAGCTTCCATCTGGGAGTCGGGTATACCTTCCATCACCGGATACTGAAATTTATAACCCTTCGCGCAGGCATTGACTGGATTATTGCCGATTTTACCGTTAACAGTGTTTTTACCAACAGTCTCTACAGTTTGTCGACGAACACCACGTTTACGGATAACGGTTTTCTTGTGCTGCCTGAAGTTGGAGCAACATTCAAATACACTTTTCAGGCACCGTTCGCGCTCGGTGCGCTGATTTCATATCGATTACAAACCGGTGAAAAGGAACTGTATTCCCATGATGATACCGGCTATCCGTTACAGTATAGCTTTTCCGGTGTAACTTTTTCACTCTTTGCCACCTATCTGCTGAACAAGCGGTAAGGACACCCTATGCAGAATATTAAAATCGGTATATATATCCTCCTTGCCCTGGCGACAGTCCTCTGTTCATGCAGCACAATGGTTGATGCAGTTTCAGGTGGCGACATAATTCCCTACCCCCGCACACCGGGTATCATCCCGCTCGACGCATTCAGTCAATTGGTCTATTCCCATACCGCACACGATACTTCAGGAAACAGCACCGCCGATCTCCATTGTGCAATCGGCGCTGTCTACGGTCTCGATTTCGACACCCTGCTCACCCCTATCACTGAGAAAAATTTCGAACAGAATTTCCAGCTCTACCTGTATGAATACGAATGGGAGGACCTCGACAGCGGTATACTTGTCTCCTATCGGGAGCGTAATGTTGACACTACGGGCATCTATATTCACGGCGAATACTTCGGTGCACAGATAACACTATACAAAAAACCGATTCTCTGGCTGAAATATCCTGCGGCAATCGGTGATACCTGGTACCGCGCATCGCCGGATTCCACCGATACCCTGCTCCCCCGGTATGAAGTTCTTGATACCTCTGCCGTTTTTTCAATACCCTGCCAGGAAGAGGATGCAATGTCCCCGGTGGAATGTGTTCAATGCTACCTGTATAAAAGAACTGAGGCAGATACTGTCGGGTACTATTATTACACCCGTCAGTACGGTCTGGTTGGTTACCTCGAATATATTCACAGCATCTTAAGAAGAACCGTGCTGCTTAAAAGCTATAATCCCTCATGATTTTCCCCACTTTTTTGAGCGATTTTACATTCCTCAGTTGTGATATATATGAGCACTTATATCCCTCCCGTTTAATTCACCTTGGAAAGAGGATGGTATGGACATAAACAACGTTTTTAAAAAATCCTTACCGTTGATTTCACGCGCAGGTATACTGCTCTTTGTTGTTCTTTCATCACTGGGCTTTACCACGAAACAGCGAGCTCAAAATCAATTCTTCTCAAATATTGAGAACATCTATCTTTGTGATTCTCTTCTTTTTATATCTGACAGTTACCGGGGAATTTCAATCTATTCTGTAGCAGACCCGGAATCTCCCGTGTTTAAAGGTTCTATACCACTCCAATCACACAGCAGCCTGGCGGTAAATAATAACATTATTTATGCTAATTCCTACGGGTTTATTTTTGCCTTGCGATTGCATGCTGACTTTACCTATGATACCCTGGCTACCATCAAGCAGGACCCGGAGTATATCGAAGAAGAGATGTATCCGATAGATGAGCACCACGGTTTTTTCAACTGTGCCGAACCCGTTATGCTCGACGGTGGGACAAGCGGTGTCGGCGGTTCCTATGCCCGTTTTGCTGTTATTGATTCATTTTTATATTATCTCGACAACAACAGCCTTGTTACTATTGATATATCGGTTCCCGATACCATTGTCAAACTATCGGAAACCTACATTGACTGGACTGTAGAAACACTCTTTCCAACGCAGGACTATCTCTATGTTGGCGGGCGCGGCGGTATGTATGTTCTCGATCGGGTAAATCCCGCCAGCCCGAAAAATGTCTGTAAGCTCCAGCACTTCCAGGCGTACGATCCGGTTGTAGTCCGGGATACCGTCGCGTATGTCGCCCTTCGGGCAGGCAACTGGGGCGGTACTGCAAAGGATGTCCTGCTGGTGACAAGTGTCGCAGATTTCTCAAAGGCATACGTTCTGGATGAAGCGTCTACCTTTACCCCCTATGGCCTCGCAGTTCAGGATTCGCTCCTCTTTGTCAGTAACGGCTATAACGGTTTCACTCTCTTTGATGTGAAAAATCCCACTACTGTTACCAAAATTAAATACTGGGACACACCCGATACCAAAGACTTTATATGGGTAGATACCATTCTGTATACTATGGGATTTAGTAATGTCATGGTGTATGAGGTAACTGATCCGCATACACCGCAACTCCTGGCTACTATCAAGTAACCCTCAAGGATTGGTGCAGGGAACACATTTATGTTACTGCGTTTTAGAGAATGTGTTCCCTTTTTATATCACCCGGCATAGTAAATTGACATCGGTTGCCGTTTTTTCAACGAAAAATTCAATTTAATTTTAACTTTATGTAATATCCTATTATATTTCTTATTATATTTTTCAGTATTACAGGTTGTATGTTTTCTTATCAACACATTCCCGCACCATATTATGAACTTACAATTATTTCGAACATTCATTTCTGGAGTTGTTATTATGTCGCTGTTCAATTGCAATGCAGCAGATAACGAGATAACGGTTCGCCGGGCCGCTGTTGCGGACCGGTTTTATACCGGCAATGCGACAAAGCTGCGCGCCGAGATCGAGCAATACATCGCCGCCGGAAAAAAACTGAAGGAATTTCCGCAGATTATTATCAGTCCCCATGCAGGGTACGTATTTTCCGGCCCTGTGGCAGGTATCGGGTTCGCCACTATTGACAAAAATACCAAAAGGGTCTTCCTCATCGGTCCGTCGCACCATAAATATTTCAACGGTATCTCGATACCTGAAGTGGATGCCTATGAAACACCCTTAGGCAATGTTCCTCTTGATAAAAAAAACATTAAAAAACTGCAAACAAATCCGTTGTTTAGCACGCAAGAAGGTGCTCACGCCATGGAACACTGCCTCGAGGTACAGATTCCCTTTTTACAGGTTCTTCTCGCCGATTTTACTATAATCCCTATGATTGTCGGCCATCTGAAGAATCCGGCGGATGTCGCCGAGCTGATACGGCCGCTTATTGATGATAAGACACTGGTTGTCATTTCAAGTGATTTCTCCCATTACCATTCCCATACCGAGGCCAAGAATATTGACAAGCGCTCCATAGAAACGATCCTGAACGGGAACCCCGACGGCTTTATTGACGCCTGCGGTGAAACACCTATCCGTATTGCCATGCAGCTCGCGCTGAAAATGAATCTAAAGCCGCATCTGCTTGACGCCCGCAACTCCTATGAAACCGCCCCTCAGTATGGATCCGGCGACCGCGTGGTCGGGTATGCATCCATTGTCTATCTGCCGGATTCCAACGGTGCAGAAAAGAAAACTTCAGCCGATGAAAGCAACGATGCTCCTGATGAATCTACACAGGTTCTGACTGAAAGCGATAAAGCCTTTCTTCTTAAACTCGCCCGTAATGCACTCGAAAAAGCAGTCAGGGGTGAAAAACCGCCGACTCCGACCAATATCCCGTCAATTATGCAGGAATTCCGCGGCTGCTTCGTCACCCTTACCAAACACGGCGCTCTCCGTGGATGCATCGGCTATATCGAAGGCATCAAGCCGTTATATCAGGCAGTAATCGACAACGCAAAGAATGCTGCACTGGAGGATCCGCGGTTCCCGAAAGTAACGCCCAACGAGCTGAAAAACCTCAAGATCGAGGTGTCGGTCCTGACACCACCGGAGCCCTTTAACTATGACAATCCTGACGACCTGCTGAACAAGATCATCCCCGGTGTGGACGGCATCATTCTGAGAAAAGGCATGCGTCAAGCAACCTTTCTGCCCCAGGTGTGGGATCAGCTTCCCGATAAGGTTACCTTCCTGGAGCATCTTGCCATGAAAGCAGGCATGGGAAAGGATGACTGGAAAGATGCCCAGTATAAAAAATATCAGGCAATCCATTTTGAAGAAGAGTGAACCGTCAGTCCGGGCAGCGTTTTTCTCCGGGTATTTCGCGGTTATCCTGCAGTGCCTTCTTATTCGTGAATTCCTCTCCATTTTCTTCGGCAACGAACTCATACTGGGAATTCTTTTTTCCATCTGGCTCCTGTTCAGCGGAATCGGAAGTTTCTGGGGTACCAATAAAGGGATCTGGCATTATACAGTCATAATCTCTATTTATACCGGCTTTGCGTTAACCGGCATATATCTCATCCGCATCTTCCCGACGTTGTTTGAGCCGGGTTCGGTTATCCCAACGCATGCCGTAGCTATTCTATTCGTTGCATCGGAAGGGCCTGTTGCGTTCTGTACCGGATATATTTTCGGAACCCTTTCCCGCCACTCCTCTCACAGGAAGCATATTTACCTGCTTGAGAACGGCGGCACCCTGATCGGCGCGCTCGTGGTATCCGCAGCCACTCTGGTCAACGCGTCAAACTCCGCGATTCTCATTGCGGCAATAGTGCCGTTACCGCTCATTCTTCTTTTCGACACTGCACCCGCGCTACAAAAAAAAATAACGACCACCGCACTGTTTGTTTTGCTGCAACTCTGTGCCGCATTTGTCATCCTGACCATTGACACGCCGACAACCGCGTGGAAATACGCCGGCCCCGTCTCACATGTCCGCCAAACACGCGAAGGTGAACTCGCATTACTGATACATGAAACCGATACAACACTTCTTCTGAATAACTCCATTTATACCTCGACCTACAATAAGGAAATTGCCGAACAGGCGGTGCATATCCCCGCTGCACAACGCGAACAAATACAGAATGTACTTGTCATATTTGACCGGGGATACTATCAGGAATTGATGAAATACAACCCCGCGGCTGTTGATATTATCGAAGTCCTTCCGGATATAGCCTCCGAACGAAGCACTATTATCGCGCCGGAAAAATATTCGGCCGGCATAAAATTCGATCTCATTCTTCTCGGCAGTTCCTTGCCGCGTAATACAGCAACGAGCCGTTTTTACACCGTCTCATTCTTCAATCGCATGCGCTCTCTCATGACGCAAAAGGCGGTCTTCTCCTTCACCCTGCCGTTTAACGAAAGCTACATGCCGCCCGATGAGCGAACTGTTTATGATATACTGTATAATACACTTGCCTCAGTATTTTCCAATGTACTGGTTTTTCCCGGTAACGGTTATATGACATTCATGGCATCGGAGGATTCTCTTCATATACCATCGAAGGTTGATGTTGAAACGGAATATCTATCAGCATTTGTCCTGCCCTCTCTTTCTGATGATAAGATCACCCGGGCAAATACAATTACGGAATCTACCATGCTCAACACAATTACCCGGCCAATAGCTCTTCTTTTCTCTCTGAAAACATGGATGAAAACCTTTGGTTTTTCTGTGGTTGTTCTCAGTGGCATACTTATAACGATACTGGTGCTGTCCATCCTTCTACTACCAAAGAATCCTCCTGTACTCTCAGTTGCCACCAGCGGGTTTGCTACAGGCCTGTATTCTGTAGGATTGATGCTTCTCTACCAGGCAACCTACGGAAGTCTCTACGCGGAAATATCCCTTCTGCTTATGGCCCTCTCCCTGGGATTTGTTACAGGAAGTAAAATGCCCCGACTTCCCTTTTCCGACCTGAGTATCGGCATATACTGTATCGTATCATTTATACTTCTCAGTGCACTGTCCCAGCCACCCGTTGCCATCTTCTTCCTGTGCCATTTCGGCATAGGCTTCCTCAGCGCTGCACAGTTTGTTACACGGAAAGATGCCTCACCCGGTATCATCAACACTGCAGATTTGATTGGCGGGGTGTTCGGTATGGCTATCTCTTCGACACTGCTGATTCCCCTGTTTGGGATTGTGCCGGTTATGGCGGGGATTTTTGTGGTTAAAACGATTGTGGAAATTTCTAATAAATTTTTCTGTTAAATCCCCCCGTAACCCGCACGTACACCCGTAGAGACGTTACGCGTAACGTCTCTACGGGATATGGAAACAAACCACGAATATTTCAATTTCTTTTATACCATCCATTCTTCAAATTCATAATGTGCGTGCAATTCCTGTACCGCATTTATGGTAATATTGTCATTCAATCTGTCCTTTTCCCAATTAATTGGATTGTTTTTTATGTATTGACGAATACGTAATAATTCCTGTTCATTGCGAATAATGTGATCATGAAACCGTGATTGTAAAACCTGGGCGCCCGCTGTTTTTCGTAATTCGTTTATTCGTTTTGTAATGGCGGATTTAAATGAACGTAAAATTACAGATAATGAACCGGAAACGGGCGATATCGCGGACATTTTGTGGTTTACCGTAACCGCCGTTTTTGTAGCGGTGGTTTTTATAACGGGCGGTTGTGTCGCGGGCGGTTGTGTTTCGTGTGGGTTTGTTACGGGCGGGTTTGTAGAGACGTTATGCATAACGTCTCTACAATTTGTAACGTCTATACAAACGTTCGGTGAAACACGACGAACAATCCGGATTATACCATGCATATGATTCGGCATAACAACAAATCCATCCAATGCAATATGTGAATGTTTTTCACCGGTAATCCGCCATTCATCATGAACAATATTACCGTATTCATTGCATTTCATCACACCATTGTTAATCGTTCCAAACAAATTCCCTCGGTCATGGGTGCAGATGGTAATGAAATAATATCCCGGTTTAGAATAATCCCATCCGGGCAATCGCGCGGATTCTATCCGAAATTTGTTTTTGAATAATGTCATTTTATTATTGTTGAAATTTGTTGTTTCCGATTATACCTGTACAGACGCGCACCGTACGCACCGTACAGACCGTACGCACCGTACAGACGTTACGCGTAACGTCTGTACGGGAAATTTCTATTCTAATTCTTCATCAATGCCGGCATACCGGTCGCTTCAATAACATCCCGCCATAGGCTCTTATCCGGATCAATGCGATTTTTTCGCGCTACGGCCATAGCAATGGGGACATGGACAAAATGATTATGCACCAGGCTGATGAGCATGCCGGTTTTCCCAGCCATTGCGGCATGAACCGCATTAGTACCAAGACGGGCGCAGTAGAGAGAGTCATTTGGATTGGCAGGCTGGCTGCGGATGATGTAACTGGGATCGATATATTTAAGGTTAAGGTCCCTATTCTTTTCTTTGAAATATTTTTTAATTTCATCCCGCAGGAACAGACCGATATCACTTAACTTTTTATTTCCCGAGGCATCGGTCTCATTTGTTGCATCAAGAATATTCTGACCGGCTCCTTCGGCAACGAGAATAACTGCATGGTTTCGTTTCTCAAGCCGCTGTTCAAGATGCGCCAGCAGGCCGTTTCCACCGTGTAAATCAAAAGGCACTTCCGGAACAAGCACAAAGTTGACATCATTAATGGCAAGGGCGGTATGGGCTGCAATGAACCCGGATTCCCTCCCCATGACCTTCACGATACCAACGCCGTTAATGGCGTCATGCGCCTCTACATGAGCCCCGGCAACCGCTTCAACCGCGCTGGCAACCGCAGTCTCAAATCCGAATGATTTCTGCACAAAGCTGAGGTCGTTGTCAATGGTCTTGGGAATACCGATAACCGCGATCTTTAACCCACGTTTAACAGCTTCGTTCGTTATGTCAAGCGCTCCACGTTGTGTGCCGTCACCGCCGATAGCAAAGAGAAGGTTAATATTCATACGCTCCAATGAATCAACGATATCTTGAGTGCGATCACCATACCCGCGTGACGAACCGAGCAGAGTTCCTCCGTGGCGATGGATAATCTGCACGGATTCAGGTGTTAAATCTATACAGGGCAATTTGAATTCCGATAAAAAACCCCGATAGCCAAATTTAATTCCACTTATACGCTGCACGCCATAGCGATACCATAAACACATTACAATTGATCGAACAACATCATTCAATCCCGGACAGAGGCCGCCACAGGTAACTATTGCAGCGCGTGTTTTTGACGGATCAAAGTAGATATTTTTTCTCGGTCCGGCCCGCTCTATAAGCCAATTAGGATCAATGACCAGATTTTCAACACCCTTGTTAATCTCAATGTTGTACAGAATACAGTTATCATCTGACATATAATTTGCAATATAATCGTCGTCTTCACTCGATAGTGCAATGGGTGAGCTTAAGGTTGGCTTACCCAGATTTTTAATGGTAAAATCCAGATTTTCGCTTTTCATACTATTCCCTAGTAAAAGATTTAGGATTATCGCAACCTATGATAAAATAATTCTCCCATAAACCGGGTAAAAAGAATCATCTTACAAATGTGTATTTTCGTTAATTATATAATTCCAAAATATATTGTTCAATAGCAGTATAAAGGAATAAATTTTTCAGCGGTGGGTTGCAATGTGGTTAATAAAAGAAGATAAATGGTTACATTATAAATTCACCCGGTATGCCATATCCTTACCGTTTTTTACAAAACCCACCTCCAGTGGGTAGAGTTGCTGAATCTCTATCTGGCAGGTATTCAGGTTATTCCGGGGAGCAATAATTCTGCGGTCGCCGACAATCTGGTCAACATAATTGGCAATATTATTATACCCTTCACCGCCTGTACCGGCAAAACAGGTATAGATAACAATAGTCGCATGCTCTTTCAAATGATCCAAATAACAGAGGAACCGTTTGTCGTTGTATGAAAGCTCGCCTTTGGGACTGAGCATGACCGTTCTTTTCTTGGCATCGACTACACCAAGATACGGGCCGCCGACAAAAAGCATCTCAATATCGGGAATGAATTCAAGTGCATCAAAGACATCCTGCTCACCGGCTGCAATGGCAACACGCAAATCGTATACCTTTGCACATTTATCAATAAAACCGATAGTACTGTAACTGTAATAGATATCCTGCGGATCATAGCAGGGCAGAATAATAACTGCATTCGGTTTTTCCGTATCTTTAAAGGCCGGGAGATAGCCGAGGCGCTTTTCCAGCACCATACGCCATTTACTCTTCAACCTTATCTGCCGTACAGTGGATATTCTGCTTGTACGGGTTACACGCTCTCCATTCTCATCACGGCACTGGGCCGCGACCCGTGTGGAAGAGAAAAGAAAAAACAGACTCAGGAATAAAAGAAAATATTGCTCAATGGCTCTTTTTACTCTTGTATAATAACGCATGAAATATCCCCCAAAGAAAAGTTGAAGTACTACTATAACCCCCTATATATTAATCTAATTCAGGATCTTAAAGTTGGGTGAAAATAAGCACTTTTAAGAAAATTGTGGCTATTTCATATCCTTCTGCAATCGAAAGAGTAACGGCACAACCCTCAATTTGGGTTTACTATTCTATGGTTGACAGCGAGGAAAGTGGATTCTTTGGTAAATTGCCCTATATATCCCTGAGATAACACAGCGCTTCCTGTTTCAGTGCATCCGCATAGAAGTGTATTTGCCGGGAATTTTTGGAATCAAGCGACTGAATAACGCGGATAGTATCAGCCCATTTACTGTCCTTGGGAAGAAGTTTTTCAAACAGGCTGAGTGCCTTTTGCAAAGATGCTTCGTTGAGAATTACCTGCTCACGTTTGGGAGAAATTTCCAGATACAGCATGTTCATCTCAACAAGGTCATTAAAAAAATGCGTACCCAGTGATATCTCGGGTACCAATCCTTCATGCATAGAGGCTATTTCACAAAGAACAGAGACTGTATTTATTCCCGCAAAGGAGACCGGTACACCCAGCGAGGGTGTTGTGGTTCCCCATCGTCCGGGGCCGAGCAGCATTATCCTCCCGGGTGTCTTCCCTTCAAGATGGGTAAGCTTACCAATGATACGGGCCACCGCATTTCGTTCGCTCTGAGAAAGCTTGCTGTACTCGGAAGGCAGCACACAAATAATCCAGTCCAGCGGCATGACCGCACTGCTGCCAAGTATCTGTCCCTCCGTTTTAAAGATGATATCCGATTTAGAGATTCCAACGGGTTTTTCAATGACCATATCCAGCTCTTTTTTCACCTGAAAAGGTCGGCACTGCAGAAGATTAATCCGGTAGGAGCCGTCATCAAGAAAATTGGCGGTAAATTCAATGTCAACCGGATAGGCATAGGCTTCATGGAGTAATGCAAGCAGCTCACGCATATCCCCGACAAATTCGGTATCAGTAAAAAGTGTATCAAAGGTCAATAAAGTCTTTAACCATTGGTTGAGGTGCTTGCCTGTAAATATGCCACCCGCAAGTACGGTAACAATTTGTTCTAATAATTTTTATAGTTAAAGGTGAATCCTAAAGACAAGGTATTCTTAAACCGCGCACCGGAATCCAGTTCTGCGGTTTGCGGATTAACATCAACCTGTTTATCATATAACAACTGCATATACCAGTTCAACATGATAAATTTATTCAAATTGATGGTAAGTGAATTTTCCCAGTTTATATCGGGATAGCGCCAGTTGCTGGTTGTATCCTCATCCTTCTTCGAGATGAATAGCGCTTCGTATATCTTGAGGTCGCTTGACAAGGTCCACCACGAGTCCTTATTGGTTGCTTTAAATCCGGTAACAAATTCCAGACCACCGTCATTGGTAGTCCAGTCATCCCTGGCTTTAAAGCGGTCTACTGTCTGCCGGGCTGCACAGGCAAGACGAGCATCCCAATTAACATTATCATTATTAACCAATGAACGAACCGCACCGACACTTTCAGTCAATTCAACAGGATTAACCGTTCGGGCCTGCAGGCTGTCCCGTGCATCATAAAACTGCGAAATGAGCCGGAATCCTATATAGGGATCTACCGAAGCTTTCAGAGTAAAACGTAGTACCGATTCAAGAACTATCAGGTCGGTAGATTTTTCAAAATCAAGCCAGTTCTTTTCACCGGTACTGTCCTTCTGCTGTAATTTGGTCTGGCCGTATGCAAGCTTAAAAGTGTTTTTGTTACTTAGTATTCTGGCAAGCTGTTTCTCCAGGACAGTATTATACTTTGCTGTCCAGGCAAATGAAGACAGTTCTTCACCGGTCCAGTTTTCTCCATAATAATTCCAGGAGAGAGCAATATTGGAATTGATATCAACCTTCCACTTGTCTTGCTCCTGTTTGGATGAATCATTCTGCGCACATATCAGGCAAACGCCGATAATAAGATACAGCCCAACTTTGTTAATCATAACATTCCTTTCTGCTAATGGGAGTGTAATTACCGTAAAGTAAACAAAAATACTATCCGGTTAAGGCGTCCGAGATATTTAAATCAGTTTTGTTATTGTTTCAGTATGAAAAGTTTATTTCATATAAATTTGTCACGATTTCTATTCTTGTCTATTTACCGGAATAAAGGTGGAATAAACGAAATGCGACTCTGCGTATTATTTTTATTGTTATAGGGGATAGTCACTGTGCATAAGGTGCGTGCCGACACTGAGAAAAACAGGCTCTATATTCATTTGATTGGAGCTGTTGACACCAAATCTGCAGAGGAAATTACCGACTCAATTTTGGCTGAAACAAGTAAAATGAAACCCGGTTTTAATGTAATTACGGACTTAACGCAATATAAGCCGGGTCATTTAGCTGCAGTTAAAAGCCTGCTGCAAGGTATGTAATATCTGCATATAAAAGGTGTTGGAAAGGTCGTCAGAGTTTTCGGCAGATTAAAAATGGCTCTTATGCAATTTGCACGAGCCACCAAAAGTTTCAAGGGATACAAGCCGATATATACACATTCAATGGAAGAAGCTGAAAAAAACCGGATATGTCGGACTAATCATTACTATGCAGGGTAATCTTGTATTTACTTGCCAGATACATAAACATATCCCGACGTTCATCATCTTCAGGACACTTTTGAAACTCAACTATTTCCACCATATCGCCATCCCAGTTTTTAACCGCGGCATGTTTGCTGCCACCACCGAGTATTGTGTAATTTATATCGGCGACAATATTACCACTCTGGATGCTGACTGAATTCTGGGCACCGGCAAACCCATCAATCCACATGTCAAGAGAAAACAACTGTACCCCATGCTGGGGAATACTACTGCCGATATGTGCGACATGATCAATAAATATAGAATCGCCGTCATCATCATTGACGGTAAAGGTGGTAGACCATTGTCTGCCGATAATAAGCGTCTTCGGCCAGGAGACTGTTGAGGATATCACCGGCAGGCTGTTTTTCCGGACCATGGCGGTATCATCTGTCGTATTACCGCTTGAATCGGTCAAATGGATAATGAAATACTGCGGTGCACCGGTCAATGCCAGGGTATCTTTCCAGACATACTGGTTAACAGGACTTTTAAGTACATTATTAATAACCACGCTGTCCATATTCTCGTCAATGGCCTCTAACTCAAGATAGGCATAGTCACCGGCAATAAAGTGAGATTTACCTTCTTCTCCATTAACGGTAATACTGCTGATATACGGTGGTATAACATCGACAATATTTCCTGTTGTATAGGTAATACCAACAGTGTCTTTTGCGATCACTGTTGATCCGGTATCGTGTACAGAAATAATAAGAGTATTACTTCCCAACAGAAGAGACGCCGAATACGAGGCATCCTGCTCTGCGCCGCCGTTAAGAGTATCCAGAGCGGCAGAAGTACCAGATTCGATATGAGTTATAGTGACGATAACCGACTCGCCTTCAGGATTAAAAATAGTTGCCACTATGTTGTAGGTAGACTGGTTCGTGGTGTAGGGATTCTGAGGAGGGTACTTTATGAAAATTATTTCCTTAGGCCCATTAATATCATATCTGATATAATAGGTGCGACTGTTTTCATTGGTATCGGTATCCCAGGCTTTAACAACTGCAGTAAAGGCGCTCGTGACCATTCGCTTCGCTCTTGTCCACTCGCACCACTCCGCGGCGGTGGCTTTATACCACCGCCTTGGCCAAAGGGGATGCTTCGCCCCCTTTGGAAACCCCATAATAAGGTTCCTCCACTGGAAGTGGGGCTTAAAGTTTAGTGATATATGAAAAAAGGGTATCCATTGCTTCAAAAATTTTATAATAGAGCGTAGATTTTATATTCACTGTTGAATCATTAAAATTCAGTGAGTCATTAATGACCGCACCACTTACACCCAAACCATCATTACACTCAATTTTAAAATTAAATGTTTTTGCACCGGTTACAACGGTATCTCCCTGCAACCCTTCATTTATGCAAAGAATAACCGGTCCCGTGGTATCAAAAAAATTATATAAAAACGATGTTACGGGTGAACCGTTTCCCATGGTATCCGACACCCACAGGTAGCCAGTACCGTTTCCGATAATATCGACCGGGTATGAAAAGGTCGGGAGCGATGATATTATTTTTTTTGAACTGCCTATCCCGCCTTCAAACTGCCAGGAATAGAGCACATCGTTGTCACCCACAGCCGGAGTTGACAAAAGTATAGTATCACTCTCACCGCCGCTGACGTCTGCCTGTGTAAGCGGTGAGGTTACGTGGAGTGAAAAAGTCAGCGGTATAACATCGCCATTACGCCGATACGTATTTAAAGTAATCGTTCTCTGTCCGGTATCGGGATATGAGAAAAGAAAGGTATAGTTACTTGATAAGACCGGTGCTGGTATTGACTGCACTTCCCAGTAGCGGTTCCCTTCCGCACGAATGGTAAAAGAGTCTATCTTCTCTTTGGCGGTAGCGGCAACGGTAAGCGTTTCTGTTGTAAAGATATATACCGTATTTATCGAGTCGGTATACAGCGAAGAACTTTGCGGTTGGATTACCATGTTAACATTCACCGGATTATCGAAAGAATTATACTCGGTACAGAAGACCCATACTATCCCAATACATGCCATGAGGGAAATGGTACGTCGCATACTTCTGCTCCTTCCCCGCTTAGAAGGTAAAGGTCCAGACAAGGCCAACGGCCCCCAGAAGGGCTATGCCGGCGCCGGGTTCGATGGTTACTGTTTCCCCGAAAGGTACTTCAATATCGGCAATGACAAGATATGGCTTGCTGCCGGCCGGAAGCTGTTTTGGCAAAGGGCCTGACAAGGTATCAAAATCAGCTGAAAAAGATCGGTAAAAAAGGGAAATAATGAAGGTATAAATCATCAAGACATATCGGGATAACAAAGCATCGTAACTGTTACAGCATAGTATTTTTTGTTTCATCGGCACAGTTCTCTTTCTTACTTTTTACAATTAAGAAATGTATACCTATCTCTGCATAGCACGGTATTTCTCTCCAATACGGCGGGTTTCCTTTCTGTATTCCTGAAAAAGTCTATGGCTTTTATTGTTGGTGAAAAGTGATCCCAGATTCCGCCATTCTTCAAGTGCTTTCAGATAGTACTGCTCCGTAGGATTTCGATCAAAGTTTCGAGAAGCACATAACGCCTGATAATAGTACACCTGCTGTTTCAATGTATTATAGTCGCTGAATTGTTTGGGTGCGTTCAATGATTTTTGCAGCAGAATCCGGGTTTTAACAGTCTCTCCCCGCTTATAGGCAAGCTTCGCCCGTGCAAGAAAAAACTCTCCATCATTTATAGTATTTGAGGCAAGAAATTTTGAAAGCTCTTTTGTCTTTCCCAGTTTCTGCAGGATTCTCATTTTGTATATTTTTGCCCGATCGGTCCCGGCCGTGGAAGAAGGTAGATAGGAATATAATTTTAATGCGGTTGAAAGTCTTCCCGCTGCATATTCACGCTCCAGCATATCCATAATATCTGAAGTGCCATACTGTTTGGAAAGACGCTCGATAAGTGTCGCCGGTTTTGTTGATATTTTTTTCTTCATCGGAGTCTGCATAGCAACTGTTTTATCGGATTTTGAAGATGCCGTACCGGATTTTTGTTTTTTCTGCGTTACGTTTTTTTTCGTCGGCGGTAACGCACCTCTGGCTGTCTCTGAATTTTCAGCCCTATTCACTTCGTCAGGAGTTACTTTTCCTGTACTCTTCACGCTCTCGACAGGGACCGTTGTGAGCGATTTCTGGAAATCATCGATTTTGTTTTTAATGAAAAATATCCCCCAGTAAAGACCTGCGCTTAATAAAAGTATTGACAAAGGAATACCAACAAATGGTCTCCAGGGGATTAATCTTCCCAGAGTAGGTATATACCGCTCACCGGGGTCCTCAATATAAAACCGTTTCAATATCTGCTCCGGCAGTTCATGCGTCATCTGTCGATGAATCTTTTCAAGCTCGTATAATAATTTTTCAGTACTATCGAAACGCTTTTTCCTATCCTCCTGCATGCATTTATGGATTAATCTTCTGAGTCGTAAAGGAATTGCCACTTTAAACTCATTCAAAGGACGGTACTGATTTTTCTGTTTCATGGTAACAAGTTTACTGAAATTAGGCTCAGGAAAAGCGTTCATACCGGTTAACACTTCATACAAGGTCGCACCAAACGCATAAATATCTGTTCTGAAATCCAGTGGATCACCATTGAGCAGTTCAGGTGACATGTACTGTATGGTACCGACAATCGCACCGTCAATAGTATGAAAAGAAGCATCAGCCGGACGGGCAATACCGAAATCCATCAGTTTCAATATACCGTTCGGGCAAATCATGGCATTCCCCGGCTTAAGGTCCCGGTGAATTATACCTTTATATGTTTTACCGTAGATGATGTATTCATGCGCGTGGGCAAAGGCGAGGGCCCTGCAGATAAGGATACCAATTGAGGTGCATACCTTCGGCGACAGAGCACCGCGTACACGGATCACCTGGTCGAGTGTCACACCTTCAATCTTCTCCATCTCAATATAGGGCATTCCTTTCCATTCACCTACATTATGTATATCAACGATATTCGGGTGTGTAAGTTTTGCCAGTATTCGAATCTCGGTCTGAAAACGTTCCTTGGCATCCTTGGTGCTTTCCGGTTTGATAATTTTTACCGCACGATAGACCTCGAGCTGCGGCACCCAGATTTCATACACATTTGCCATACCTCCCTGCCCCAGGACGCGGGTCACGATTCCACTCCCCAGCGGCTCATTATTTGCCACATCCGGCAAGGCAGGCGGGTGTATAAACGCCGGTTCCTCGTCTGAAAAAGGAGTCAGCTCGAATGAATCTTCACTCATAGATAAATCAAACTTTCTTGATAAATCCTATCACTGCCTGGGTTTTAAACGTTCAGACAACAACACCAACACTCTTTTTTTCTTAAAACAATACGTTGGCAGACAACTACTATCGATACAATAATCAGCTGAAAAAATAAAAAACATCCCTTTCTTTCCGCTTTTTGATAAAGCAGTATGAATCTTACTTTTTTATTATAGTTATATACATAATTATACATTTGAGGATATTTTTGACAAGAATCATTATTTGAATTTAGTACCGCGGGTAATAATAGATGGCTTCGCAGGTGGAGCAACAATGCAAAACAACCGATAAACGCCGGATAATAATCCGGTGATATCATTAAGCGACAGATAATTCATCAGAGGATACTTCCGGGTATCTACTCATTTTTCGCGAATTCACTCTGAATAAAAAGCATCGTTAATCGGAAGACAGCGTCACTATCTATATGTAAAGCCCGATAAATCTTCTGTAGTATCTGTATCTCTTTATTCGCCAGGTCACGGTCAATACAGGCGAGATGCAGACAGGTATAAAAAATGTGGCTGCGGATGTTCATATCAATTTCCCTGAAGATAAATTTAATCCGGCTGCATAATTCATCAAGTCCGTAATTCTTCAGAATTTCTATTGCTTCATTAAATATTTTCTTAATAGTGTTCTTATCCATATTCTGCTGAATATAATCCTTACCTTCAGCCAGTTGCGAGAGACCGTTAAACTCCTCCTCCTTATAGGAGCCGTCCGCTGCAATAATTGCCGTCCAACAGAAAATGGTCCCCTTGGCTACTTTTAAAGCCAGTTTCTTGTCTTTCAGCAGGTTCGGTTTTTCCATCAATCGTTCCTTTTCAAATAGTAATAACAACACATATATCCGAGGATCATTTTACCATATTAGTCTGGTATTGTCAACATTAATGATATAACCACCGGAGATAATTTATTATAAAATCGCACTTTGAAAAAAAAGATGATAAGTGACTTTGTGCTTCATTATTTTCTAAAGAGAGTCTGTAAGAAACCCGGTGAAGGATAGCAATGAAACAATTTTTTATATCAATAATAGTCATCCTGGTCCTGCTGATAATTTTTGCCTTAAAATGACCATACACTCCTATCCGTTCAGCTTTAAACTGAAAGCGCTGCCAACGGTACTCTTTGCCTATTTGTGTTTTAAATATTTGAAAATGCCCGACAAATTATTCATAGGACCGGGCTTTCTCTGTTGCACCAGTGGTGATATATTTCTTGATTTTTCACGGGAAAGCTATTTTATCCATGCACTGATCTCGTTTTTATCAGGCCATATATTTTACACACTCGGATTTCTGCAACAAGTACATTTTACAAAAGAGAGATTGCCATTTGCAATAATTGCATTTGTGTATACCTCAATCATTACCATCATCCTTTTACCCCGACTGGGAAACTTCCTTATTCCGGTCGTCGTCTATATCATGGTTATTACCATCATGGGCATCAGTGCCGCTTTTATCAGCGGTAACAGTCTGGGTATCTTTATCGGTGCTATGATTTTTATTGTCTCCGATTCTCTTATAGCAATTAATAAATTTCTTGGTTCATTCAATTATTCGACACCGATTATTATATCCCTCTATTTTATTGCTCAGTATACAATCGGCACCGGTGTTCTGCACTTGGATAATTTCAGAAAGGCGTAACCTATATTATAAATCGATTATCGATATCGTAATTTCAATGCTTCCAAATCACTTCATTATCTATGCCTGAGAAAAAAATATTCCGGGTATAATACTATATTAACCAATAATGTTGCACTATCTTTATAATATTATATAAAACAACGCCTTACGTTTATTACTCACTTCATATTAGAAATCGTAAAATCATCGAAATTCGCTTAATCCAATCATTTTTTCGCATTCTATAAGTTAAATGTGCAACATCATTGATTTTAACTTTCAGTTAAATCAACAGTTTGTACAATTCTAATCCTGGAATAACATAACTATAACAGCCTTAGTGCCTATTATGTAAGAACATATAAACATTGAGCCGGTTTTACAGTGAAAATGATTCTTTCCAACTGTTTTTTCATTTGAAATATTTCAAGGTTTATAATACAATTCGAATAGCTGTAAGAAACGATAGTACAGAAAACCGTGTAACATGCAACTTTATTAATGATTCTTAAAAATATTAACCCATTCCAGGGGACCATATAAACCATCATCAGGGGAAGTATTATGAGCTATCAGAAACATGTTCATTTAATGCTTCTTATTACTCTCATATGCTTTATTGCATGCAATAAATACACCGGTATGTACAGCGGCATACTCCATGAAAAAACCAAATGTTCAAAAAACTGCTCAGAAGAAGAGAACGATGCTTTAAGAATACAATGTTATACAAACGCAATTGAAAAAAATCCTGAAAATCCGCAGCTATATTATAAACGGGCCGAGTCATATCGAAAAACATTTAAATATACCTCCGCCATATCCGATTTTACCAAAGTTATAGAACTGGAACCGGGAAATACTAATGCCTACTATGCTTTAGCGAGTACAGCTTCACTTGCCTATAAAAAAAATTATGCGCTCTACTGGCTTGAAAAAGCTCTGGAAGCGGGATTTGATGATTTCAAGCAAATCTCTTCTGACCCGTCTCTGGATAATATTCGACAGATGAAGGAGTTTAAAGAATTGCTGGAAAAATGGGGTAATGAGCTTACTTCTGTGATGTGAGACTTCTACACTGTTCATTGTTAAATTCAGTTATGTTATCAATACTGATCAGAGAATTACCTCATGTAATTTATTCCCATTGAAACACCTGCGTGAAAATGTAACAACTTTTTTAAAAAATGTAAAGTGATCCTATTGTATCTTAACAGCACCAACTAACCAGTTGAATTTCAGACAGGTTAGCAACTGTTTACAAAAGAGTTTGCCAGAGATATTACTTTTTTTTAAGAAAAGGTAAATGAATCCTTGTTTATATTTCTCTTATGTATGAACCTTTTAAGCTATGACACGACAGTTTAATAAGTATTGCAATAAGAATCATATAACAAGGAGTAAAAAAATGGAACTGATTAAGTTTCTTATATCCTTATCTATTATCAAAAAGCTTGGTATTGCGCTGTTTGTTATAATCCATTTTACTTTCGGTTCTCAAATTAATCTCAACGAAAACTGGAGGATGCAATCGTCTGATAAGATTACTGAAACCGGAGCCGCCATCTCAAGCAATGATTTCAGACCGGAAAGCTGGTATCCGATATCGGTTCCTTCAACAGTCATAGCAGGTCTCGTATCCAACGGTGTGTATAAGAATCCATTTTATGCACAGAATCTGGCATCAATACCATCCAGTGAATTTGAAAATTCCTGGTGGTTCAGAACAGCATTTATCATTCCAGATACCGAAGTCGGAAAAAGAATATGGCTCAATTTCCGCGGGATTAACTATCGTGCCAATATATGGCTGAATGGAGAGAAAATCGCAGATTCGGCTGCGGTTGTCGGCGCATACAGAACATACGAATTTGATGTTACGGATAAGGTAACTTTTGGGAACGATTCAAATGTAATTGCGGTGGAAATATATCGATGCGAAAAGTATGATCTTGCAATTAATTTCGTTGATTGGTCACCCCATCCTCCGGACAGCAGTATGGGATTATTCAAACCGGTTTACATTAAAACAAGTGGTGATGTTAAATTACGAAACGCACATGTTGTTTCCGAACTTGACATACCGTCACTTGCAACAGCAAAGCTCACTGTTCTTGCGGAATTAACTAATGCAACAAGTACAACTGTTTCTGGTACATTGCATGGAAAAATTGGGGCAATCAGTTTTTCAAAGGACGTCACTCTTGCTGCCGGCGAAAAAAAGGAGGCTGTCTTCTCTCCCGATGATTTTCCTCAACTTGTGATTGCTAATCCTTCAATATGGTGGCCATGGCAAATGGGCGATCAACCATTATACGATTTAATTCTTAACTATAAAATAGGCGATAAGCTCTCTGACAGTATTCAGATTCAATTCGGCATACGGCAAATTTCCTCAAGACTTAATACTGTTGATAATAAAAAATACAGAACTTACT
>Ga0190359_1000460_pt1 | contig 27240 bp, 22 predicted proteins | sample 48721823_MG_FD_161269 | JGI IMG/M metagenome (GOLD analysis project Ga0190359, IMG submission 161269) | Hydrothermal vent microbial mat bacterial communities from Southern Trench, Guaymas Basin, Mexico - 4872-18-2-3_MG | ecosystem: Environmental > Aquatic > Marine > Hydrothermal vents >... | reverse complement strand
ATCAATCTCTCATCTGTTAGCCTCTTAATCTCTCTTATCCCTATCAATCCCTTTAATTCCCTTAACTGTATACCATGTGCATGAACTGTACATTTTTTGTGACCACTACTACAATACAAATCGAGGCCTACTCCCAAACAGCTCCAAACATTACAAAGCAACTGAAACTAACCAGCTCAGGGCTAACAGAACCACACCTCAAAAAAATTACTCCACAAAAGCAAAGATCACTTTTACATCTATAAACTACTGGAAATACTGAACGGAGCATGCACACACAACATTTATACAAAAAGTCAAATTGTTTCCACAATCTTACCTCAATCAACCCACATAATCCATTACCGCAAAAACCAGGGTAGTTTCCTGCCTATCATAGTTGATAATGGTAAAACTTTATGATAAATTCAAAACAAGTTTTTTCGAGTGGCCCTATGGGAAATCATGAATTCTGGATGAGGAAAGCACTCAAACTGGCAGAAAAAGGACGAGGATGGACAAGCCCAAACCCTGTTGTAGGTGCAGTACTCGTAAAGGATGAAACCGAGATCTCCAGTGGCTACCATAAGAAATATGGCGAACCCCATGCGGAGGTGATCGCAATAAGCAATGCCGGAGAGAAAGCACAGGGAGCAACACTCTATGTCAATCTGGAGCCATGCTGTATCCATGGGAAGACTCCTCCCTGTACCGAAGCAATAATAAAAGCGGGTATAAAAAAGGTAATAATTGGAACGATAGACCCAAACCCCATGGTAAATGGGAAAGGCATAGAAACCCTCAGAGAACACGGTATTGAAGTCCTCACAGGTGTACTGGAAGAAGAATGCCGTAAAATAAACAGGGGATTTTTTAAATACATAACCACAGGCCTACCATGGATAACTCTAAAACTCGCCCTGACAGTTGATGGTTTCATTGCCGATGTCTCAGGCAACAGCAAGTGGATATCCTCCAGAGTCTCCAGAAATTATGTAAAACGGCGGAGACAAAATTTTGATTCCATCATGGTCGGCATAGGAACTGTCATGAAGGATAACCCAAAATTGCTTCCTCTGGAAAAATCAGGCTACATTCCCTACAGAATTGTAATCGATGAACTCCTGAATATCCCGATAAATCACAATCTGGTAAGCGATGAGTACAGGAATAGAACGATAATCATCACGTGCAACACCAAGAAAGCTGAAAAAATAAAGCACCTGACAAATAGAGGGATAAGGGTTCTTCAGTCTGCCTCAACTGAGTTCGGGTGGGTCGATATAAAAGCTGCGCTGAAAGATCTTGCGAAAATAGGTATAACATCCATTTTTTGTGAAGGTGGAAGCCAGATTGCAGGCAGCCTCATTGATAAACAGTTAATTGATGAACTGGAAATCTTTTACTCTCCCAAGATAATCGGGAAGGGAATCAACGCATTCTCAGGATTCTATAAAACCATAGAACATCCAATAAATATAAAATGGAACCATATTGAACAATCAGACGAAGACATTCATCTGATTGGGGAACTATCCTCATGTTCACCGGATTGATAGAAGAAATTGGAAAAATAATCTCGATAATAAGGAAAGGAAACTACATCACAATAAAGATACAATCCCGGGTGTGCGTGGAAGATTTAACAAAAGGGGATAGCATCGCTGTAGACGGTGTATGCCTTACGGCAGTGGATTATGACAGAAATAGCTTCTCTGCCGATGTAACCTATGAAACTTTAAAGAACACAACTCTCTCAACATTGAAACCAGGCGACCCAGTAAATCTGGAAAGAGCCATCACGTCTCATAAAAGACTTGGAGGACACTTTGTACAGGGACATGTAGAGGGAGTGGGAAGGATTATTAGTAAAAAAGTTTATGGAGAAACAGAGGAACTATCCATACAAATTCCTGAACACCTCAAAAAATACATTGTTGAAAAAGGCTCAATAGCCTTAAATGGAGTCAGTCTTACAGTGGCAGAATTCCATGACCCAATCCTGAAGATTGTCCTGATACCAGAAACTCTAAAGAACACGAACCTCGGGCACAAAAAACCAGGAGATTTCCTTAATATCGAAACAGACATCCTTGCAAAGTACGTAGAAAAAGTTTATTCTGGAAAAAAGTCCACCGAAATACTAACGTTACAAAAGTTGAAAGAACTTGGCTTTTAAATGAAGGACTTTTAAAAATGGTCATTAACAGAATTGAAGAAGCCATTAAAGAGATAAAAAAAGGCAATATGATTATAATAGTTGATGATGAAAGCCGGGAAAACGAAGGCGACCTCGTAATGGCAGCAGAAAAAATAACTCCGGAAAAAGTAAATTTCATAACCAAGTACGCAAGAGGACTGCTCTGTGTTGGAGTAACCGTTCAAAGAGCTAAGGAACTTGATCTCGAACCAATGGTAGCTGACAACACAGCACTTCATCATACCAAATTCACTGTGAGTGTTGACGCCATCGAAGGCACCACTACAGGAATATCTGCGTATGACAGAGCAATAACTATAAAAAAACTGGCTGATCCCTCCTCACAACCGGAGGATTTTGCACGCCCAGGACACATTTTTCCGATCATTGCCCGCGAGGGTGGTGTACTCAGAAGAGCAGGACATACAGAAGCATCCGTTGATATCGTTAAACTCGCAGGACTGTATCCCGTTAGTGTAATGTGCGAGATTATGGATGAAGATGGGAATATGGCACGTGGAGAAGCTCTCTTAAATCTGGCAAAAAAATTCAACCTGAAAATAATCACCGTCGCTGATCTCATCGAATACAGAAGAAGAACAGAAAAACTGGTTAAAAGAATAAGCGAAGCAAAACTGCCCACCAGGTACGGTGAATTCAACATAATTCTATACCAGGATTGTTCAAAAGGAGATGAACATATAGCTCTTGTGATGGGAAATGTTAGCGATGGAAAACCAGTTCTTGTCCGGGTGCATTCCGAATGCTTTACTGGCGATGTCCTTGGTTCACTCAGGTGTGACTGTGGAGAACAGCTACACAAAGCAATGGAAATAATCAGTAAAGAAGGAAGAGGAGTACTATTATACCTGAAACAGGAGGGCAGAGGAATAGGTTTGAAACACAAACTCAGAGCATATAAGCTTCAGGACGAAGGGCTTGACACAGTCGAAGCCAATGTAAAATTGGGATTCAAACCAGACTTAAGAGATTATGGAATAGGAGCTCAGATACTTGTGGACCTGGGAGTGAAAAAGATGCGGCTCATTACAAACAACCCTAGGAAGATTGTAGGACTACAGGGATATGGTCTGGAAGTCGTGGAAAGAGTACCAATAGAGATTCCCCCAAACCCATTAAATGAAAAGTATCTACTCACAAAAAGAGACAAAATGGGGCACTTAATACTAATAGACAAAAAGGAGAGCCATGACAAGAAACATTGAAGGAAAATACTTCGGCGAGAACCTGAGAATTGCCATTGTCGCAAGTAGATTCAATGAAACAATCACAAAAAAATTAATCGAAGGCGCTATAGACTGCCTGACCCGTCATGGAACAGATGAAAACAACATTCACATCTTCTGGGTACCGGGAGCTTTCGAAATCCCCCGCACTGCAAAAGAAGTAGCGGCAACGGAACTATACAACGGCATCATATGTCTGGGCGCTATAATAAGGGGAGCTACTCCTCACTTTGACTACATAGCATCGGAAGCGACCAAGGGAATTGCAAAAGTTGGGCTGGAAGCTAACATTCCAGTAATATTTGGAGTACTCACAACCGACACAATTGAACAGGCACTCGAAAGAGCCGGTACAAAAGCCGGGAACAAGGGCTGGGACGCAGCGCTGAATCTGCTTGAAATGGTAGACCTCTTCCGGGAAATTAATGATCTAAAAGAAGAAAAATAGGCAATTGAGAGCGACAAAATTCTTCTGGCTATTACCACTAATAGCATCTGTGTGCCTCTCTCAGGTTAGAATTGGAGATTGGCAGTATTATACATCCGTTCTTCACATAAAAGACCTCATTTACTTTAACAACAAAATTTATTGCGCTACTTCTGGAGGACTCATTTCTCTTGATCCTGAGTCACAGATGTTTAAAAGACTAAACGAAATGTTTGAGATCCACTCATACGATCTATCCAGCGTAGAAGCTGACAAACAGGGCACTCTATGGATCGGGACAGACTACCCAGAAGCCATAATATACATAATCTCCACTGCAGAAAACAAGGTAATACAGGTTTTCGATGAATTAACATGGGGGAAAAATCTAAGCTCTATTCAGGGCTTCGCTTTCACAAAAGATAGTGCTTTTGCAATTTACCAGGAAAATGTCGATTGGGGGCTCCTTTTCTTTAAATACAACCGAATACAAAAACAGTGGGAATACAGGGAATTCTACAAAAACTTCCCTATAGATGTTTACAGAATAAACCGCGTTAAAATACTAGGCAACAGAATATTCCTTTGCACCAACAATGGACTCCTCTACTCTACACTATCTACAATCACAAACCTTCTCGATAGAAACTCATGGAAAATTGTTGAATACTCACAGGGAACTCAAGTCAATGATATAATAGTTCATAATGGGCATTACATTCTAAACATGGGAAACTATGTTTACCAGACCAGTGACTTTACCAATTTCCAGCATCTCTTTCACACTAAATACCCTATACTGTCTCTCAAAGATAACTCCAATCTAATTTTCGCCCTTGAAGCCAGAAGGATATTCATATATTCGTATCCAGACAACAGAATAGAATGGTTTGGTTACAATGACTTTACTGACCTCACCATAGACTCCTCAGGAAATGTATGGGCTGGTTCTACAGCGGGAATTACTCTCTTGAACCAGGATAAAGAAATTGTAAATCTTCTCCCGAATACTCCCGTTACAAATATTTATACCTCCCTTTTTGTTGATGAAAACGGAAATCTTGTTGCAGCATCCTCAAAAGGTATCAGTTTCTTTGAAAATAACCGGATCTACAATATTGTCTTCAAACTAAACAAAAAAGAAATAAAAAACAGGTATAATTACCCGGAAGAATTCAACAATTCATTCCTTGCAGACACAATACCTGCAAAGTTTGGTTCCTTAGGCATCATAAACACAGTACTGAAGAGAGGCAATTATTTTTACTCTGATTTAAGCCATGCAGGTATACTGGGCATTAACAAAGGAGGAATATTAAAGTTTGATGTTAAAAATTTAGAGAGCTATCAAGTTTTTGATACCACAAATGGATATGTTGCCGGTTCAGAAGGTAAAGGTGGATCTCGGGATTACGTCGTTCTTGGAAGAATGAAAATGGATAGCAAAGGAAATATATGGTTCTGCAACAAGTATGCGCAGAATGACAGCACCATTGGAGTAATTACGCCGGAGGACAAATTCATTCATTTTTCAATTGGGGATTCACGAGGCTACTTAAGCTATCATCCCAATGATATAGCCTTTGACAGCACAGGAAGAGTCTGGATTGCAATGATGACATCTACTTCAGAAGCCTCACCATCCTATGGTGGCATTGCTGTGCTCGATTATAACAAGACTCTCTTTGACAAATCTGATGACAAATGGTACTGGATCAACGAGGGACACGGACTCGCATCCAACAATGTATTCTCAATTGCCTTTGACAAAGATGGAGAATTGTGGATACTAACATCCAAGGGGATCCAGAGAGCCACTATATCCAGCAGGTTTCCTGAAAGGATCTTTTCCTCTTTAGATAGCCCGGTACTTACTGCTATTGCTTTTGACGGACAATGTAGGATAAAAATAGATGCAATGAACAATAAATGGATAACCACTTCCAGTGCTGGCGTGAAATTGTACACCTACGATGGAATCTGGTATAATAATGTCGAAGGATTTACGAACAGCAATTCAGGATTACTATCAGATAGAGTGCTTGACATAGCCTTTTATGAACCAGAAGGTTTTGTATACTTTGCTACTTCAAAAGGAATCTGTGTATTAAAATCTGAGTTTGGATTTTACGGTAACAAATATAGAAAACTAAAGATTTTTCCTTCACCATATAAGATACCATCTGACTCCCACGTAGTCATCGATGGGTTATTGCAGAATTCAACTGTAAAAATCTTCACTATTGACGGTCTCTTTGTAAGAAAATTGTCGAATTTCGATGGAACAGTGATAGGTACTCAGGCATACTGGGACGGCAAAAATTACAAGGGAGAATACGTCACTACCGGAGTATATATAATATTTGCTTATACTCCTGAAGGAAAACACACTGTCGCAAAAATAGCGGTAATAAATAAATAAAACTATACTGAAACGTAAGTATCCAACTCTTCAGCAATTTGTTTTATAAGCCTAGTTCTTTCTCTATGATGCATAAAAGCACTTTTAAATCCATTTATGATAATCTCTTTGAAATCACGAATCTGAAAGCCATAATATTTGTGGGCAATCATATATTCTTTTGTCAGAGTTGTATTTGAAATCAGCCTGTTGTCAGTATTTAGGGTTACTCTCAAACCAAAATCATAATAAAATTTAAATGGGTGAGATTCATAATCTTTAACAGAGCCAGTGTGGATATTGCTTGTAAGACAAACTTCTAAGGCTATTCGGTGATCATTAACATAATTCAGAAGGTCCCCATCTTCCTTTAATCTTACTCCATGTCCTATACGATGAGCACCGCAATAATGGATTGCCTGATGAATAGATTCAGGACCATAATCCTCTCCAGCGTGAAGAGTAGTGTTAATATTGTTCAACAATATCAATGCGAAAGCATCTTTATGATCTTTGGCAGGAAAATTTTCCTCTACACCAGCAAGATCAAATCCCACAACTCCTCTATATTTAAACGCTACAGCCAGCTCAGCAAGACTATAGGAAACCTCTGGAGAGATACTCCTGATACCACATATTATCACTCCTGTTTTTATCTTAAACTCCTCTTCTGCTTTCTTCAATCCATCCAATACTGCATCCACAGTTTCCATAGGTGTCATACCTTTTTTCGTATGGAGTATTGGTGAGTACCTCACTTCTAGATAGAGAACATTTTCCTTATAAGCATCCTCAGCCAGTTCAAATGCCGCTCTTGAGAGTGCCTCTGGTGTTTGAAGCACAGCAAGAGGGATCTCAAATTTCTTTATGTAATTATTAAGTGAAATACCGGGTTTTGTGACAGTAACGATCTTCTTGAGCTCATCTTTGTCTTTTGTAGGAAGAGAAACCTTTTCCTTTTCTGCAATATCAATAATTGTCTCAAGTCGCAGAGAACCATCAAGATGACAGTGTAACTCTGGCTTTGGCAATTCCTTGATAAAATCTTCTGTAATCTTTACCTGTTTCATATCAAAACTCCACCAATTTCCCTCTCTTCATGGACACTAAAAAAATCCATAATCTCTCATATCGAGGTTCAACTTTCTCCTTAAATTCCTCATAAAGTTCATCAGCTATAGTTGCGGCACATTTCTTTCCATCTATTTTCATCCATACAGCAGACCCTATTTCATCAAGATAGATTCTGTAAAATGGCCTTTTCATCCTGGACATGATATACTTCTTGAAAAAGCTACTATTGAACTTGGGCTTCAAAAGGATCACTCTACCATCTTTCCCGATTTCATGGGAAACTAAAGGGCGGGGAATTACCGTTCTCAAATCAACCATCCTCCCCCGCCCTTTATTGCTTTCTCTCTTACTACCCAATCTATTCCTGAGATTTAAGCAATTCTTTATATGGATACCTCACAAGCACATATCCCAGAAGCAAAAATACAATCAGACCCAGCCACCAGAATCCGTGAAAATCAGCCGGCAATCCTACAAGTTCCCTAAGATTGACATTGGCAACCACAAGGCCAGCGAGAATTATACCAACGAGGGCTTCACCTGCAACCAAACCAGAAGCTATTAGTAAACCCGTATTGTCCAGTACATCTTTATCTTTTTGGTCTCTTATTTTCTTCTTTGCCACAGAATCAACGATAAGTTTTATTAGACCACCAACAAAAATTGCCGAAGTGGTATTAAACGGAAGATACATACCAACCGCTATCAGCATGGGAGAAGGTGACCCAATCAAAATAAGAGCAACGGAAAAAAGCATACCTGCTACCACCAGTGGCCATGCCATTTCCCCGGCTACTATTCCCTTACTCATCATTGCCATAAGTCCTGCCTGAGGAGCTGGAAGGGCTTCACTGCCTATTCCGTTCGCTCTATGTAACAGCATTATGGGTAACACAAGCACAAGAGCGGCCGCCGTAACTCCAATCAGTCCTCCAACCTGCATCTTCCAAGGCGTACCCCCAAGGATATGTCCCACTTTCCAATCCTGCATCATATCACCTGCTACACCTGCAATACAGCAGACCACAGAAGCAACTCCAAGCACCGCTGCAACACCCGGATCGCCCTTCATTCCAACTAAAACCATCAATAGTGCCGCAATTAAAAGCGTGGAAAGTGTCAACCCGGAGATTGGGTTCGAAGAACTCCCAATAATACCAACAAGATAACCAGCCACTGCAGCAAACACCAATCCCGCAAATGCCATCACTACTGCAGCGAGGATAGACGAACCCCAGTTGTGTGTGAAAGTCTGGTACAGAAAAATCATACAGATAACAATTATACCAATGGCTATAAGAACGACTCCAAATGGAGCATCTTTTTCTGTCCTTGATACTGCATTTTCTTTCGATGCACCAGCAGATTTTAAATCAGCTATACCACGCTTTATTCCGCCTATTAGATTCTTTCTCATCTTAAAAAGGGTGTAAAATGCACCAACAAGCATTCCCCCTACGGCAATAGGCTTCACAGTTGAACTATACGCAGACTTTGCTATATCAATCCAATTACCTTCAGCTGAAGCAAAAGGAAGAAGATTATTATACATCAAAAATAGAACAATGGGCATCAAAAACAGCCATCCAAAAACACCGCCAGAGAAAGTTATAGCTGCAAGCCTGAAACCGATAATATAACCCACACCAAGAAAAGCTGGCGAAGATGCCGGGCTCTGTATCAACATACCGCCTTTCTGACTAAACTGAGCTGCGACAGCTTCTTTCGTCTCAGTATAAGCTTTAATCAGCTGCCCCTTTCCATTAAGAAGACTTATCTTGGAAAGCCCAAACTGGAAATAACCCTTCACCGTGTCCTTGATTATCTGAATACCGTTGGGGTTCTTAAAAAGTTCTATAATCGCCGCAATACCGATGCTGCCAAAGACATACTTCGCGCCAGTTTGACCGCCCTGCCCAGCCTTCACAATCTCAGCACATGCCCTACTCTCAGGATACGGCAGAGTCACATCCTCAACCATAGTCTTTCTTAAAATTATCACGAGGAGAACACCTAGGATACCTCCCACAAGCATTAGAAGAGTTGATTTTACATAATCAAAATCACCCCAGACCCCGGTCATGACAAAAGCAGGCAAGGTGAATATTGCACCAGCTGCAAGAGCTTCGCCAACAGCACCAGTGGTTCGAGCTATGTTCTCCTCCAGAATCGTACCCTTAAATGGTCTCAAAAACGCCATTGCGATCACGGCTGCAGGAAAAGTAGCAGCGACAGTCATGCCTGCTTTTAACCCAAGGTATGCATTCGCTGCCCCCAGAACAATTGCCAGTATCACTCCAAGAAAAAGAGCCTTAAAAGTCAACTCCTTCATGCTGGTATCAGGAGAGACAAAAGGTTTGAATTCTTTTCCCGCCAATTTTCACCTCCTTATCTTTTTAAATTTTTACTACTCAAAACCTAAAGCTATAAAAACACTTCTAAACTAAAAATCAGGGAGATATTAGTCAAGAAAATATAGTAAATTGCTGGCCATCCCACGTTTCTACTCCAGATTTAACGATAGCCGCCTAAAACTGTATGGCATACAGCTTTTAACAGAGACAAAAGCTCTAACAACTACATTAGAAGGAAGGATTTTCAATTAACAAGCGTCGATGTAATGAATGTATCAAAAACATAGCAGCCATAATATCATTACAAACATTGTTTGTAGTCTATAAAGTTCCCTATCTCTGATCCCGACTCTTAAGTATTCCAGGAACAATATCTCGAAACAAAACGCGTCCTGGACTTCATCATGTTGTGCTGCTCCCCTCTTCAATTATTACCAGCAATTTGCTAAAAAGCCCCTTTTCTAAGAATCTTATATTTCTTATCTACGTTTCACAGAGTGGACAGAGTAGACAGTTTTTCTCTTTTTTCAGCCCAGAGACTTAACCAGAATGGTTCCATTAGCACAGAAATTGATTATGTTCTGCTTCAACACTTCTCTAAACAACCGGGACTTGTTATTTCCAACTTTACTCAACACTTCATGCACACTATCTATCGAATACACAGCAAGCCGGGGAATCTCTCCTATATAAGCCCTGCCGTAATACAGCCTGAATGGAAAAAACCCACATATAATCTTATACCCTACCCCGAGGGCTGCATCCGCCACTCTTTGATTCAACCTACCAAAGGGCACGGAAAGTGCTTTCACCTCAACTCCAAACAGATCCTCAAGGCGTTTCTTTGAGATCTCAAGCTCCTCTTTCAGCTCACCATTACCCAGAATAGTTAAACACCTGTGAGTCAGAGTATGAGAACCAATCTCCCATCCCCGGGAAACCAGCTCATGTATCTGCTCTTTGTTTAGATGTCGCTCTCTCTTAACCGACAGAGGAACATCCCACAGATTTTTCTTCCCAATATAATCTGCTATAACAAAAACAGTAGCAGGAATTCCGTATCTATCAAGGATAGGGTAAGCATGCCTATAAACACATTCATAAGCATCATCAAAGGAAATGGCAATAACCTCCCCCTCCACAGGACTTTTAAAGTCACTAATTGTACTAAACCTCTTCCCAGCTCTTTCTAAAGAGGAAATCTGAACTTCAAACCTTGCCGGCTTAATACAGTTCAGACTTAACTCAAAGATGTCATCTATTTTGTGGTATACAAGTACTCTACTTCTTATCTCTACTCCCCGACAGCTTCCTCAGGGGAAATATACTCTAGATCAAACGCTTTTGCAACATTTGGATGAGTAACTTTTCCTTTATAAATATTCAATCCCGTTCTTATTTCTTTCGAGTCTTTAAAAGCTTTTATAAATCCTTTGTCAGCCAGCATTTTGACATATGAAAAAGTTGCATTGGTTAAAGCTATAGTGGAGGTATAAGGGACAGCACCGGGCATATTGGCAACACAATAATGCAAAACCCCATCAACAAAATATACAGGGTCATCATGAGTTGTAGGTCTGGTCGTTTCTACACACCCACCCTGATCAACAGCAACATCAACAATTACAGCACCCTTTTTCATGAGTTTTAACATCTCACGAGTAACAAGCTTCGGTGCTTTCGAACCAACAATAAGGACAGCTCCTATTAATAGATCAGTTTCCGGTAAAAGCCTCCTTATGTTATACGGGTTCGAGTAAATAGTAATTACATTTTTGGGCATAACATCATCAAGGTATCTGAGTCTCTCATGGTTTACATCCAGTATATAAACCGTGGCACCAAGACCTGCTGCCATCTTAGCAGCATTCATACCCACAATACCTCCACCGAGAATAGTAACAACAGCAGGCTTCACTCCAGGAACGCCTCCGAGTAATATACCTCTTCCCCCCTGTGCTTTCTCAAGATATTTTGCCCCCTCCTGAACTGCCATTCTTCCAGCAACTTCACTCATTGGTACAAGCAGCGGCAAAGTACCATCCTCAAGCTCTATCGTTTCATAAGCCACAGCTATTGCACCAGTCTTAATAAACCCTCTTGTTAGTTCTTCACTGGCAGCAAAGTGGAAGTAAGTAAAAACTACCTGCCCTGGCCTTATCATTTCCAGTTCCTTAGGCTGAGGTTCTTTCACCTTAACAATCATTTCCGCCTTTTCAAAAATTTCTTTCGCACTGTCAACAATCTCAGCCCCGCTTTTCTCATAGTCCTCATTGCTGAACCCACTTCCTATACCTGCGTTACTTTCAACAAGAACCTTATGCCCATCGCTTACAAGCACCTCAACCCCCATAGGAGTAACGGAAACACGATTCTCACTCCTTTTAATCTCTTTTGGCACTCCTATTATCATAACTTCACCTCACTTTGTTTGTTTACGTCCTAAATTTATCCAAAAGAATTTATAATTTTTTTAATTTGTTGCAATAAAAAATTCAGTTATTTAGGTACTTTCTAACTTTGTAAAGTGATGGAAAAGTGGGTGAGTCTTTTCTGAAAGAAAAATATCAATTAGTTAAAATAGTTTCTACAAACATTCCTTCATTATATAAAAATTTCGCAAGCTCGATTACGGAATCCTTAGTAACTTTGCTCACTTTTTTCAAAATCTCATCAACAGAATATAGCTTCCCTTCGTAAATAAGCATTTTTGCAAGTCGATTCATCCTTGTGGACATGTTCTCCATCGAAATGACAATGGATCCTTTGAGCTGCTCTTTCGCTTTTGCAATTTCACTCTCTTTGATTTCTCCTTTAGCCACTTTCCTGAGCTCAGAGTAGATAAGTTCTATAACTCGCTCCATTTTCGAGCTGTTTACCCCTGCATAAATACCAAAAATCCCCTGGGTATCAAAGAAGTCCACAAAGGAATTGATGGAATACACATAACCAAACTTCTCCCGGATATTCTGGAACAACCTTGAGCTCATACCCCCACTCAAAATAACGTTCAAAAGGTTTAAGACATACCGTCTCTCGTCATTTATTGGAAATGTACGTCGCCCGATTATTACGTGAGTCTGAGCAATATCCTTTCTAAATACAAACCGTTTCTCCTTCGGGAAAACAACTGGTTCAATTTGTCTCTTATAATCACTTTTCCCCAGCTTCCCAAAATATTTTTGAGAAATATCAACAATTCTATCATGCTCAAGGTTCCCTGCTACAGAAATTATCACTCTATCTGATGAGTAATTCGCTTCAAGAAACCTAAAAATATCTTGGAGATCAATGTTTTTGACACTTTCAAGTGTCCCCTGAACAGGCATTCCATACGGATGCTCAGGAAAAAGACAGCTTTGAAAGAGGTCATTTACGAGTTCAAAGGGATCGTCTTCCGATTCTTTTATCTCCTCATAAACTATGTTTTTCTCGCTCTTTAACTTTCTGCCGTCGATATCATAATTGCAAACAAGGTCAGACAAAACCTCAAAAGCTCTTTCTATGTGATCGCTGATAATTCTCACATAATAACATGTATTATCCTTGCTGGTGAAGGCATTTATACCACCTCCAATCGATTCTATATCATAGGCTATCTGAAAAGAACTCCTCTTTTTGGTACCTTTAAAAAGCAAATGTTCTATTAAATGCGCTACCCCATTAATCTCCTTGTTTTCATCAATGGAGCCCGCTCGTATCCACACACCCACTGCAACGGATTTTACAAAATCTACCTCTTCAGTTACAACCTGAATACCGTTATCCAGCGTATCAAGCTTGAATTTTTCAACATATACCATAAAGTGTAAAGCTAAAACCTCTTTCTATGTTGATTTCTGCCGTGAAAATCCCTGTTGCGATGGGAGTTGCTCTCTAGTCTTCTCTCACTTCTTCTGTCCATACCTTCAGGAGGGGTCAACAAATCTTTACGCGATAGTTCGTACCTCCCAACTCCATTTATTCTTTTAAGTTTCACTTCAATAACGTCACCAATCTTCAATACAGATCTTATATCAGGAATCCTTTTGTAGTCTATCTCTGAAATATGAAGCAGTCCCTCTTTACCGGGTAAAAACTCAACAAAAGCTCCATACTTTTCTAGCCTTTTGACCACTCCCTGATAAACTTGTCCTTCAACAGGTTTTATAACCAGCTCAGACAACATCTTCTTTGCTTGCTCTATAGCTTCTTGAGTAGGCCCGCTGATAAAAGCTGTCCCATCATCTGTTATCTCTATAGTCGCCCCAGTCACAGCAAAAATGTGTTTTACATTCTTACCTCCAGGACCAATTGCTTCTCCAATGGAAGCGACATCAATTTTCATCGTCGTTATCTTGGGAGCAAACGGAGATATGCTTTTCCTGGGAGCACTAATTGTCTGTTCCATTATATCTATTATCTGAAGTCTCCCTTCTTTCGCTTGATGCAAAGCTTTGCGCAACACATCCAGGGAAATACCTTCAATCTTCAGATCCATCTGTATAGCCGTTATCCCATCCTTTGTACCGGCAACTTTAAAATCCATATCTCCAAAATGATCTTCCGCACCTATAATATCAGAAAGAATAAAAAACTCATCATCTTCCTTTATAAGCCCCATTGCAATTCCAGCAACTGTCTTCTTAACCGGCACACCCGCATCCATAAGAGCAAGAGAACCAGCACACACCGTTGCCATAGACGAAGAACCATTCGACTCCAGAATGTCCGAAACTATCCTTATCGTATATGGAAACACATCCTCGGAAGGTATCTGAAACTTTAACGCTCTCTCAGCCAGATGTCCATGACCGATCTCTCTCCTTGCAGGTCCTCTAAAAGGTTTTACCTCTCCCACACAAAATGGCGGAAAATTATAATGAAGCATATACCGCTTTGTAGCAAGTTCCCTATCAATATCGTCTACTATTTGCTCATCAAACTTTGTCCCCAGAGTTACAGAACATAAGCTCTGAGTCTCACCTCTTGTAAACAAGCTTGAACCATGAGCCCGAGGTAATACACCAACTTCACATGCCACTGGTCTGATTTCCGTAAAACCTCGACCATCAAGTCTGACATGATTCTCTTTTATCTGACGTCTCATATCTTCCTTAAGAATCTCATCCACAATTCGCCTGATAAAACCTACTTCTTCTGGATAACGTTCATTTAATTTCTGTGTCAGCTCAACGATGAAATTGTTTACACTATCATTTCTCGCTTTCTTCGAAATCTTTCCTTTTTGTCTCCACTCTTCCAGATGAGGTAAAGTCTCATCAGTCACCATTCTGACAAATTCCTCAGATGGAACCTTTGGCTCGAATCTGTATTTCTCAACATTAAACTCGGAGATAAACTCTTGCTGAAACTTGATTAGTTCCTTAATGCCTTCGTGTGCATATTCAAGAGCTGAAATAAAAAGTTCCTCGGAAATTTCCCTGGCTTCACCCTCTACCATAACAACGGAGTTTTCACTTCCAGCAACTACTATATCTATTTCGCTTTCTTCCAGTTCCTGTAGGGTAGGATTCAGCACAAACTGACCGTCTACTCTTCCTACTCTCACCCCAGCAATAGGACCAGAAAAGGGAATGTCCGAGATAGAAAGTGCAGCCGAAGCCCCGAGAACGCCAAGAACATCCCCTGGATTCTTTTGGTCACTGGAGACAACACTCACAACAACTTGTGTATCACAGAAAAATCCATCCGGAAACAAGGGGCGTATCGGCCGGTCAACAAGTCGAGCGCTCAAAATCTCTTTTTCCGATGGCTTTCCTTCCCTCTTGTAAAATCCACCGGGTATTTTTCCCGCCGCGTAAGCCTTGTCCATATACTCAACCTGGAGAGGGAAGAAATCCTGATTGGGATTGCTCAAAAAATTTGATGTTGCTGTAACTAGCACCATTGTATCACCGTATCTCACCACAACCGCACCATTAGCCTGCTTCGCCATCCTCCCAGACTCAAGTACCAACTCCCTTCCCGAAAAAATCATCTTTTTCCGAATCAATTATATACCCTCCCCAAAATTATTTTCTTAAGTTTAACTCTTTAATTATGGCTTCATACCTGCTGTAATCTCTCCTCTTCAGATATTCCAACAACCTTTTTCTCCTTCCAACGAGCTTATACAGTCCACGTATTGACCCGAAATCCTTTTTGTGCTTCTTAAAATGTTCCGTTAGTTGCTTGATGCGCTCCGTTAGAATTGCAATTTGCACTTCAGTTCTTCCCGTATCTTTTGGGTTCGCCCCAAATTTTTCCACCAGTTGTTTTTTCATTTCCTTAGATACTGCCATATATTCCCACCTCCATTTCATCCCTTAAATTTTCAATTATCTTCAAACACTCTCTCTTGTCTTTCTCTATTTGCTCACGTAATTGTCCCACACTGTCAAATTTTTTCTCATCCCTCAGCCTTTTTATGAAAAATAAATCCAGCTCCATACCATACAATTCGGGCTCCTCAGGATCAAAGATATACACTTCAATAGACAGCTCTGAACCCTCAAAGGTAGGTCTATAACCTATATTACAGAGCCCATATTTATAAATACCCCTCAAATACACCTTGGTGAAATATGTTCCCGTCCTGGGTACAAGCTTATAACTATAGGGAAGCTTTATATTGGCTGTAGGATAGCCAATTTCCCGACCTCTACCCTCTCCATGAACTACAAAACCGGTAAGGCTATAATATCTACCCAGAAGTTTATTTGCCTTCTCAACCTCCCCACTCAACAAATATTTTCTTATCTGGGACGACTTAATCATAAAATTGGCTTCTTTAATCGGATTCACCACAGTAAGACCAAAACCGTACTTTTTAGAATATCTTTTCAGATCATACACGTCGCCTCTTCTGTCCTTCCCAAACTTATAATCAAAACCCACTACCAGTTCTTTCAGTCGGATGTGCCCCATTAGCACATTCTTAACAAAACTCTCAGGCGGCATATCAAGTAATTCTTCGTCGGACTTAAGAAACAAAATAGCTTCAAGTCCGGAATGTTTTAACAACCTCATTTTCTCCTTTGGTGAGGTTAATATCCCACCTATGTCTGAAAGTTCACCACGTATTATTTTCGGATGAGGTTCAAAAGTTATAAGCATAGGATAGGTTTTCAAATCGATAGACCGCTGTACCACATTTTCTATTATCTTCATATGAGCTCTATGAAGCCCATCAAAAACACCTATAGCCGCTACAGAACCAGCAAAATACTTCGGAAAAGTGTTCAAGCCAAAGAACACCTGCATTTTCCACTCTCTCCACTTATTAAGTTTTTTTCATAACTCTCCCTTAGCTCATCCAAGGTAATCGCATCTTCAACTTTGTACGGTCCAATCTTGGTTCTCCGCAAAAACACCAAATATCCACAGGTTCCAAGACGCTTCGCGATATCTTCTCCGAGCTTGCGTATATACGTTCCAGAAGAGCACTCAACCAGCATAAAAATTCTATCCGTACCCAGTTTCCTCAGCTCAATCTTGTATATATTAACCTTTCTGCTGGCAAGGTTTACTTCGATACCTTTCCTTACATACTTATATGCAGGAATTCCATCTATCTTTTTAGCAGAATACTTTGGTGGCCTCTGAATTATCTCGCCTGTGAATTCATTTTCTACATTTTTCAAAAGACTTTCGTCAATATCCGGAATAGAACACTCTTCTACCACTTTTCCCTCGGGATCTCCGGTATCTGTACTACAACCAAGCTGAAGGATTGCTTCATACACCTTTGGATATTTTAATAGTTCATTCATTTTCTTCGTAGCACGCCCGGTCATAACAAGAAGAACACCTTCAGCAAAAGGATCGAGGGTACCCCCGTGCCCTACCTTCTTTATACCAGTTAACCGCTTAACAAATCTAACAACATCATAGGATGTCAGTCCAGGAGGTTTGTAAATATTCAGAATCTTATTCTCCAGTTCCACTTTCTTCATTTGAGTACTTTATCTTCCGAAAAATCCTTTCAATTTTCTCCATATACGCCTGCGTATCGTCCTCAAAAAACAACAACTTAGGAGTATTCTTCAGTCTAATACGCCGTCCAAGCTCATATCTTATATTCCCGGATTTATCACGAAGTTTCCGGATAACTTTCCTTCTCTCCTTTGGATTCTTATCATATACACTGACAAAAACCTTTGCCTGTCTGAGATCCGGAGAACACTCAACCTTCGAAATGGTAACTACCTTCCCTAACCTGTACGGGTCGTCAGTAACAATTACATTGCTCAGTACCCTCTGTAACTCGTCAGAAACTCTTTTCGCCCTCGAATATGTCTTCATCATAAATACTCAACTGTTCGTCCCATTATCACTACAGAAAAATTGGTCTCTATGAATTTCTCAATATCAGCCAAAGTATTGCTCACAACACTATAGCTATCATTAATAGTCGCTATCCCAAGGCTAACTTTACCCCAGTAGTTGTTAGGCTCCGTCTCAGCTATCGACACATTATACTTATTTCTCACTCTACTCTTTATGCTGTTCACCACCGACCTTTTATCCTTCATAGAGCTAGCCCCGGGAAGATAGATATCAAGCTTGAGAAAACCAATAGTCATCCCTTTATTCTAATTTTCTTTTAACCGATTTAATCTCATAAAACTCTATCCTATCACCTTCCTTATAATCAGAAAAACCAGCAAGAGCCAGTCCACATTCAAACCCTTCCTGCACCTCTCTAACATCGTCCTTAAATCTCTTTAGAGAGTCAACAAAACCATCAAAGATCACCTCACCATCTCTTTTAACACGTGCCCTCGCTGTTCTCAAAGCCCTACCCTCTACTACATAGCAACCTGCAACGTAACCAATTCTGGGAACTTTAAAAACCTGCCTGACCTCAGCCTCTCCAATGTATTCTTCTATTTTCTCTGGCGCCAGCATACCTTCAAGGGCAGACTTCACATCATCTATCAGCTCATATATAACATTATAAGACCTTATTTCAACATTTTCTCTGCTTGCAAGATCTCTTATCCTACCAGGAGTATTCAGATTAAAAGTTATAATAACTGCTTGGGAAGCCTTCGCAAGAAGAACATCATTTTCGGATACCTGCCCTACTGCTTTGTGGATAATATTAACCCCTACTTCTTTATTACCAAGATCCTGAATCGCCCTGGCCACCGCTTCGACCGTCCCATCAACATCACCTTTTATTATCACACGCAGCTGGTTCACGTTTCCTTCTGCAATTTGCTGAGAAATTTGATCAAGCGACAGCTCCGTTACCTTCCTCAGTTGCTGTTCCCGTAATATTCTCTGTCTCTCCTGAGCAATTTTCCGCGCTTCCTTCTCATCCGATACCACAGAGAAAATGTCAGCAGCCTGAGGTAAACCATCAAAACCAATCACCTGAACAGGGTCGGATGGTTTGGCAAACTGTTTCTTGTTTCCTCTCTCATCCAGAAGAATCCTCACTCTGCCATACGTAGACCCACAAACAAACGGATCTCCAACTTTCAGTGTCCCTTTTTGAACCAGAACAGTTGCCACCGGACCATGCCGCCTATCCAGTTTAGCTTCTATAACTGTACCCCTTGCCTCCGTGTCCGCATTGGCTTTCAGATCCAGAATTTCCGCCTCCAAAAGAATAAGTTCAAGCAATTGATCAATTCCCTGACCTGTCTTCGCAGAAATCTCAGCGCATTGAACATTTCCACCCCAATCCTCAACCAACACTCCATGCTCTGAAAGTTGACGCTTTACCTTCTCCGGATCCGCATTGGGCTTATCAATCTTATTTATGGCTACAACAATCGGAACATTAGCAGCTTTCGCATGATTTATAGCCTCAATTGTTTGAGGCATAACACCATCATCTGCGGCAACAACCAGTACAACGATATCCGTTACCTGTGCACCACGGGCTCTCATTTCAGTAAAAGCCTCGTGCCCCGGCGTATCTATGAATGTTATCTTCTTGTCTTTATCAAGCTCAACTTCGTACGCTCCAATATGCTGGGTAATGCCTCCAGCTTCACCCGCAACCACATTGCTCCGTCTAATATAATCCAGCAACGATGTTTTTCCATGATCCACATGTCCCATCACCGCAACAACCGGTGGCCTCGGAACAGCTTTTTCCCTATCCTCCTCAGTTTCTTCTATTTTAAACACCTCCTCGTCATACTCAGTAGCCTGTTCTACCTCATAACCAAACTCATCAGCAATTAGAACAATGGACTCAAAATCCAGCCTCTGATTTATAGTAACAAAAAGCCCCATTTCAATGCATTTCTGGATCACATCGCTCGGATCTACTCCCATAAGATTTGCAAGATTTTCCACCGTGGTGAATTCCATTACTTTGAGCTTTTCCTTTTCCTCAACAACTTCACCTTCCTGAACCTGTCTCTTATACTTTTTCTTCACCGACTTGGCAGCCATTTTAGCCATCGTTCGGCGAATAGAATCCTCAACCTTTTTCTCATCAATCTCTTCTTCCTTACGCTTCTTCTTACCCTTAGGACCTTCATACGTCAGATCCTTCTTGCCACGCCCACCAAGCTTCTCCTCTATCTCAGCAAGTGTAACTCTCCGAATCTTTTTCTTTTCTTTACGCCGTTGCCTTTCTCTTTTTCGCTTTACAAACTCTCTATCCGGTAGTACTTTCCCTGCCTCTTTATCAAGTCTATTTGTGCGCTTCTTGCTTACTTCTATCTCTACTCCAGCTTCCTCTCCCTCCTCACTTTCTTTCCCTGCTTCCGTAATTCCCATAAGAACATCCGTCCGTTCCTCAGCCTCAATAACCTCACTTATCAGACTATCCTTAACATTTTCACCATATTCTATCGCTTCCTTTATAGCTTCATCAATAATAGGGATGGCTTTTTCCAGTACCTCTTTTTCAATTTTTTCTCTTTCCTTCTCAGCTTGACGTCTGGCTTCTTCTTCTGCTCTTCTCCTTTTCTCAAGCTCTCGTCTCTCCCTTTCTTTCTCCAGCTCTTCCACCAGGGATTTTTCCCTAGCAAACCTCTTAAGTATTTTAAAGTACGTATCCTCGTCAACAGGAGACATATGGGACTGATACGAAAAGCCTATACTATCCAGATAATCTGTTATTTCTTTGTGTGAAATATTTAGCTCTTTTGCTATTTCATATATTCTCTTTTTCTTCATTTTCACCTTATTTTCTTTACTTATTGCTCTATATCTTCACTATCCTCAAGATATTTCTTTATCTCCTCTTCGCTGTACTCAAACTCCTCTTCTTCAACCTTTTCTTTCTCCCCTTCTTTAACTGCTTCTTCAGACGAAACCACTCCTTCCTCAGCTTTCTTTCTCGCCTCTTCGAGCTCTCTCTTCTTCTTCTCAACAGCTTCATTAACCACTTTCAATATTTTATCAAGAGTTTTCTCCCCAATCCCGTTTATTTTCAATAACTCTTCTCTAGGGGTATCAAGAAGTTCATCAGCCGTCTCTATTCCAACACTATACAATAGTTTCCAGCTATGTTCGGTAAGCCCCTCAATATCTTCAAGATAAATTATCTCACTCGTTGTCAACTCATATTCACTTCTCTTTATCGCATCGATGGTATACCCGGTAACCTCAGAAGCAAGCCTTATGTTCTGCCCATTTTTCCCAATAGCCACAGGGATTTCATCATCCTCAAACACTGCAAGAGCAGTCTTTTTTTCTTCATCTATCTCAAGAACGTATGGTCTGGCAGGCGATAAAGCTCTGGTAATCAGAACCTCAGGTTCTATACTGTAATTGATAATATCTATCTTCTCATTGTTAAGTTCCCTTACTATAGCCTGAATTCTGCTACCTTTAATTCCAACACAGGCACCAACAGCATCAACCCTTTTATTATTCGATTTCACAACCACCTTACTTCTATCTCCCGGATGCCTTGCTACTGCAATGATCTCAACTGTCTTATCCGCAATCTCAGGAACTTCATTCTCAAATAACTTTATTAAAAATTGTGGGTCAGCCCGGGAAACTATTATCTCAGGACCAGACTTACCCATAACGGCATCTTTAACAAGAACTCTGATCTCCCGCCCCCTTCTATACCGCTCACCGGGTATTTGTTCCTCCCTCGGGAGCTTTAACTCAGCTTTACCTATGTAAATATAGACGGCATCCCTTTTTATTTGCCTGATATCCCCGGTAACAATCTGCCCTATCTTCTTCTTATATTCTTCAAATATCACATACTTTTCAACCTTCACTATTTCCTGAATCAACCGCTGCTTTGCAAGATTAACCAATCTCCGCCCAAATTCAGAGGGATTTACAATCTCAATAAACGTATCCCCTTCCTCCAAGTCCGGTTCCACTTCCCTCGCCTTATCAATACTTATTTCATGTACAGGATCATTAACTTCCTTTACAACTGTCTTGTGATGATATATCTCAATTTCTCCTTTATCCATGTTTACAATAACATCGAAATTCGACGCATCCCCGTACTTCCGCTCAATCAGGTTCAGAAAAATCCTTTCGATAATCTCAGCTAACAAATTCTTATCTATATTTTTTTCTCTAACCAGCTGATCAATTATTTCTTTGTCTATCAATTTTACTCACCTCCTTATTTTTACCATTTCAAAACTACCCGACCATAATCTATCTCATTATATGCAAAGTGTTTTTCTCCACTTTTCTTCGTTTTAAGCACTATGCCATCCTCGCCAACCTCTACCAATCGTCCACAAACAGGGGAACTCTCGCTATCAATAAAGTGATAAATCTCAAGCTCCCGACCAACATGCTTCACAAAATCTCTTCTTTCTTTTAGTGGCCAGTTCACGCCAGGCGAAGAAACCTCCAGCTCGTAATCCAGCTGAACAGCCTCGTTAAATTCAACATCGTCTCTTAAAATTTTAGTTATTTCGGTCAGAGTTCTTAAATCAATCCCTGTCATACTATCAGCAATCACTTTAATGTACACCTTATTGCTACTATGGTACTTGAATTCAACAGAGAGCAAATAACACCGATTATATTCCACCACTCCCTTTATTATCTCTTTTACTCTTTCTTCATCAACCATTTTTAAACTCGTTTCCTTTCAAACTAAAAAAGTGGGTTCAAACCCACTTTGGGCTAAATTTATCAATATATTTTCTTTTAATCAACATTAATGTATTTCTAACGTGAAGCTTTAATTTTACCAACTAAAATCTCTGCCCTCTCTTTAATCGAATATTCAACCTTATCTTCCAGAACATTATCAACCACATTCCTGGCCTCTTGCACATCACCAGTTGCAAGCAACATTTCCGCATAGTTCAGAAGATATTCATGCTTCTGAAACCTGTATGGAGACTCAACAGCCGCCAGATTGTAGAACTTCGCAGCTTCTTTATAGTCCCCTTGTGCTTCTTTACAAATACCAATACCGTTGTACGCAGTAGCAGTAAGAAACTTGTCATTCTTATACTTATCCATATACATGGTATAATAGCTTAAAGCATTATCATAATCAGCCTTATACATATAACATTGACCAAGCAACAAAACAGCTATACTAGCCGATTTAGTTCCTCTATATTTGTCCACAATACCCATCAGCCTGACAATTGCATCATCATAGTCCTTACGAGCGATAGCTAATTCTGCCAATCCCAATTCACCACTCGCTTCCCGACTTGCCCTCTGTTTTGAATTTACAACTAGGACAATTATCACAACTGCAGCAACAACACCTAAAGCAACATAACTCACAACCTTACTATGCCCCCTGACAAATGCTTCCAGCTTTGCCAACTTCTCAAGAAAGGGGTCCTTTTTGATTTCTCGCTTGGTCAACTTCTTTCTGGGTCTTAACATGTTCTTTATTCCTTATGGTCAGCTTCTAAAAAACTCTTTTGTACCCTCGCCGGGACTCGAACCCAGATCAGAGGATTAGGAATCCTCCGTTCTATCCTGTTGAACTACGAGGGCACTTTTAAAAAGCTTCGTATTTTATCTCATTTTTAACCAAAAAAGCAAGAGGTATATCGCCACCGGCAATGCAATAGAGTTTTGTTGAAATTAGAAAGCACAGATAAAGATACCCTCATTTTGTTCTATTCCGATGCCAGGCTTTCGGAAAATTTCCCTATATGCCAAAGTGCTTCCCAGAACAAAAGATATAACCTTTATTTATCAATCTTTTGTCCACCCTTTACCTCTAACCTATCCAAACATGTAAAACATTCCTGTCTCTGTATCCATCCTATCCTCTCTATAAAAAGCTCATATAACGCTACATCTATATAACTACCAATCTCCGTGCAATGCCTCCCCTTACAAACTCTCTGTCATTCAAAATCGCTCTTCTCCACACTGACCTCGAGCTTCTGGTACACCTCCCCACTTCATCTTCTCTTAACATTTTCTTTCCCCTAAGTCAAAAAGGGCTTGGCTCCTTTTCATCTCAATCACCATTTTCACTCAAAATTATCGATATACCATCCCCTCCTTGTGCGAAACATTCTTAATTAAGTTGAAAAGTTACAGAAAATTAGCGTACCAACATCATTTTCTTTGATTCGATACGATTCATGGATTCTAATGTGTAAAAATATATTCCTGAAGGAACCGCATTACCATCATCGTCCCTTCCATCCCATCTAACAAAATGATTTCCAGGATGCACTTTACTTCTTAGCAAAGTCCGTATTTTTTGTCCCATGAGATCATAAACTGTCATAGTTACATTGTTAGTTTTCGGAATCACAAAGCTGATTATTGTAAACTTGACCGTTGCACCTGGATTAAATGGGTTGGGGTAGTTTTGATACAATTTTAGGTTCTCTATCATGCCAGTAGATGAATTTGAAAACTGAAGAGCTCCTACATCCCATGCTCCATTCTTAGGAAGAGGGTTACCCTCATAATCAACTGAGTAATATTCGCTTAAGTTTACTCCTTTTCCTCTCAGAGGGCTATCACTTTTTAAGTGATAATCTCCATTTTCTAAATCAACCAGGCCAGGATCTCCACTGCCCGCCTGATATGGATCCCAGTGATTTTCTGACCAATCATTAATATTTAAGTACCAGTTATTTTCCGTAATGACACCACTAGCTCCAGGTCCCTGATAGGCATCGTCAGCACTGTATATGATCAAGTTGTTCCGAAAGTGAATACCCCCAAAATCTAAATATGCAACATCGTTAAGCGGACTTGTGAAATCATATATTCTGATTACTGTATTATTATCAAAGTAACAGTCATGACATGGAGCCCACATATATAACCAGTCCTGTCCATCAACATTGACATTAAAAGCAACTCTTAGGTTATGAACCTCCTGTACGCATGGATTGTAATCATACTTCCAGCTGGATTCTATAAACCCAGCATTGCCTTCAGTGTAATTGTGATGGATGTAAAAGTTATCCTTATGGAACCTCCCATCATCCAATTCTATTGCTCCTCCATCTGACCCATAAGGGCTTTTAGTAGTTAAATAATTTTTTATAACATTATATGAAACCTCCTGGTTTCCAATGCCCAAATGTATTCCTATTGGTCCCCATCCACCCCTCGCTCCTTCTTCATACCACATTGGATGATTTGGACCTTCCAAATAGTTGTTAGTTATAAGAGTATATTCCCCGGTTGATTGTATTGCTTTTGTACATCTTATGAATACGTTATTTCGTATAATGTTGTGATTAGCTCCCGGCAAAATACATATCGCCCCCATTTTGAATATACTTGTGAGCCTATCAGGGTTCTTTGTCGGCGGAGTGTCATGAAAACAGAGACCTTCTACTACAATCCAACTTCCCGATATCCTTATGCAATTTCCATTCATATCTGTATCATTCGGATTTGTAAAACGTGGAAGTTCGCCTTTCCCATATGAGGTAAGTACTATAGGACTATACTCAGTTCCAGATTCCGTAATCTCTACAGGCCCAACAAACTGAGAGCCTCTTTTAAAGAAAACAGTATCCCCAGGCGTAAGGTGAACTTTTGAAATCATTGTGTGGGATTTCCACGGAGTGTCTTTTGAACGACCATCATTGCTATCATTTCCATTTTGGGAATCAATGTAATACTTTTTTTGAGCCAATACGAAACTCATATTTAAAACAAAAGTTACGACTAATAGGACCAACAAACAGCGAAATAGATGTTTTGTCATCAAAGTAAAAAGGATATTTAATCTTGGTGCCATTTTTTCCTCACAATAAGAATGTTTAAAATCTCTCCTTTTATGTTAGCTCTTTCCTAAAGCAAAGCCCACGATGCCAACTACACATACTAACTGGTCTTAAAGACCTATGAATCTATTTCTATTACAACAACTTAAAAAAATAACAATCAGAAGATGTTTTCAAACAACAATCAATATAACAAAGATCAATCAAGGAAACAAGGTGGGACTCTATTAAATGCATCACTCAAAAGACGAGAAAACTCGATGGGAAACATTTTCCAGCAATTCCTTTCTCCATGATTTCGTGAAAAGTTATGTAGTACATTAGCGATTCGATTTAAGTTGAAATGTTTTATTCTACCATCATCTAAGCAAAATCATCTTTTTGACATCCTTGAACCTATTTCCCGAAGTCAGTTCACAGAAGTAAACGCCGGATGGAGCTAAAATCCCGCCAATGCTCCTGCTATCCCAAGTATAACTATAAATACCAGGACTAAGGTTTTTATAGTCCATGTAGGAAACGATTTGTCCTAACATATTGTATATACTGATCTGTACAGTAGCCCTTACAGGAATACCAAAGGTGATTGTAGTGCTTGAATTAAAAGGATTCGGATAATTTTGTCTCAACTCAAATTCTTCCGGCCTCGTATTACCTCCTTTAAAACCTCCAGTTAATAGAGGATATGCCCCCCAATCAGGACATGGAGTGTTCGGTTGAAGATGATAGTCTTTATTGGCATAATCTACAAAGAGCGGATCTGCTTCAATCTCTCCTGTGCCCCAAGATACTCCCAAATCCACTTCACCACCGTCAACATTCCAGTAACAGTTGTTTATATGAGTTACGTAAAATCTGCCTCCACCATATTCTCCATCGAAAAAGACTTTCTCTTTCAAGTTGTTATCTACCACAATAATATTTTTTGTTATATTGATTTCAGTGGAATCATCAAGGACAAATACACCCTTCCAGGGACCTTGCGGGGTATCAGGATTATCAGCTCTGATAACAGTATTGTTTCTAACAATACTATTAGAGGTTGGGGCCCACCATAGTAAAAAGGTCTGGTAGTCGCGAACAACATTGTAGGATATAATGACATTGCTACTTGACATTTTTTTAATATCGTACCAGTAACTGACTTCTAGAAAACCCATATTATGATAAGTTATGTTATGATGAATGTAGATATTGTTTTTATGATTTCTTCCATCGTCTATTTCTATTGCGCCTCCGTCTGCACCCCACCTTCCACCAGCAACATACATATTTTCAATAACATTGTAACAAACTTCTTGATTTCCAATACCAAGCTGAATACCAATCGGTCCCCACCCTGGATATCCTAAAAATCCGTTATCTTGAGTATTGTTATTGTCGTGAATGTAGTTATTAGTAATTAGACTATACTCGCTATAAGATTGAATC
>Ga0190359_1000458_pt1 | contig 27366 bp, 18 predicted proteins | sample 48721823_MG_FD_161269 | JGI IMG/M metagenome (GOLD analysis project Ga0190359, IMG submission 161269) | Hydrothermal vent microbial mat bacterial communities from Southern Trench, Guaymas Basin, Mexico - 4872-18-2-3_MG | ecosystem: Environmental > Aquatic > Marine > Hydrothermal vents >... | reverse complement strand
CCTCGAGGCGATGGCGGCCGGCCAGCAGCAGTACCGGGTCGCTGATCAGCAGCTGCGGTCCGGGCCGGAAGATGTGCCAGGCTCCGCCATCCAGGCGCCAGGAGTACTCGGCCGGCTGCCCGGAGGCGGTGGCCACGTGCAACACCACCCGCGGGTAGCTGGGACCGCCCGGCAGGTGGATGTCGCTGCGGCCGGGGGGCGGATAGCTTATCTCCTCCAGCCGGGCCACGGTCTGCACCATGCTGCGGGTACCGGCCTGGGGATCGAAGGAAAGGTTGGCCCACAGTCCCAGGTATTCATGGTAAGGAGTGCCGGCCCGTGGCTTGACTCCCTTGATGGCGGCCAGGTCGAGAACGAAGCCGTTCATGGGCGGGATGGCTATGGGCTGCAGGGAGCCGGTGAGCATGGGCAAGGCCATGCCCACCAGGGTGGGCAGCAGGTTGGCCAGGGCGGCCGGATCCTCGGCCAGCAACTCGTAGTTGCTGACCACCACGTTGTCCATGTGGATGGAGTTCTCGTCGAACAGCGGCACCAGGTTGTTGTCGGCATCCACATCCAGGGCCACGTCCAGGGAGATGTCCATGGTTACGGTCATGATGCGGGTCCAGCGTTCGTCGAGGCGCACCCAGAAATCGAGCACCATGCCGGGCAGGAACAGGTACAGCAGCGGCTCGTCGATAATCTTGTTGCCGTCGGCATCGGTGGTGAAGGTGCCCGCACCCACCTCGGCATAGGGTACGTGCGTGGGATGCATCTTGAGTTTCACGGGTACGTTGCGGCCGGTGGTCAGGGTGTTGAGAGAGCCCAGCCCCATCAGCGATATGGTGGAAGAAGACAGCATGTCGGTGGTCTCGGTGCCGATGGTAAGGCACAGCAGGCCGGTGAGGTAGGTCTTGTACAGGGCCCAGTCCAGGAAGACATCGGATACCCCGATGCCGGCCATGAAGCCGTCCTGGGTGCCGGGTACGGTGTCCGAGAAGGCCAGGCGTTCGGGTGGCGCGTTGGAGGGGATCTCGGCTGCATCGGGATCGGGAACGCAATCGTTGCGCTCGGCGTCGATACCGCCGATGACGCGCAGTTCCAGCCCGCCGTTGACCACCACCGGGTCGATGCTGGTGGCGTCCCACTGCCCGGCGGCCAGCAGCACCTGCAGGGGGTTGGGCCGGGAGCCCAGGCTGGCCAGTTGCTGGGAAAGATCCACCGCCCCGGCCATGCCCATGGGCATGGTGCGGCAGGTGCCTCCCTGCTGGCAGAACTGCCCGTCGCAGGATGCCCCGGGGGGACAGCCGGCGGTGTAGTAGTCGCAGGTCAAGCAGGTGTAGTCGGCCACCGCCTGGTCGATGGTGTCGTTGAGCTGGGAGTTGAGCTGGCTGTTGAGGGTGCCGGTGAGCAGGCCGGCGATCCAGTTGACCACGTCGTCGATGTAGTCGCCCAGGCCGATGTCGTCGAGAAATCCCCAGTCGCAGTCGATGTGGTAATCGGAATCGCTGATGGTGAAGGAGGCGGTGCCGATCTGGAAGTAAAGGAAGTGATCGGTGCCATCGCGGTAGAACTGGATGTCTGCCTGCACGGGCTTGTTGCGGATATCGATGGGTACCTCGCAGTCGAAGGTGCCGTTGATGGTGATGGTTCCTGACAGATCCACCTGGGCATCCAGCACCAGGGTGTTGGGGGCGGACGGGGTGAGTTTCAGGTGGTGCAGGCCGGCGGTCAGGGTGCAGCCATTTCTGCAGATCTGGATGTTGATCTTGATGCATATGGGGCACCAGCCGAATTCCTGCGAGGCATCGGTGGGCGGCACGTCGAAGACCAGACCGCCGGGCATGAAGCTGGCGATGATGTCGGGCAGGCTGCTTTCCAAAAAGGCCATGGCCTGGGGAGTGAGCCGGGCCTGGATGGCGTCGTAGATCCGGGAGTTTTCGTCGAGTGGAGTGGCCAGGGGTTCGGCACAACTGCAGCTTTGCTGCCCACAGGCCAGCAGCCCCCACAGCGCCACGCCCGCGACGAGCAGGCGCAGCCACAACACGCGGGTAGATTTCATGGCACCTCCCTGGCAAACAACGGGGTCATTCTAGCACGATGTCAGGTGACTGTGAACCCGGATTTCCCACCTCGGCCGCAATCTCTGCGTCGCTGCTGCGAAAATGGTCCTCGACGTAGTTGCACTACGACTGCGGCTATTTTCTTGCATATCCTTGATCTTGCCGTCCGATCTGGGAAATCCGCCAGTCCCGGGTGGGTGATTCTGGGTGAACCCGCTGCTTTGACACCCGGCGCCGGCCGGTGCTAGCTTGGGTTCATGCCCTCGAGATTCTGGCAGAGCCTGGTGACCGTGGAGGACACCGGCGATTGGTCCTATCGCAAGTTCGTCACCCGGGCGCGCACGTTGTTCTACACCCGGTTGGCCTTCCTCAGCGTGGGGCTGGCCATCCTGGCCGTACCCCGCTGGGCGGTCCTGTTCGGGGCCAGCGGCCAGGCGGCCTTCTTCTGGTATTTTTTCATGATCGCCTACAGCGTGGCCAACTACCTGCTGGTGGAAAAGGGCCGCCTGGGCCGGCTGGTGACCTTCCTGACCCTGCTGCTCGACCTGCTCACCGTGGTCTACATGATCGCCTACTCGGGTGGCCTGCGCAGCCCGGTGTTGCCCACCCAGATCATCTACACGGTATTCTTCGCCCTGCTGTTTCCCAATCCCCTGGCCATCGTACCGCCCCTGCTTACCCTGCCCATAGTGGCCAAGATCGATACCGAGTTGCCCGGACGCCTGCTGCGCCTGGAAGACCTGTTCCTGCTGGTTTGGTACTCGGCGGTGAACTTCATAGTGGTCTATGTCATCGTCTACCTCAACGAACGGGAGGATCGCCAGCACAACGAGATCGTCAACCTGCAGGAGAACCTGCGCCACCTGGCCGTGCTCGAGGAACGCAACCGCCTGGCCCGGGAGATCCACGATGGCCTGGGCGCCTCGCTGTCATCGCTGATAATCCAGGCCGAGTACGTCCTCAAGCAGACCCACGACGAGGAGCTGCGCCAGGAAATATCCGAGCTCAAGTCCGTTGCCGAGGAGAGCATCGATGAGTTGCGCCGTTCGCTGTCGATGATGCGCAGCGACTTCGACCTGGTACCCACCCTGGAGGAACATTGTTACGCGGCGGCCCAGCGCAGCGGGCTGCAGATCAGGTTCCATGCCACCGGAAGCATCCCCCGGCTGGAGGGACGGGTGCAGTTGTCCCTGTTCCGGGTGTTGCAGGAAGCGCTCAACAATGTGCGCAAGCACGCCGGGGCCAGGCAGGTCGAGGTCGAACTGGTTCACCTGGAAGGGCAGGTGCGTCTCACCGTGCGAGATGATGGGCAGGGGTTTGATTACCGTGGCGACCTGCGTGGTCACTATGGCCTGGCCAACATGCGGGAAAGAGCCCGGCAGCTCGGTGGTTTCTTCTCCCTGGAGAGCGCACCCGGCCAGGGATGTACAATTTCCTTTTCCGTTCCCGCCGCTGCCAACTGGCAGCCAGGGCCGGTGTCCACCGGCCCGGCGCCGGGCAATGAGCCGATTTCCCTGCCGCAGGAGAACAAGACATGAAAGCCATTCGTATCTTCGTCGTCGAGGATCAACCCAAGATTCTAAAGAATCTGCTCAAGCTGCTGCGGGGTGCGGAAACCGTCACGGTGGTCGGACAGGCCATGTCCGCCGAGGATGCGCTGGAGTCCATCGCTGACTGTGACCCGGAGGTGATCCTGCTCGACCTGGGCTTGCCCGGCATGGACGGTATCGAGGCCACGCGCCTTATCAAGCAACGCTGGCCCGACAAGGAGGTTCTCATCTTCACCATCTTCGACGAGGAAGCCAAGGTGCTCGAGGCCATCCAGGCCGGCGCCTCCGGTTACCTGCTCAAGGGCATGGAGGCGGAAAAGATCGTCGAGGCCATCAACGACGTTCACCAGGGTGGTTCGGTCATCCAGCCCAGCCTGGCCCGTTCGCTGTTGCGACATTTTCGCCAGCAACAGCAACGGCCCGAAGAGGAGGTGCCGACGCTGACTCCCCGGGAGGTGGAGATACTGCAGATCATCGCCAAGGGGTTGTCCAACGCCGAGGCGGCCAAGGTGCTGGGCATCAGCCGTGCCACCATCCGTACGCACCTGGAGCACATCTATGCCAAGCTGGAGGTGTCAAACCGCGTGGAAGCCATTACCGAGGGAATCCGCCAGGGTCTGATTGATGTCTAGGCCTCAGCGCTGGTAGGTCTCGATGTGGCTCTTCACGTCGTGGACCAGGGTGCCATCGAAGGTCACCAGGACCTCCTGCTCGGTGACGTGCACGTCGGTGTCGAAAAACAGCAAGATTCGCCGCGCCGACTCCCGGCGGCAGAAATAGCGCCAGCGGGTGATCCTCTCCGCCAGCTTTTCCACCTGCAACGGTTCTCCCAGTAGTTCGCGGACGTCCCTGGTGGTGAACAGGTGCTGCTTGATGACCCGGGCCCGGGAATAGGGAAACTCCCGCCCCGCGCTAACCCGCTCCACTTGCCAGCAACCCGCCAGCAAGCCGGCACACCAGAGCAGGCCCATGGCCAGCACGAATCGTCGGGTTGTTCCACGCATCATGTTGAAATTACCATAAGTGAGAGCAATTACAAGAATCCGGGTTGCCAATCGTCGTGGTTTGCCGCTAGACTCTCCGTGTTGATCGAGGGGAAGCGATACCATGAGCTTGTTTACCAGGGTACTGGTGGCCGTGGATTTTTCCGATTTCTCGCGGCAGGCCCTGCGGGTGGCCGCCGAGCTGGCGGAGAAATTCGCCTGCCGGGTGTTGGTGCTGCACGTCTGCAATACTCCCCGGGCCGTCGACCCGGCGGTGCTGGCCGGGCAGGACAAGGCCATCAAGTCCCTGATCGAACTTCGCCAGGGGGCGGCGCGGGTTGCCCGGCAACGATTGGCGGAGTGGGTCGCGCAAGAGCGCTGGGGCCATGGGCAGGTGGAACAGGAGGTGCTCACCGGGGTTCCCTACAAGGTGATTACGGAAAGAGCCCGCTCCTTTTCCGCCGATCTGATCGTCATGGGTTCGTATGGTCGCTCGGGTTTTGTCCGCATGTTGATCGGTTCCACCACCGAAAAGGTACTGCGCAAGTGCGATACCGCCGTGCTGGCCGTCTCCACCCACGACAGCGCTGGCCGCGCAGAAAGCCAGGGCGATGATGCCCAGAAGTAGCTAACGGAGCTTCTTGAGCACGTCCCTGCAGAAGCCGCTGTACTTTCCGCCGACATCCAGCTTTACGCACTTGCCGCAATATTCCCTGGCCTGATCGCGACCGTCCTTGTTGCTCAGGTCGATGTTGCGGGCAATCAGGCAATAGGGCGGGGCAAAGGAAGGATCGGCCTGCAGGGCGGTCTTGAGAATGTTGACGAACTCCTTGGGGCGGTTCTTGTCGGCGTAGATCTTGCCCAGCTTGACGCAGGTCTCGGCCGCCAGGCGCGATTCGCCGATGGTGGTCAACCCGGGCACTGCCAGTTCGTACTGGGCCTGGGCGCGATCGGGATCGGGGTTGGGTTGTACCATGTAGGCATTGCCCAGCTTGAGGTGGGCCAGGGACTCGGTGTCCTCGAACTTGGTGGCTTCCTTGTAGTATTGCCGGGCCTTGGCGTAGTTCTTCTCTCCCAGGTAGGCGTCGCCGATGAGGATGGCCGACTGTCCGCTTTCGGCGTCCATCTCCTGCACGCGCATGGCCCGGGAGCGGGTGCCCTCGTAGTCCCTCAAGGCCAGGTAGATGGCCGCCTCCTCCAGGGCGAAGTCGGGCCGCGAGCCGTCCAGGCGCAGGGCCAGGGCGATCTTCTCCTTGGCCTCCTTGATGTGACCGATGCGGCGAAGCTCGCGGGCCCCGATGAACTGGAACAGGGCGTTCGAGGAGTGTTTCTTTAGCAGGGCCTGGAGCTTTGCCAGGCCGGCCTTGCGGCTGCGGCGCTCGCGCATCTTGAGCACGGCCTCGATCAGCTCGGCGTGGGCCTTTTCCAGGTCGGAAGCTTCCGAGGCGAGCTTGTCGTGGAACTTCTTCAACAGCTGTCGTGCCGCCTTCATCTTGCCTTCCGAGCGACCCCACATGAGGGCGTTCAGGGCCAGGTAGAGCGTGGCCTTGACGTGATCGGGGTTTGACTGCAGGGCCCGGTGTAACGCCTGCCCGGCTTCCCGATACATGGAACGGCGCCAGGCATATTCTCCCAGGCCGATCAGTGCCCTGGTCATCGCCTCGGGTTGCCTGGTGCCCTCCAGCAACTGTTCGCGCGCCTCGGATAGATCGCCCTTGTCCAGCAGGACCAGTCCCAGGGTGGTGTGCAGTACACCGGAGTTGGGATTCTGCTTGAGTGCCTCTTCCAACAGGTGGCGGGCCTCGTTGAGGTTGGAACTGCCATACATCAGCAGCAGGCCCCGGGCGGCCAGCAACAAGGTGTTGCTCTGATCGGTGGCCTGGGCCATGTGTACGTACTTGGAACCCTCCTGCAACAGGGTCTTGTCGCCGCCGAACTCTCCCGGCAGAACCGCACAGATGAAGGCTGCCCGGGCCAGTGCCTCCAGGTGTTCCTTGTCGAGCTTGATTATGGCCCGGTAGTGTTCCAGGGCCTTTTGGTAACCGCTGTAGGTATCCTTGCTGAAGAAAGTGCGACCTTTTTGGAGGTGTTCGTTGATCTCCTTCTGGCGCAGGCCCGCCTGCCAGGTGTAGATGATGTAGATGATCAGCACCACCGCCAGGCCGGCGGCCATGTAAATGGTGAACTTGATGCCCCGGCTCTTTGGCTTCTGCTGCTGTGCCTCCATCTCCAGGATGCGATCCGCTATTCGTCGCCGCGGTGCTGGTGCCGGCCTGGGCGGGGCGGCCACGGGCGGCTGGCTGGCCGGAGCCGGCCGGGCACTGGGCGGATTGCTCGTTGTCGCCGCCCGGGCCGGCATGGCAGGTTGCGTCTGGACATTGTTGCCGGCCGGGGCCGCCGCGGGGGATGCCGCTGGAGCCACGGCGGGGATGGACCTTTCGGTTGGCCGATCCTGCAGCGCTGGCTGGGCGGGAGCCGGGGCCGCATTTGCCGGGGAGGGTGCGTCGTTTGCCGGAGCCGCCGTTGACGCGGCGCTGGGCTGGTAATCGATGCCCTTTTTCAGCAATGCCTCGCGAGCCGATTTCAGCTCGGAGTCGAAATCCAGGGCTTTCTTGAAGAACTGGATGGCCACGTCTTCCTTGCCCAGCTTCTCGTTGACCTCGCCCAGCAGTTCGTAGGCCGCGGCATAGTCGGGGTGCATCTTGAGCAGGTTGTTCAGCTCATCGATGGCTTTCTGGTGCTTGGCCTGGGCCCGGTAGATGCGGGCCATGATGAAGCGACCGGTGGCCAGCTCGGGATGGGCCTTGATGCCTTTCTTGCAGACAACCATGGCCTCGACATAGCGCCCCTTCTCCAGGTAGGCCTGGGCCAGGGAAATAAATGCTTCCGAGTTGGGATTGGTGGCGAATTCGTACTCCAGTTGGGCAAGATCTGTCGTCGAAGAGCCTGGCATCCAGTAACCCCGCTGTGTTCTTGGCCAGTTACAGAGGCGGCCGGTGTCGTCCACGGCACCGGAAACCTGTTCCTACCGGCCAGCATAAACGTGTAACTCAAGTGATAAATAGATGTCAACGTTTTCGGTGAGCGGCGGATTTCCACCTCGGCCCTTGGAAAAAAATAGAACCGTCGTTACAATGAACATGACGCAACGCGCTAGGAGGTGTTCCGTGCCGGGAAAGCTGGAGTCGCTCAGAAAGATGCTGTCGGAAGGGCGTGTCGGTTTTGCCGCCGACGAGGTGATGAGTGGTACCCACCAGTTCCTCGCGGGTGCCGGGCCGGAAGGCGAGTTTCCCCTGGAGTTCCGGGTGACCTGGGGTGCGCGCCACCTGGGGCGCTGGCTGAATCCCTTCGGTGGGGAATTCATGACCAATTTCCTGCACGGCCGGATTACCGCCGGCGGACTGGTCGAAGATGTCGCCTGCCAGGGAGCACTTGAACTGCGGTACTTCACCACGGCCAGCATACGCTATCGATTCGAGTTCACCGATAACGAGGGTACTCGCTACCGATACCTGGGAGAAAAGGTAAACATCCGTCCCTGGAACCTGCACCGCAGCCACACCACCTGCTACGGCACCATCACCAACCTGGATACGGGCCAGGATATCTCCCGCTCCATCGTCTATTTCCGGCTGTCGCGCCTGCCCGGCTTCCTGGCCAGCTTCCGCCTGGCCTGAGGGCATGCTTTTTCTGTAGACGGCGCTTGCAATGCCCCACCCGCGTGCTATCATCCTCCGGCGAATTTTCCAGCGGGAGGTAGAGAGAAGATGAGATCTGCGAAGTCGTCGAGGTTCGGTTCGCTGGCATTGGTAGTAGCACTCTGTTCGTTGTCGGTGGCCTGCCAGCAGGAAAAGAAATCCGCCGCCCAGGCCTCCAGCGAGCAACCTGCCAGCAAGAAACAGGTGGAACCGGCAGCCAAGGCCAAGACCGCCCTGGGCATGAAGCTGGCTGGTGCCGCCGAGGTCAGCGTAGCCGACCTGCTGGCCCGCCCCCGGGACTTCGCGGGCAAGGTGGTGCGCGTGTCGGGCAAGATCGAGGACTTCTGCCACCACAAGCGCGCCTGGTTCGGCATCAGCGCCAAGAGCGGCCAGGGCATGGTGCGCGTGTTTACCATGCCGCGCTTCCAGACACCGGCGGATTGCCAGGGCAAGCAGGCGGTGGCCGAGGGCAAGGTCGAGCTGATCACCATTTCCGCCGAGCAGGCGGCGCACTTCGCCCAGGACCACAAGTTCCTGCAAGGTATCAAGGTCGAAGCCGGCCAGGATATCGTGCGGCCCATCATCCGGGCCTTCGGCGCCGAGTTCATTTGACTGGAATTGGAGGTATCATGAGAACCTGGATTCCCGTGTGGTTGTCCCTGCTGGTACTGGTGGGTGGTTGTGCCACCAGCGGCAAGGCCCTCGTCGAGCAGTATCAGGATGTGACTCCCAGCCGTTTCGAGGGAGCGGTGGCGGTGGTGCTGGAAAACCGCGCCCAGGCCCGTGTCGACGACCGGGGCGAAAGCATGTACCAGGAGGTCTTCCAGCGCATCAAGCTGCTCAACCGCAAGGCGCTCGATTGCGGCCCCGATGCCCCCAACTGCCGCCTGGAACGGGCCGTCTGCTACAACGAGACCTGGGACCAGGTCGAGTTCATCAACGTACGCACCATTACCCCCGAAGGCGACGTCCTCACCATGGACAAGGACGACATGTCGGATCGGACCTTCACCACCTGGGCCATTCCCGACCAGGACCAGCGCTGCTTCGTCTACCGGGTCAAGGGAGCGGCGCCCGGGGCCATCATCGAGGAGCACTACCGCATCCGCTCCAGGAAGATCCTGGGAGTGGGGGGATTCTGGTTCCAGGACCGTGATCCCGTCATCGAGGCCGTCTACACCCTGGACACGCCGGTCGACTACGCCTACAAGTGGAAGGTCAAGAACATCGACATCAAGCCCGAGGAACATCGCCAGGGCAACCGCCTGGTACGCGTCTGGAAGGCCCACGATGTGCCCCCCTTGGTGACCGAGCACAACATGATCGCTCCCGACGACGTGGCGGCCCAGGTCAAGATCGCCAACCAAAAAATCGCCGCCTTCGGCGACTTTCCCGCCTGCCTGGAGATCAAGAGCTGGGAAGACATGGGCCGCTGCTGGATCCAGATGATTGAAAGCCGCCAGCAGGTTACCCCGGCCATCAAGGACGTGATCGAGAAAATCGCCGCCGAGACCAAGACCGAGACCGACAAGGTCAAGGCGGTGTGGAAGTACATGAACGAAAACGTTCGCTACGTGGGCCTGGAGCGTGGCCTGGCCGGTTTCATTCCGCTTTCCGCCGGGGTGGTCTGCTCGAAGAAGTACGGCGATTGCAAGGCGGTGGCCGGGCTGATCTCGGTGCTGTGCCGGGGGCTGGGGCTGCGGGCCGATCCCATCCTCATCGGCACCCGCCCGCAGCTGGGTGACCTGGACGTCGATCTGCCCGGTCCCTTCCACTTCAACCACTCCATCGCCCGGGTGGAGGCCGACGGCAAGGTTTACTGGCTGGATGCCACCGGTCGCTACGATTCCTTCGACACCACCCAGTATCGCAACCAGGGCGTGCACGTGGTGGTGGGCAACCCCGAGAAACCCTTCCTCGACGAGATTCCCGTCCAACCACCGGAGCAGAACTCGTCTTCCACCAGGGCCGTGTTCAGTTATGGCGGCGACGGCACCCTGCAGCTGGAGCTGAAGCGCGTGACCACCGGCAACACCGCCAGCATGCTGCGCGCACGGGCCTACCAGTACAACGCCAAGCAGTGGCGGGACTGGATAGAGGGCTACCTGGCCGACAGCTATCCGCAGATCAGGGTCATCGAGCAGAGCTACCAGGGCAAGGAGCACAACGATGATCACTTCGTAATAACCATCAAGGCCAAGCTGCCCAAGGCCCTGCAGCCGGCCGGCAAGGGAGTGAGCTTCCAGGTCAAGGAGTTCTTCCCCTCCAGTGCCTTCGACGACTTCACCCTGCCCAAGCGCCGCTATGCCCTGGACATGGGGTTGCTGTGGTTGCGCAAGAGCCGCTTCGAAGTACAGATTCCCCAGGGCATGGACGTGGCCGGCATGCCGCGTAACCTGGAATACCAGGATGAATTCGTCGAGTTGGAGAGGCTCAGCCAAATAGAGGGCGACCGGGTGGTGACCCAGTTGACCTGGAAGAACAAGCAGCTGATCGTCCCGCCTGAAAAGTACCAGCAGGCGCGCAAGGCCTTCCAGAAGGTGCTCGACGCCACCTCGTTCGTGGTCATGTTCGAGCCGGTGAAGAAGAAGAAACAGGGATGAAGGAGAAAACAGAATGAATCCGCGACGACTTTTTCCCGTACTGTTGCTCCTGGCCGGCCTGGCTGCTGGTTGTGCCTCGGGCGGCATGGCCAGTGGACTGGTGGTGATTCCCCCCGACGTTGCCAAGGCCCAGGCCCCCGAGGGCAAGTGGCAGGGCATCCACGCCATCTACCTGTACAACATCGGCTACGTTACCTACGATCCCATCGATGTCGGCTTTGCCAGTTACCCTTCCTATGCTTACAGCCGTTTCGCCAAGGTCAAGCTGCTCACCCGTGCTTCCACCGAGGGCGGCATGTTCGGCAACATCCGCATCACCCACCGCGGCGATCTCTATGAAAAGCACGCCAAGGTGATAAAGCCCGATGGCACCGAGACGGAGCTGAAGGATTCCGATTACGTCACCACCGTGTTGGTCAAGGATGTCATTCCCAACCGTACTCCGCCCATCGATCTCAAGGAGACGCAGATCATCTTTCCCGGTCTGGAGCCGGGGGATGTCATCGAGTACAGCTACACCTCGCGCGATCCTTCCTTGTTGTGGTTGTTCAGCCAGGTCGATGCCCCGGTGATCTACTCCAAGTTCATGGTGGCCCGTCCCCAGGGGCGAGTGGAGATCCAGCCGGTCATCTACGATCCCCAGAAGCTGGATCCGCAACAGGGCAAGGAGTCGGGCATGGCCACCGGCATGGCCGGTTACCTGAGCATCGGCGGTGTGAGCCACCGGGCGGTCTACGACATCTGGACGGCCACCGATATCGCGCCCATTCCCTTCGAGGAGGCCATGCCGCCGCTGGTCGACGTGGCCTCCGGGGTGCAGGTGTGGCACTTCGACAAGCGCTGGGCCTGGAGCACCCTGGGCGAGACCTACTACAAGTGGTTCACCCATTACGGCCGCTATCCCTCGCGCGCCGCCAAGCTGGCCAAGCAGGTCATTGCCGGTATCAGCGATCCCCGCGACCGGGCCAAGGCCATCCATGACTGGGTGAAGAAGACGCTCATCATCCAGGAGTATGCCCAGCTGACCCCGGTGCCGCGTTCGGTCGAGATCGAGACCATCGACATCGACGAACTCATGGAGGAGAAGAACGCCACTCCCGAGCGAGTGGCCAACCTGATGTGGCTGATGATGCACGAGGCGGGGGTGGACGCCACCCTGGTGCTGGCGGTGCACGACGAGACCTTCCCGGCGCTGGAGAAGTTGCCTTCCATCTACCAGTTCACCCACCCGTTGCTGGCGCTGGACGACGGTACCATGATCGATACCACCAACCGCCTCTGTCCCTTCGGCATGGTGCCCTGGCGCTTTGAAGGGCGCAAGGCGTTGTGGGTCAAGGCCGGCTCGGTGAGCTTCCGTGACCTGCCCGTGTCCAAGCCCCGCGCCAACCAGCGCACCATTGAGATCTCCGGCTCCATCGACGCCGAGGGCGTGGCCCGGGTGGAGGCAAAGTACCACATGACCGGGCAGATGGCCTATGCCTGGCGCAAGTGGTTGGTACCCATGCGCCCCAAGGAAAGGGAAGATTCGACGCGTGACATCGTTACCATTACCGCCCAGAAAGCCGAGGTCGATTCCTTCACCTTCAACAACCTGGAAGATCCCGACAAGCCCCTGGAAGTGGTGCTCAAGTACCACGTGCCCGGCTACAGCCAACTGTTGCGTGACAAGATGGTTCTCAAGACCGGTGCCTTCATACACCACACCGCCTGCCCGGTGCTCAAGGATAGCCGCGGGCTGGACCTGTACGTCTGCCCCAAGCCCATGACGGAGAAGCGTTTCAACGCGGTGCGCTTTCCCTTCCTGCGCTTCGAGGAGATGAAGGCGCAGATCAACTTTCCTCCCGGCTTCCTGCTCCAGGCTCTGCCCAAGGGGTTCCGCACCCGGCACATCGAGGAGAACACCTCGGTGGGGGCGCGTACTTCCTACGGTTCGGACGGCGGCAAGAACCTGATCGTCTTGCGGCAGTTGTCGGTCAACCAGCCCCTGGTCGACAAGCAGGGTTATCCCAAGCTGCGCGACCTGATCAGGCGCTACCAGGCCCAGAAAGACACTTTGGTCACCCTGGAGTTGCCCAAGATGGATTGATCTCTTTCCGGGCGGCGATTTTCCAGCCAGTGGCGTTCAGTTAAGCAGGGCCCGGGCGGTCTGGCGGGCCAACTCGATCATGTTGTCGGCCAGTCTCTCGGCGGGAAGGCGATAGTGGCTGGTGCGCCAACTGCAACCGGCGCCGGCATCCGCGTGCCGTGGCCGGCCCAGGGGATTGCTGATAATGGCCGGGCCTTCTCCCCAGGCCTTCCTGCCATTGTTGTCTGCTGACTGTCGTGACATCGCGCCTCCCGGTGCCAGGAAACAGGCGGGCCCCTGTCGCCTTTCCGATGTGGCGATTCGGCCGACCTCGCCAGATCTTTAGCGACAGGGGTGAGGGGTCAATTACTGAGTGGGGAGTGATGAACTTCGTCGCCGTCCAGGTAGGTCCGCAGGCGTCGGCAGGCCTGGCGGTGGATCTGGCAGATTCGCGACTCTGTTACATCGAGAAGGCGGGAAATCTCTTTGTATTTCAGACCCTCACCGTATACCAGTGAGATCACGGTGCGTTCCTTTTCCGGCAGCATGTCGATGGCTCGGGACAGGCGCAGGCGCAGGTGCCGGCCGCGCACCGCCGTTTCCGGGTCTTCGCCGCTGGCCAGCAACTCGTCGGCTGCTCCCCGGTCGAGCAGGTCAAGGGAAAACTCCAGGACCGGGGGCAGGTTGTAGATATCATTGTAGGCGTCGAGGCTGAGCCCCAGTGCCTGGGCCAGTTCTTCCGGGGAGGGCGGGCGACCATTCTGGCTGGCCAGGGTGTGCCTCATTTCCTCCCTGTGCCTCTGTCGCCGGCGGCCCCGCTTGGTCATCCTGTCTCGGTGGCGCAGGTGGTCCAGGATGGCCCCGACGATGCGCAGCTTGGCGAAGGCTGCAAACGGCAGGCCGCGGCTCTTGTCAAAGCGCCGCGAGGCCTCGACCAGTCCCAGGTAGGCGGCTCCCAGGAGATCTCCGCGGTCTTCCCAGGGCGGTAGGCGAGTCGATACCCGGCGCGCCAGTTTCCTGGCCAATTCCAGGTTCTCCTCCACCAGTTCGTCCCGCCAGGGGCGGATTGCCGGTTTTTTGCCGGCTGTCGTGCAGCGTCCTGCCATCATTGGTCGACTCCCGTTGCCGCTTTCCGGGGAGGTAACAAGCAATTTTGATGCCAAAAACGCCATTGTGTAACTACCTGATATATAAGATTGTTCGTACTGCCCCAACTACTTGCCGTGGTGAAAAAACCACAATGTTGACATGAGGGTCAAAAATAACTGGTTGATTTTTGGCTCATTGTATGCCGTTTCGAGCTGGGGTAATGTTACCACCGCAGGTGTTTTTGGACCCGGTCAATTCACGGGGGACAGGCCCGCGAAATCCAGCGGGGACAGGCCCGCGAAAAAACCTTGACGTTCGCCGGGATACGTGCGATATGCAGCTCCCGTTGCGGGGCTGTAGCTCAGTTGGGAGAGCGCCAGAATCGCACTCTGGAGGTCGTGGGTTCGACTCCCATCAGCTCCATATTCCCCGACGCTGACGGCCGGGAATGCGTAAACGCAGGTGGTAGCCTTCACGCCGTGGGGCGGTCATCCTCATCCGTTTGCTGCCAGCGCTGGCGCTTGCGCAGCTTGATGACTGCCACCAACCCAATGACTCCCAGCAGCACCACCAGATTCCAGATGCCCAGTCTCTTCACGAACTCCAGGATGGCGTCGATTTGCTCGGAAAAAAGGTAGCCCACTCCCAAGAACAGCAGCCCGTGCAACAACACCACCGAGCTGTCCACCAGGGCGAACCTGGCAAAGGAAAAGCGCATGAAACCGGTGGCCATATAAGTAGGGGCACGGGTGCCAAAGAAAAAGCGACAGCCTACGATAGCCCAGATGCCTCGCCGGCCGAAACTACGGCAGGCGCGGCGGAAGGCCCTGGAGGCAATGAAGCGCTTGCCTATCTTGGTGGTTCCCAGCAATTTCAGCCCACCACGACCCATCCAGTACTGGGTGAGATCGGTGGCGATGATACCGCCGATCACGGCCCCGCTTCCCCAGAAAGGATGCAGGATGTCGTGGGCGATACAGGCTCCGCCCAACAGGGTGAAGGCTTCCTCCGGCGGAGCCAGCGGAAACACCGCCGAGAACCACACGAACATGAACAACCCCAGGTGCGGCTCGCCAAAGATGGGAACCAGCACCCGTTCTATGAAGACCTGCAGAACCTCCATGCCCGGAGCTAATCCAGGCCCGGGCACTGAGCCCGCACGGCGGCGTCGATGGACTTGTTGCCGTAGGCCTTCCGAAAATGCGCGGCGAACTCGCCGGCCAGCTTGCGGGCCCGTTCGCTGAAGGCCCGGCGATCCCGCCAGGTATTTTCCGGACGCAGCACGGCCGCATCTTCCACGCCCGGACAGGCTTGCGGTACCAGCACCCGAAACACGGGATCGGGCTCGGCCGGCACCTGTTGCAACTGCCCGCTCAAAGCGGCCTGGACGATCTCCCGGGTGAGGCGGATGTCCATGCGCTGTCCCTGGCCGTAGGGGCCACCACTCCAGCCGGTGTTTATCAGGTAGACCTGGGTCTGGTGCCGGCGCATCTTCTCGCCCAGCATGCGGGCATAGACATCTGGATTGCGCGGCATGAAGGGCTCGCCGAAGAAACGGGAAAATACCGTGCGCGGGTCGACGATGCCGGTCTCGGTACCGGCCAGCTTGCTGGTGTACCCCATCAGGAACCAGAGCATGGCCTGGTTGGCGTCCAGCCGGGCCACCGGCGGCAGCACCCCGTTGGCATCGGCGGTAAGGAAGAGGATGGTACGCGGGTGGCCTCCGCGGGGGGGATCCTTGATGTTGGACAGGTAGCCCAGCGGATACGAGGCCCGCGAGTTTGGAGTGAAGCGATCGTCGTGGAGATCGAAGCTGCCGTCGGGGTAGACCATGGCGTTTTCCACGATCACCCCGTGCTCGAGCGGCTCGTCCTGGTGGAAGGTGGCCTGGTAGATCTCCGGTTCCTTGTCAGGGTCGAGATCGATGAGCTTGGCGTAGCATCCGTTTTCGAAGTTGGCTACACCCTCGTCCGACCAGCCGTGTTCATCGTCACCCAGCAGCGACCGGCGCGGATCTGCGGACAGGGTGGTTTTGCCGGTTCCCGAAAGTCCCAGCAACAGGGCTATATCGCCCTCCGGGCCCTCGTTGGCAGAACAGTGCAGGGGCAGGATGCCCGCAGCCGGCAGGTAGTAGTTCATCACCGTGAAGATCATCTTCTTGATGGAGCCGCCGTAAGCCGAGCCGTAGACCACGCCCAGGCGTCGGTCGAGGTCCATGGCCACGGCCATGTCGCTGGTTCGGCCGTCTTCCAGCTGGCGCAGCCGTCCCTGGTAACGCTGGCGCTCGAGCTTGTCGTAAGGGCAGGCCAGCAGGGTAAAGGGATGCTCGGCGAAGACGGACCTGTCGATGTCCGCCGGTACCGGCCGGAACATGTTGTCGGCAAACAGCGCGCTCAGTGCCTGGTCGGTGATCAGGCGCACCGGCAGCGCCCAGGCGGAGTCGGCGCCGACCACGCGGTCGATCTGGTACAGCCGGGGCTTGCCGGCCAGCGTGGACAGGGCGTCTTCCAGCAGCATGTCGAAGGTGCTGGCCTCGATGGGGATGTTGTTGGGCGAATCCCAGTCGATGTCTGCTTCACTCTCGGCCCGGCGGACGGTGACCGTGTCCCGGGGGCTGCGCCCGGTCGACTCGACCGGGGTCCAGGTGGCCAGGGCCCCACAGGCGGATACCATGGCCTCGCGACGTTCGATGGCTTCCTGAATGAGTTGCCGGCGCGGTGGATTGACGGTGAGCTGCGCGTGGCTGGCCAGCAGGTTCTTGATTCGCTCCTGGTGATTCATGTGGCGGCTCCTTGTTATTACCTGTTCCCGGACTCCAAGACAGGCGGGAATAATTGTTCCTGAGGGATTTTTTTTCAACCCTGATGACGAAAAAAACAGGCGATCCGCCGGCTGTGCCTTCAAGTGCTATTTCTGCTAGAATATCAGTGATGAGAAGTGGTCATGTCATGGGAGTGGTGTTCCTGGTCGCCTTGGGCCTGTCCGTAGCTGCTTGCTCGGGAGGGGCGGTGGAGTGCGCCGATGGCCTGGTGCATGATGGCCGGTGCTATCCCTATCGTTGCGCGGATCGCCTTTGTGCCGATGGCCAGGTATGCGTCGAGGATTCCTGCCGGGACATCGCCTGCCTCGATAGCGACTGCCCGACGGGAACGGCCTGTGCCGCCGGCAACTGCTACCCGGTGGATTGCGTCTGGCGCAACTGCCCCGGCGTGGGGGAGATCTGCATCGATGAGGATTGCCTGCCGACCAGCTGCCTGGGGATCGACTGCCCACCGGGTCAAGCCTGCGCCAACGGTCTGTGCTACCCGGTGGATTGCCAGCTGCAGGATTGTCCCGGCTACGGCCAGGTGTGCATCGACGAGACCTGCACCGAGCGCAGCTGCGTGGGGGTGGAGTGCCCGGCGGGCCAGCGTTGTGCGGCCGGGCTGTGCTACCCGGCCGATTGCCAGCAGGGTAGTTGCCTGCCCGGCGAGGTGTGCCGGGACGGCCGGTGTCAGGCCGGCAGCTGTGTGGGGGTGGAATGCCCGGATGGTTCCCGGTGCGCCTCCGGCTGGTGCCTGCCCGTGGCCTGTGGGGGGATAGACTGCCCGCCGGGACAGGTCTGTGTCGACGATGTCTGCCGGCCGGCCGATTGCGCGGTGGTGGAATGTCCCGGCGAGCAGGTATGCGTGCGCGGGGTGTGCTTCGAACGGGACTGTCCCGATAGTACCTGCAGCGAGGGGCAGGTTTGCCAGGACAACGTCTGCGTGGATAGCGAATGCGTGGGCGTGGCCTGTCCACCGGGCCAGTATTGCCAGGCGGGAAGCTGCCAGGTAGTGATCTGCCCCCAGGAGTGCACCCTGGCCAACCAGTGCCAGCAAGCCGATTGCGGGGGGCAGAGCTTCACCTGCCTGTTCGATCCCAACAGCCAGGCCCCGGCCTGGCTGCCGGCGGGTGGCGGTTGTTCGGACGGGGATCCCTGCACCGGCCCGGACAGTTGCCGCGCCGGCAGCTGCCACGGCGAGCCGGTGATCTGCGATTCTCCCCCGGAACCCACCTGCCAGGGCGACGAGCGCACCTGGTACCTGTCGCCGGGAACCTGCCGGGACGGGCAGTGCCAGTACACCCCGCAGAGCGAGGTCTGTCCTGGCGGCTGCAGCGCCGGCCAGTGCCTGGGCGATCCCTGCCAGGGGGTTACCTGCGATCCCGGCGAAAGCTGCGTCGCCGGTTCCTGCTCCTGTGGTGGCAGCGGCCCCGATTGCCAGCCACCGCAATCGTGCTGCGGCACCAGTTGCGTAGATACCTCGAGCAGCAACGAGCATTGCGGCGGCTGCAATCATGGTTGCGGCCAGAATTCCAGCTGCCAGGAAGGTCATTGTTCCTGTGTCGGTGGCTTCGCCGACTGCAACTCCAGTGAACAAGACGGCTGTGAGACCATCCTGGGTACCCTTGATGACTGCACCGGCTGCGGAGACAGCTGCGATTTCCCCAACGCCGTGGCTGCCTGCCAACAGGGTGGTTGTGTCATGCAGGGATGCCAGCCCGGCTTCGTGGATCTCGACGGCCTGCCCGCCAACGGCTGCGAGTGCCAGGTGAGCGGCAGCGGCGACAACCCCGCCGATGGCGTGGACAGTGACTGCGATGGTCTCGACGGCGAGTTCTCCCGGGCCGTATTCGTGGCCACCAATGGCTCCGACGCCGCCCCGGGAACGGCCCAGCAGCCCAAGGCCACCATCTCGGCGGGCATTGCCGCCGTGGCCGCCGATCCCGTCAAGGAATACGTGCTGGTATCGACGGGAACATATCCAGGCCGGGTGGTACTGGCAGACGGGGTGTCGATTTTTGGTGGATATGATCGTTCACGGAACTGGTCGTTTTCGCCGGCCAACGTGGTGACCATCAGGGTGGCCAGCGACGGCGGCGGCTACCGGGCCGGCGTGGAGGGCCAGGACTTGAACTCCTCCACGGAACTGGCCTACCTGCACATCGTAACCACCGATACCATGGGCCCGGGTGCTTCCAACTACGGGTTGCGTTGCCTGCGCTGCGGTGGCCTGTGGATCCACCACTGCAACATACAGGCCGGCCAGGGTGGACGTGGTGGCGACGGTGGACAAGGTGCGGCTGGCGGCAGCGGCCTGGCTGGAGAGCCCGGTGTCTGGGGCAACTGTGACGACCAGGACAACTGGGGCCCGGGAGGTGCCGGAGGAGGGTCTCCCTGCAGCCGCAACGGAGGTGCCGGCGGCCGTGGTGGCTCCGAGGAGGGTGACGGTTGGAACGGGTCCCCTGGTACCGGGGGTACGCCAGGTGGACTTGGCGGTGATGGGGGTGACCCCGGCGGCGACGGCCTGCCGGGCGGTACCGGTGCCGGCGGTCAGTCGGGAGCCCACGGAGCAGGCGGTAGCGGCGGTGACGTGGTCGGCGGGCTGTGGCAGGGAAACGCCGGCCAGGACGGCGACGTCGGTGGAGCCGGCAACGGTGGTGGCGGCGGCGGCGGCGGTGGTGGCCAGGGAGGCTGGCTGGCAATCGACGGTGGTGGCGGAGGCGGTGGGGGGGGCGGAGGTGGCGGTTGCGGTGGTGGTGGAGGACAGGGCGGCGCACCCGGCGGCGGCTCATTCGGATTGTTCGTTGTTGACTCTACGGGAATGCGCGTGAGCGACTGCACCATCTCCAGTTCTGACGGCGGAGCCGGTGGTGACGGTGGTACCGGTGGTTCCGGGGGCAATGGTGGTCCGGGTGGTGCCGGCGGCCGGGCCGATTGCAGCGGCGAGGTCGGCTTCGGGGGAGACGGTGGAGACGGGGGCGACGGTGGTCGTGGGGGACACGGTGGTGGTGGGGCAGGGGGGCCTTCCTATGCCATCTACCGCTCCAACACCACCCTGGACATCTCCTCGAACGGTCTCTCTCATGGCCAGGGCGGCCCCGGGGGCAACTCCCCCGGCAATCCCGGCGCGCCGGGACTTTCCGGAAACAGCAACTGATCTCGGGTTCCGCTCGCATTTGAGGGGGGGGATACTCCCTGCAGGGCAAACTGCAGGCCGACTGGCACACTCGTTGCTGTTGCCAGGCGGGACCTGCTGATGTATAGGTAATGGCGGAAGTGTATTCGGGCGCGGGCAGGGAAGCTCGGTGCGAAGCCGACGCGGTCCCGCCGCCGTGAGCGAAGACGAAACCGGCAACAAGGCCACTGGGAGAAGGTTTTCCCGGGAAGGCGCCGGGAGTAGGAAGACGCGCAAGCCGGAAAACCTGCCGCGCCCGCCTAGCGGAACATTCTCTCCGAGGAGCGGGAATGCCGTCTGTTGCCACCGTCGCTATCTTGTTGCTGCTGGCGCTGCCGGCCGGGGCCGGGCAGGAAAAGGACGATGCCACCGAGGACCCGGTGGAGCAGACGGTGGTCATCCGTTCCAGCCGCCTGGGCGGCGAGGACGCCGCCGGGATGGTGGAGCATGTTGCCATCAGTTCCGAGGAGGCGGCCAGCGACGATCTGCCGGCGGTGGTGGGGCGGACGGTGGGCGTGCAGGTGCGTACCCTGGGCGGGCTGGGCAGCTACGGCGTGGCCTCCATCCGTGGTTCCACTCCCGAGCAGGTGCCGGTTTACCTGGACGGGATACTGCTCAACGCCGGGGGGTTCGCCGCCGTGAACCTGGCCGACTTCGCCCTGGAGGGGATCGAGTCGCTGGAAGTCTGGCGCGGCGCGGCCCCCGCCCGCCTGGGCTGGTCGGGCCTGGCCGGCGCCATCGTGCTGCACGGCCGGCGGCCGCGCGGCCGGCGTCTGGAGATGCAGGCCGGTGCCGGCTCCTGGTCCAGCCTGCGGGGCATGCTCTCGCTGGCCGGCCGCTGGCGGCGCAGCGACTTCCTGGTCCTGGGCTCGCTGCTTTCCTCCCGCGGCGACTTTCTCTACCTGAACCGCAACGGCACTCTTTACTACCAGGCCGACGATCGCATCATGCCCCGCCAGAACAACGCCAGCCTCGCCGGCAACCTGCTGCTCAAGCTGCACAGCCGGCTGGGCGAGGACTGGAACCTGGAGGTGGGCGCAGACAGCTTCGCCCGGCGCCAGGGCATCGCCGGCATCGACAGCCTGCCCACCACCTTCGCCTCCCTGAAGACCTTTCGCCAGTCGTTGCAAGGCCGGCTGAGCCGTGCCGGGGAGGATTGGGCCGCCGGGCTGGAGCTTTCCCTGCTTTACCTGCACGAGGATTTCGACGACAGCCACACTCCCCACGGGGAACTGGGCCTGGGCCGGCAGCATACCCTGGCTTCCACCTGGGCGGCCACGGCAGCAGGCTGGTTGGAATACCAGGCCGGCGGCCAGTCGGGAACGGCACGGCTGGAGGGACGCTACGAGAACTTTTCCCACCACGACCAGGTCAGCGACCGGGAAGTGCCTGCCCAGCAGCGTTTCACCCTGGCAGCCAACTATCGCCATCGCTGGCCGTCCGGGAAACGCTTCGGCCTGGAGCCCTCGGCCCGGGGCGAGTTGCAGTATTCGCATTTTCCCGGTGGACCCTTGCCCGGGGGACTGGGCGAGCAGCAGCCCCAGGACAGCCTGCGTCCCTACTGGCAGGCGGCCATCTCCGCCTGGTACCAGCCACTGCCGGTCCTGCGCTTGCTGCTTTCCGCCGGGCGCAGCTCGCGGCCGCCGTCGCTGGCCGAGCTGTTCGGCGACAGGGGCTCGGTGATCGGCAACCCCCGGCTGCGGGCCGAGTCGGCCTGGCGCGGCGATGCCGGCCTGCGCTATGACCGGCGGCTGCCGGGCAACCGGCTGGGACTGCGCCTGGAAGGGGCGCTGTTCGCCTCGCGGGCCAGCGATCTCATCACCTACGTGCAAAACTCGCAGTCCTCGGTGCGCCCGGAAAACATCGCCGCCGCCGACATCATGGGAGTGGAAAGCAGCCTGCGGCTGGAGCTGTGGCAGAGCCTGTCGCTGCAGGCCAACTACACCTACCTGCATGCCGTGAACCGTTCGTCGGTCAGCTACTACCGGGGCAAGCGCCTGCCCGGGCGGCCCGCCCACGAGGCCTGGGCCCGGCTCGAGTACCGCTGGCGGGCACCGGGGCACGCCTGGAAGCTTTGGCTGGATGTAGACTACGCCGGAGCCAATTACCTGGACGCCGCCAACCTCAAGGAAGACGCCCTGGCCCGCTTGCTGCTGGGAGCGGGCTTGAGCTTCCGCCACCGGCGCAGCGGTCTGATGCTCATCCTCGAGGTGCGCAACCTGCTCGACACCATTACCCTGGCGGACGGCTCCGGACGGCTGCGGCCGCTGCGCGACTTCGAGGCCTTTCCCCTGCCGGGCTTGACCGCCCTGGTGACACTGCGCTACCACGTTGACTGGGGAGAAGAACCATGAAAAGCAACTGCTGGTCGTTGTTGCCGGTCTTGTTGGCTGCCTGCGCTCCCAGCGGTGGGGGTGGCGGCGACTTCCAGGTCAACCACCGGGCCCTGGTGGTGACCAGCGACTACCAGACCGGCTCCTGGGCGGTAGTGGAGCCGGGGCGGGAGCCGCGTATCAATGTCGGGGTCATTCACGCCGATGCCGTGTGTCGCAGCGGCCCGGGTTGGCCGCAGGTGTTCATCGTCTCGCGGCTGGGAGCCGATGCCGTCGAGGTGCTCGATCCAGACAGCCTGGAGATCGACGGCGAGTATTCCCTGGGGGCGGGTTCCAACCCCCAGGATATCGCCCTGGTGGGCCAGCGGGCCTTCGTACCCCTGTACGCCCGGGCCGAGGTGGCGGTGGTGGAAGCGGCGAGCGGTACGCGCCTGGACGGCGTGGATCTGGCCGCCCTGGCCGACGACGACGGCATTCCCGAGGCGGCCTGGGCGGTGGCCGTGGGTGGTGAGGTCTTCGTGGCCTTGCAGCGACTGGACAACTTCCAGCCCAGCGATCACAGCGCGGTGGCCATCATCGATGCCGCCAGCGGTGAGCTGACCGGCAGCGTGCGTCTCAGCGGCAGCGATCCCTTCGGGCGCATGCGTTACAGCGCCGGGGCCGGCGGGCTGGTCCTGGCCGAGGTGGGTCGCTACGGCGAACTCGACGGCGGGGTGGAGATTCTCGATCCCGACGCCCGGACGGTGAGCGGCTTTCTGGTCAGCGAGGCTCAACTCGGCGGCGACGTGCTGGACGCGGTCATGCCCGATAACCGGCACGGCTTCGCGGTGGTGGCCCGGCCCGACGGCCAGGGCGGCATGAACACCGCGGTGGTGGAGTTCACCAGCAGCGGTTCGGTGACCACCCTGGCGGCGGCCGCCGGCTTTTTCCACTCCTTCATCGAGCTTTCCCCCGACGGTGCCGAGCTGTGGGTGACCGACCGCAATCCCCGGGCCCCCGGCATCCGTGTCTTTGCCGGCGACGATGGTCGGGAACTCACCAGCGAACCGGTACCCACCGGCCTGCCTCCCTTCATGGTGTGTTTTGTCGAGGAAGCAACTCCATGAGGGCGCGGGACTGCCGTTCGACCTCCGCCCAGTCGCTCACCATGGGAGCGTAGTCCACCGCTTTCCACATGGCGAACTGGTCGGCGTAGTGAGGTGAACGGGGCCAGCCCGAGGAGCCGGTGTCGATCACCCAGCGGCCGTGGTCGATGTCTCCCAGGTCCACCAGCATGCGGTAGACCGGGCCGTACTTGGCGCGGAAAGGCTCGAGTTCGTTGCCCATGTCGAAATGCGACTTCCACACCGATGCCGAGCCCCCGGGGGCGGGCCAGCGTTCCAGGTTGAAGGCGCTGGCCTGGGCACCGAAGGGATGATCGATCTGCAGGTAGTGCAGGCGGCCCCACTGCCAGGATGCCGGCTGGGGACCGAGGCGATCGGCCAGCCAGGCCAGCGCCAGGGGCCAGGCCCGGTGCAGGATGTCGGCGCGGGTCTCCCGCCGCGGGGTGCCGCGCACGTCCCAGACCGGGTGACGGGCATCAGCGAACCAGCCGTCGGCGGCGTTCATGAAGTAGCGGAAGGAGAGCAGGAAGCGCAGGCCGGCGGGGTTGATCTCGTCGCGCAGGGCCTCGATGAGCACCTGGCGGTACAGCGCCCAGAAGATGCTGCAGGCCGCCGAGTCGGCGGAAGCGGTGCCATCCCAGCCGGCCAGCAGGTGCAGGGCCTGTTGCTCGACGGGAGGCCGACCCGTCGCGGGACGCGGCGGGCGGCTCGGGGCCGCACTCTCGTACTCACTGCGCTCCGCGCGAGAGCACACCCCCTCGCCGCTTGCATCATGGGTGGCGCCGGAGGCGGGGTGCCGTGCCGTCGCGGAACGGGGCCGCCCTTCCGGGACGGCACCCAGATCGGCCAGCATCACCGGCAGCAGTCGCCGGGCCCGCAACAGCAGCACATCCTGTTGTATCTTGGCGGAACTGGCGAAGCCGTGCCGGCCGCGGGCCCGGATCATCTCGGTGATGCGCTCCAGGCGATAGGACGGTGCCGAGTCCACCTGGTAGAGCACCTGCTGGGAGTCGACCGGCAGCAGCAGGTTGTTGGCGTGGACGAAAAAGTCGGCGGGGCCGCCGTGGTCCTGGGGCAACTGCCGGGGCGTGGCCATCTCCGTCCAGGTGTACTTCTCCACCCAGGCCGGCACCGGGAAGGTGCCGCGGTGATACCGGCGCACCGGCACCGTGCCGGTGGGAAACATGGCCAGGTGGCCGGCCCGGTCGGCGGCGGCGATGACGTTCACCGGAGACATCATGCCCTGCAGGGCCTGCTGCAGCTGCTCGACGTCCTGGGCCCGGGCCGCCCGGCGCAGGGCGCGGATGGAACTGGCGGCTCCCAGGGCGATGCCGTGTACCGACACCAGGGGGGCATCGGCGGGCAGCAACCCGGGGAACATGTCGTCGATGAGCGGACCGCGCGGGGTGCGCCGCTGGGTGATGGTCTTTTCCGAGAATTCGTCGCCCTTCCTGACGCGAATTACCTCCTCGTGCAGCTCGACCGCCTCCGGGCCGCCCGGGCCCAGTACCTGGCCGGGATGCCCGGGAGCGGGTCTTTCCAGGTACAGGTCGAGCACGTCGGCCACCGCCGAGGTCATGGTCCAGGCAACCTGACGGTTGTGGCCCATGAGCACGTAGGGGATGCCCGGTACGGTCATGCCGATGACGTCGAACTCCGGGGTGGCCAGTTGTTGCTGGAAGGCCAGCGAGGGCAGGGTGTGCGGCAGGTGGGGATCGCCGGCCAGCAGGGGATGGCCCGAGGCCGTGTGCTGGCCGCCCAGCACCCAGCCGTTGCTGGCCCCGGAAGGCGGTGCCAGGTTGAGCGGCGCGGCGTCGTTGCCCGGGGCCGGCGGCTGGTGGAGCGGGTGCGCGGGAAACATCCCTTTCACCTCGTCGACCACCGACGGCGGCAGTGGAGCCCGTCCCCCGGCTCCGGACAGGCTGGTGGGGCCGGGCCAGGGCTCGGCGGGGAAGATCCTTCCGGCCCGTTGCCAGCCGCCCCCCAGGGCCAGCAGCAGGCGGCACAGCTCGTGGCGCCAGTTGTGGGTGATGCCCCAGGCGATCATGTAGCCCACGGCGAAGGTGTCGGAAACCCGCCAGGGTTCCGGTTCCACTCCCAGCAGGCGGTACTCCACCGGCTGGTAGCGCGCCAGGGCCTGGTTGACGCCGTCGGCGTAGGCCTCGAGCAGGGTGCGGGTCTCCGGGTCGAGCAACTCGACCTCCCTGTCGGCGGCCCGGTCGAACCCCCAGGCGCGCATGGAAGCGTCGAGCCGGGAGGTGGAACCCAGCAGGGATTTCTGCTCGCCCACCAGCTCGGCCAGGCGCCCGCGGGCGTAACGGCGGATGGTATCCATCTGGAAGAAACGCGCCCGCCCCTGTACGAACCCCACCGCCCGCACCAGGTCCGGCTCCGAGGCGGCCCGGATGTGCGGCACCCCCAGCTCGTCGATGAACACCTGCACCGGCTCGGCGAGGCCGGCCAGTTGCAAGCGGCTGTTTTTGTCCTCGGGGTAGTCGGGAAACAGGCGATAGCCGAGATAGGACATGGCGCTGCAGCCGGCCAGCAGGGAAGCCAGCACGAGGGGCAACACCGGTGTGAACCTTTTCATGTTCGGCTCTCCTACCAGAAGCGGGCCGGCAGTTGCAGGCCGCCGGCGAAGACGTCGGCGGCGCGCACGTTACGGCCGCCCAGCCAGCTCTGGTTGCGATAGGCGAAGTACAGGCGCAGGGGAATGCCCAGGCGCAGCAGACTCACCGTGACCCGGAACCAGAGGGTGTTCTTGTGCCCGGGCAGCCACAACTTTTCCTTTTCCCAGTCCCAGATGGCCGACTGCGACTGCCAGTCGCTGCCGGCCACGTGGGTGTACTTGTACATGACGCTGGCACTGAGCAGGGGCGGCAGCTTCTCGGCGCGGGCGGCGTCGTGGCCGGAGAGCCAGGTGGCCAGGGCCGGGCCGTAGATTATGGTGCCCTCGATCTGCAGGGCCACGCCGGCGAAGTCGCCCGGGTCGATGCTGTAGCTGGGGCCCACGTAGGGAGCCAGGGTGAGCAGCAGCGGGTTCTTGCTGCCGGTGGGGGTGGTGTAGCTGTGGCGGAAGAAGATCTCGTAGAAAGTATCCACTCCCAAGTTGATGCGCTCGAAAAAGGTGCGTTCCAGCGCCAGGTGGAAGCACAGTTCTCCCTGGGAGTGCAGGTCCCACATGGTGGTGCCGGCCCCGGCCAGTTCCTCGGGTGGGGGTGGCGAGCCGGTGGGCAGGGCTCCCATCACCGTCAGTACCGTGCGCAGCTGCTGGCGGCGCAGCCAGGGCAGGTGATCGGAAAAGCGCCAGCGTACTCCCAGGATGATGTCGGAAAGGGTGCCGCGGTTGCCCTGCCAGTCCCGGGGGCGGGGCTGGCCCATGGACCCGGCCCATTGCCAGAAGTCGTCCTCGCTGTAGCGCCGGCCCAGGTAGTTCTGGTAGTCGCCGGGGATCCATTCCATGTTGAGATCGACCGAGGTATTGAGCACCACGGGAATGCCCAATCCCACCGACAGGGAATCGGTCACCCCGTACTGCAGCTGGTTGATGAGAATCAGGTAGTTCACCTCGGCCCGGGGTATCAGGGTGCCCTGCAGGCCGCTGCCCGGTTCGTAGAGCTTGAGCTCGTCGATGAGGGTGGTCTTCTGGCCCTGGTCGTTGTAGCGGCTGTGCAGCTGCGACAGCGAGATGCTGCTGTCGAGCAGGAAGGTGCCGGCGGGCAGGGTGTCGCTCAGGCCCGCCCGGGCCGGCATCGCCGACAGGAGGCAGGCGAGCAGGACGAACATTGCCAGGCACGCGGCTCCTGCCCGCCTTCCTCCCACGTTGCCCATGATGCGGGCGGCGAGGGGGTGTGCTCTCGCGCGGAGCGAAGTGAGCACGAGAGTGCGGCCCCGAGCCGCCAAACACGCAGCTCCTGCCGGC
>Ga0190359_1000457_pt1 | contig 27404 bp, 22 predicted proteins | sample 48721823_MG_FD_161269 | JGI IMG/M metagenome (GOLD analysis project Ga0190359, IMG submission 161269) | Hydrothermal vent microbial mat bacterial communities from Southern Trench, Guaymas Basin, Mexico - 4872-18-2-3_MG | ecosystem: Environmental > Aquatic > Marine > Hydrothermal vents >... | reverse complement strand
ATAATGAAAATTAACATGTTTAACTTAACACATAAAGCTTTATAATATCATAATTTCTAAGGCTTTTGTCAAGCTGTTTTTATTGTCTTATAATCAACATGCGGATAAAAAACAAAGTTAAAATTTAAAATAAGTAACAAACTGGAATCTTATATTTTCTCCTTCCTCCCTATCAATGTAAGATGTTTTTAAGTAGTCGCACTCAAGCATGAATATTAATGACTTTTGTACAGTATGCGTAATATTCGCAAACAGCCATTGATTTTTTGATCTCATACCGCTGTCAATATCTGAATTAACAGGGTCATCAACTCCTCCACCAGCAGTTATTCCCCACAAATCATTTATCTTGAATTTTATCTGGCCCCAACCACCCTTTGATTTTACATTATTAACTGAAAGAGAATCTCTTGTAAAGCCCTGGAACACTCCTCCGAAAAAGCTGTTAAGATTCTCACCCAAAAAGCCTCTTCCTGTAACAAAGAAAGGTCCGAAAGAGGAAATGAAATCCGCATTAACAGAGTATGTGACCATATTATGCGGAGATCCGGACAGATCAGTTATTTTTTCAGTTCCATAATGTCCCGAAACTGAGAAACTTGTTTTACCTGAATAGAGCCACAACCTTCCCATAAGCCATGGAAGACCTGTTCTTTCTCCGTCACCCACAGGATCAAAATCTCCTGATTCGAAATCATTATATTTGATATTGCCTGCCATAGGTCTGTTTAAACTGAATGCGATTTTTGATTTATTGTTTTTAAAAGTTAATCTCATCTGAGCATATCTCATCCATAAATTACCCTTTCCTGCTCCAACAACAAAACTTGTTGTATTTGGAAAAGGGCCTGAAATAAGTGCCCAGTCCTGGCCGAATCTCGCTTCGTATTTAGGTGTATTTATCTCCACCCAGGCATGCCGTAACCGGAGAACAGGTTGTCTTGCCGCAGTTGACGAGTTTGTGAATCCGCCTGCAAAATCAAATTCCACAAGACCGTTAATCCTTCTTTTTCCTTTTGCTTCAGGACCGGATATTTTTATACCAAGTCTTGTATGCCTTGCATTCATAGTAAAAATATTTTGCCCTGAAGAACTGTTTTGTCCTGATCTGGCAAAAAGCATCCAGTCCCCTTTTGCAAGTTCGGTATTGTCAAGTATTGTTTCAAATTTAACAAACCCATATAATTTAACTTTAAATTCTGAATTTACATTTTTATTGCCTGCATAGGCATTGAAAAAAAGTACAAAAACACATAAAATTAAACCAGTTAATATCTTTTTCATGCGGAACTCCCTTGATAAATTGTTTGTTTTTAAATGGAAAAATTATAATGATTTAAATGCAAATCATTTTTCAGCATTTAACACTGGTTCTGCAACTTCTACAGCAACACTGTACTTCCCAAAAGGTGCGCTTATCTGAACTCCGTTTACAACATTAAAAACTTTTTCAACCATTTTTTCTGCAATCTCTATTCCCTTTCGGAATTGATCCTCTTTTTCAAAAAATCTGCTCATTTCTTCAATTATTGAATCCGGAACAAACACACCCGGAACCTCGTTTTTCATAAATTCAGCATTTCTGAGACTTACAAGTGGCCATATCCCTGCAATAATTTTTATTTTCAACCCGCTTATTTTATCAAGAAACGATTCGAGAGAATTAAAATCAAAAACAGGCTGGGTAATAACAAATTCTGCACCTGCATCAACTTTCCAGTTAAGCCTTTCAAGTTCTTTTTTCATATTGATACTATTAGGATCAGCTCCCACACCAATAAAAAACTTTGTGGGAGTACAAATATTTTTCCCTGCAAGGTCAAAACCTTTGTTAAGATTTGAAAGAAGATTTGTAAGTCCTATGGAGTCAATATCAAAAACAGCTGTTGCTTCCGGATAATCTCCCACCATAGGCGGGTCACCGGTTATTGCCAGAATATTGTTTATTCCAAGGGTTGCAGCACCAAGAAGGTCAGACTGCATACCGAGTATGTTCCGATCCCTGCATGTATAGTGCAGCACTGTTTCAATACCTACATTCTGCTGAATTTTGCACGCAAGAGCCATACCGTTCATCCTTGCAGACGCTCTTGGACCGTCAGGTATATTAATAACATCAATTCCCGAATCCTTTAACAGTTTAGCACCCCTGATATGTTTTGTAAGGTCATTCCCTCTGGGTGCCACCATCTCCACCATTGTTGCAAACTTACCATTGTAAAGTTTTGAAGCAAATTCCGATTTTTCTTCGGGATTTACAATTTCCGGGGTAATGTAATCTCCTGATAAGTCTTTAACCTTACCTATTCTTATATTTTGCCTTCCCTGTTTCTGGCGTACAGAATCAGCCATTTTCCTGATATGATCAGGAGTAGTACCGCAGCAACCTCCTATAATTCTTGCACCTGCGTCAATAAATCTTCTGGCATACACTCCAAAATATTCCGGAGTTGACATATAAATTGTTCTGCCTTCAATAAACTGAGCTCTTCCTGCATTTGGCATTACTGATACAGGCTTTGAACTGAAAGGAATAAATTTTTCAAGATTTTCAAGCATGGATTTGGGGCCTACTGCGCAGTTCATACCAATAATATCTGCATCTGTTTTACATAATTCAGAGGCAACTTCTTCTGCAGAAAGTCCGTAAATTGTTTTTCCATCATCCCTGATTGTCATTTGTGCTATAACCACAATATCCGTAACTTCCCTTGCTGCGTAAGTTGCCTGTTTAAGCTCTGTTATCTCCTGAAACGTTTCAAATAAAAGGATATTAACTCCGCCTTTGATTAAAGCTGATATCTGATCTTTAAATGCCTGACGTGCTTCCTTGTATGAAATTTCTCCCCATGGTTCTATCTTTACTCCCAATGGTCCTATTGAACCACACACATAAACCTTGCTATCAGCTGCCTCAACAGCAATTTCCGCTCCTTTTATGTTAATTTCTTCCACTTTATTCTGTAGGTTGTATTTTCTCAACTTATAAAAATTTGCTCCGAATGTATTGGTTTCAATTACATCAGCGCCAGTTGAGATGTACTCTTTATGTATTGAAAGAATAAAATCCCTGTTTGAAAGGTTGAGTTCATCGTAAGATTTGTTAAGGAAAACGCCTCTTTGATAAATTAAAGAGCCCATTCCTCCGTCAAACAAGACAATATTCTTTTTAACGTGTTTTCTGAAATCTTCCATGCTGTGTTTCTCCGAAAATCCTGTCTTAATTTAACTGCGTGTAGTTTAATAAATTTATGGTAAAAAATCAATTTATCTGTTGAAAAAAATAAAGAAAGGATGGGTTTGTGACACTATAGCAGATAACTAAAAAAATTCATAGTTTTTATATAACTGCACCTGTTGCCAGGCGCAGTTTTATAATCCGGATAGAAAAAGAATATAATAAAAGTCTATTTATAGCCTACTGCACAATATCCAACCCAATGTCGTAAAGAGCGGGGCGCTGTAATACCTGGTTTATCAAGCTTTATATGCAGTCTTCCAAGATCATAGCTTGTAGCATATCTTAACAATTTACCGGAAAATGGTTCTCTGTTAAGATCTGCTGAAAGATGATAAAGAAAATCCAGCCCGAACGGAACGGAAAATCGTCCGCACCATGTAATTTTATAGGTATAAAGATCTTTATCTACCAGTGTATATAAAAATTTTCTTGTTTTTGAGGTATCTATCTTTCCTTCAAGAAAATTTCTGCACAAATAATAATCTCTGTCCACTGCTGCTTTAAACCCCTTTTCATCAACTCCAAACGGAGCATAATTTTTTCCTCCCCAACCGTCATCTCCGTAATGCACACAGTCTGTTGACATTATAAAAGCAATATCTTTTCCAAGTTTCCACTTATTGTTTTTAACAATATCTGAAATTATCTCCGAAAGCGCATTTGCAATTGAATCCATCCTTGTCCAGTTCATATATGGAATTATAATGGGAAGGATTTCTGTTTTTCTATTGTAATACTGCAGAAATGGTACAATACCTTCAATTGAATGCTCCTGTGATTGATATTTGTTTGATACCAGATAAAAGGAAGTATCCAGTTTACTGATAATTTGTTTCCGAAGTTCTCTCATAATTGGAACCGGCTTATAAGGTCCTCTCCAATAATCAAAATTATCAAAAATAATTTTATCCCTTACTCCCCATTTCCATGCTTTGTGCCCCACACCGAAAATTACGACTCTTTTTGCTTTAATATTATGCAGAAGATGCACATAAACTCTTCCTGCATAAACATGGTCGTCATGCGGGCATATTCCTGCAATCCACGGATCTTTTAAAAGAAGTTTTTCTGCAATCAGAGAGTCTCCTTCTACTTTTTCAGCTCTTTTTACAACTGTCTCAATCTGTTTTTTTGTCATTGAGAACCCTACGGTGTCTGCAAGTCCTCTTATATTTGTCAGGTCTCCTTTACTTTTTTTACTGCAAGATCCGACGATAAAAAACATTGCTGCTATTAAAGCGAAGATTGTAAATTTCTTTATTTCTTCTTTCATTTTTCCTCCTCGTTTTTCAGATATTTGCAAAAATAATTAACAGTCAAATTCATTAAATGTTGTCCGTTAATACCTGCTATTCCGTGTCTCTGTTCCGGATATAACATTAAATCAAACTCTTTGCCTGCTTCAACCAATTTTTGAATAAGTTGAATTGTGTTTGACTGATGAACATTATTATCAACTGTGCCATGAACAAGAAGCAGTTTACCTTTAAGATTCCCCGCATAATTCAAAGCCGAGCCTTTTTTGTAACCATCCGGGTTATCCTCAGGTCTCTGCATGTATCTTTCCGTGTAAATAGTGTCATAGTTTTTCCAGTCAGTTACAGATGATATTGCAACACCTGCATGATAAATATCCGGTTTTCTTAAAAGAGCCATACAGGTCATATATCCACCATAGGAACTTCCTGTAATACCAACCCCTTCCCCGTCAATGTAACTTCTTTTTGAAAGAAATTTTACGCCTGCGGCCTGATCATCAAGATCTGTCTGTCCGCATTTTAAATATGTCGCTGTTTCAAATGCTTTTCCCCTCTGTGTTGTTCCTCTGTTATCCATTATAAAAACTATAAACCCCAATTGGGCCAATCTCTGTAAATATCCTCCTGACTGGAATCTGTTATGAACCAGTTTTGCCCAGGGGCCTCCGTAAACATAAACCAAAAGAGGGTATTTTTTAGTAGTATCAAGATCAGCCGGCTTAAAAACAAGACCGAAGAGGTCGGTTTTTTTATCGGCAGCTTTAAACTTAACCAGCTCAGGAGGCAATAATTTAAGAGAGTCCAGTTCCGAGATATCCGCAACGCTCAATGTATCAATAATCTCTCCGTTTCCTTTGCAAAGCAGTGTTTTTGGAGGAGTTTTTAAGTTTGAATATGAGTCAAAAAAGTAATTGCCAAAAGGGGAAAGTTTAGCATTGTGAACACCTTCATCAGATGTCAATTTTTTAAAATTCTTTCCGTTAAAATCAATTCTGAAAAGGTGCGTATCAAGCCCGTTATTAAGATGTCCTGTAAAATAGATCCATCCGTTCTCTTCATCAATTGATTTTATTGACTTTACAGGTAGTTGATAATTTGTGATCTGCCGGATAAGCTTCCCTTTGTAATTGTAAAGATATATCTCTTTCCAGCCGCTTCTCTCGGATGTCCACAAAATCTTATTATTATCAATAAAACGAAGATCAAAATTTATATTAAAATAGCATGAATCAAAATCACTTATAATCACATCTGATTTTCCTGTTACCGGATCTGCAAACAGAAGTTCAAGCTTGTTCTGTCTCCGGTTCAATCTTTGATATGACAACTTTGAACCGTCAGGCAGCCATTTACCGCTGAAAATGTAAATATCTTTATCAGGGCCTGAATTCACATCAACAATCTTTTTTGTATTGATGTCAATAATATGCATTGTGACGTAAGGATTTTTCTCTCCTGCAAGAGGATAATACTGTTCTTCAAGTTCAGCATCAGGTTTAAGCTGATGAATTATCGGGTATTTTGTAACTCCTGATTCATTGAATCTTAAAAAAGCCAGTTTTCTGCTGTCCGGAGACCACCATATAACCTGATATTGAAACAACTCTTCAGGATAGACCCAGTCCGGTTTACCGTTTCTTAGCCCTTCTGTTCCCCCTGTTGTAAGGCGTATCTCTTTTTTTGTTTTTATGTCTGTCATGTAAAGATCAAATTTTTTTGTATAAACGATTTTTTGCCAGTCAGGCGAAAGGAGCGGAGTTTGTCCGTCCCATGATATTTCCGGGAATTTAGACATTTTACCGGAATTAAGATCATAAACAAACAGACCACCGCCAAATGAACCAAATGAAATCTTTGTACCTTCTTTATTGAATTTAAACCACGCATAAGGAAACCTTTTCCTGCTCTTCCCTGTGCATGAATTATAAGCGGAAAGAAGAACAGAACCCTTAATAAATACTTTTTTTGTCTTTGTTACAGGATCAACCAGGAAAAATATTTTCTCTTTTGTCTTTTTATCTTTTTCCAGTTTAATATAATTTTTCCCGTCCGGTGACCAGATTACACCGGAAGCATAACCTCCTTTAACAAGAGCCTTTTGTCCCATTAAATCAAAAAGTTTTCTGCCCCTCACCTGCGAAAAAGAAGAGTGTACAAACACAGCAACTGCTGCAAAGACAATTGGTAAATATAATCTGTTTTTCATAGCTGCCCCTCATGATTCTATGACAATGGTTTAATAAGAACAAATTAAAAACAATGTATCAGGCTTTTTCTTGTGATGTATTAAAATTATCTTAACATAGAGGAATCAATTAAAATTTGTCCCTTTTTCTACAGGAAGCTCCTCTATTGCAGACCATTCATTCCACGATGCAAAATATACTTTCACATTATTAAAGCCTGCAATTTTAAGAGCAGTAAATGTGTTTGATGCTCTTGCGCCTTTAAAACAATAAATTATTATTTTGTCGTCAATATTGATATTATATCCCCTGCATACATCAATTATTTTGTCCCTTGATTTGAATTTAGGCAGATCGTCTTCAAAATCAATAAAAGAATACCATTCAATCCAGATCGCGCCCGGTATTCTTCCTTTACGGGGTGAAAAATCAACTCCGTATGGTGACGATGTTATACCCAGCCATTCGCATCTGTCTCTGTTATCAATTAATTTAATTGAAGGATCGGAAATCGCATTTAAGACATCGTATTTTGTGGCAAAAATTGAATCATTCCTGTTTATTGGGAAATCCGCTCTTGTGCAATTTTCAGTGCCTGACCTGACCTTAAGACCGGATTTTTTCCATCCGTACAATCCTGTCTCAAGGATTCCGGCTTTTTGATGACCCAAATATTGCATAAGGAAAAAGCCCCTGCATGAACCGCCGTACAGGCTGTGAAGAGCATCTTCATAAAAAATAACAACTTTTTCCTGAGAAACTCCTGCACTTGAAAAATGGTTTTCAAATACTTTGCATAAATCGTCAATACCTTCAGGCGTGCTTTTTAAAAGATAGCAGAAAACATCGGGAATATTTACAGCACCCGGAATATGTTCTTTGGAGTATTCTTCAAGGCTTCTGACGTCAATAACAACTGCTTTGTTTTGGTTGATTAACTCAGAAACTTCTTCCGGAGAATATATAATTTTCGGTTCCATAAATATTCAGCATCTATTTATAAAATCCTTGTTCCTGCAGGGATCTCTTTTTCAGGAGAAATAAGTACGCAAACAGAACTGTCTTCTGTTTCTGCTGCGAGAAGCATACCGTAAGACATTTCCCCCCTTATCTTTGCAGGTTTTAAATTAATCAGAACAACAATATTTTTTCCGACAAGCTCCTCTTCAGTATAGTACGGTACAAGGCTGCTTACAATACGCACAGGTTTTTCCTCTCCGATATCTACAATTATTGAATAGAGTTTGTCACTGTCAGGTATTTTTGAAACTTCTGTAATTTTACCTACCCTCATATCAAGCTTTTTAAAATCATTATATTCAATAACCATTTTTACACCAATAATCTAATCGTTCCACAGGCTCATTCTGAGCACATCTCTGTATTTCCCGTTAATTAAAACTTCGTTACGTAATATACCTTCTATTTTAAAACCAAGTTCCTCGTTAAGTTTTATATTTCTGATATTAGTATCAAGAGTATTTAAATAGATTTTCTTAAGGCCCAATTCCCTTTTCCCGTATTCAATCCACATTAATGTTGATTCTTTTCCGTATCCTTTTCCGCGCATCTCAGGAATACCGATTATTTTTCTGAGTTCTGCTTTCTTTTGCAGATTATCAACATTCAGGTATGCAATTAATCCGATTTGCAAATTATTTTGTTTAAGAAGAATAGTCCCTAAAATATGTTTTTTATTTTTAATGAGCTCTTTAATGCTTAAAATACGAGACGTCGCAGTTGACAACAGAAAATATTTTCCTGATTCCTCTTTAAGCCAGTTTTCGACTTTCTGCAAGTCTTTTTTACGTTCAAATTTACGTATTACAAGATTCCTGCCTGCTACAGGTAATTGACCTTTAAAAAAGGTTTTTTCAATTTCATCTTTTTTTGAAGAGTTTTCATATTCTCTTTGACTGTTCTCCGTTGCAAAATCAAGAATATTATTTACAAGTCTGACATAGTCTATCTGACTAAATCCATACTCTTTTGCTTGTTTAAAAATACTTCTTGCAAAGGTACTTACTGTTTGCTCCGGTATGTTGTCATTTTGTTTCAAGAAAATTCTCTTTATTCCCAATTAACATAACAACGTAAATTACATTTACAACAAAACGAATTATAAAAAGTTCTTACAATTTGTAGCCTATTGTTCTTAAAAATTCTTTTCTTTTGTTAACATCAGAATCTTTTTCAATATCCAAAGGCGGATACCCGTCTATAACGCCAAGTATGCCTCTTCCCTGTTCAGTTTCTGCAATAATAACTTCCACAGGATTAGCAGTGGCACAAAAAATTCTGCATACTTCCGGAACCTGTTTTATTATTCTGAGCACATTTATTGGAAAAGCATTGCCGAGAAAGATTATAAATGAATGGCCGGCTCCTATTTTTTTAGCATTTGTCTTTGCAATTTCAACAAGAGTATCATCTGTACCGGAAAATCTTACAAGTCTCGGGCCTGATGCTTCACAAAAAGCCATACCGAATTTTATTCCCGGGACAGTCTGAACAAGAGCTTCATGAATATCTTCAACTGTTTTTATAAAATGCGACTGTCCAAGAATAAAATTCATATCTTCCGGTTTTTCAATATCAACAATTTTAAGCTCCATAATAACCTCGTTAAATATTGACAATCAGAATCAAATCATTACTTTTTATCTTTATCCTCATCATCAATCTGATCCAGCTCTTTTTCCACTTCCTTTGTAGCTTTTTTAAACTCTTTGATGCTTTTACCAAGCCCCCTAGCAAGTTCCGGCAGCTTATTGGCACCGAAAAACAGCAACAGAACAAGAAAAATAATAATCCACTCTGCAGGACCAATAGAACCTAATCCCATTTTTTACCTCCAAAATTTTATCTTATAATGTATTTTAAATTATCCTTCTAAATCTTCTCTGTCAATGATTATATGCTCAAGTTCTTCTTTTGTTTTCTCTGCTGATCTTTGTACGCTCTTGACTGTTCTTATTAAAGAACGTATAACATCAGGTAGTTCATCCTGATTGAAAACCACGAGAAGTACAACAAGGATAATTATTATTTCATATGCACCAACGGACAATTTTAAAATGCTCCTCTATTCTGTATGGATGTTATTTTTTAACACCAATTCATCAGATCGTTTTTTCAGATACCATGAGATAAAACCATATGCAACATATCCTGAAAATACAGGGAAAAGCAATTCATACGGGAATATCGTTATTAAAAACAACAGAATCAATTTAAAAATTGACAATACAGATTTAAATATGCCCTGTTGGAACTCAATTTTGGGCCATTTGTATATTATCTTGCTTACCATTAAAAAAGACAGAACCGGAACAATAAAAATAAGAAAATATTCGTGATTAAAATTTATTATTTTTGTTTGAGAAAAGAGCACAAATGAAGCAATTATAAATCCTGAAATTGGTATTGGAAGCCCTATATAACCTATGCTTCGATCACCTTTTTGAAGAACATTGAATCTGGCAAGCCTGTACGCACCTGCAGAAATAAAAATTACTGTATATGTCATTGACACAAAGAACCCAAGACTATTCAAGGCATTTACAATCAGCAAACCGGGTGCAACACCGGAAGAAACAAGATCTGAAAGGGAATCAAGCTCTCCACCGAAATCAGAAGTAGCTTTGGATAATCTTGCAATTTTACCGTCTATTCCGTCAAAAAAAATCGCAAATATAATAAACCATGCTGCAAGTACCTGGCTGCCGTGAAACACAAGAATAATAGAAACTATACCACACACAAGATTCAGGATTGTAAACACACTGGGTATGTATTCTTTTTTCATGCAGGAATCTCCCCCAGTTTTGAAATCCCGGCTTTTACAATGTCTCCTTTTTTGCATAAAATTTTGACATTTTCCGGAAAAGTAACCTCCACTCTTGAACCCATAAGAATCATTCCGTAAGCATCCCCCTGAACAACCGTTTTATCAACATATAAATCATTTATTATTTTTCTTGCAATAACACCTGAAATCTGTTTTACACTCACTCGTATTTTCCCGTTAATCACTACTGTTTTACTGTAATTTCTTTTGGATGCATTTGCTAAAAAAGCAGGGAGAAAACTGCCTTTATCTTCTTTTATTTTTATCACCTTACCACTTACAGGGATTCTGTTTATGTGGACATTGAAAATGGATAAAAAAATAGCGATTTTGTTCACTCTGTTACCGGTTTCTTTATCAGAAACATTTTGTTCAATTGAGACAACTGTGCCGTCAGCCGGACAGAGTATATATCTATCATTTCTCTCTGCAAGCCTATTGGGATTACGAAAAAAATAAAGCAGCAGTAGAAAAATCAGAGTAAATCCGATGGCAGCATATAAAAAAAACGTCTTTTTAAAAATAAACAATAATACAAGTACTATTACTAAAACTGCTCCGCACAAAGAAAAAAGTTTAATTGCGCAGTTAAAAACAATCCTATGTTCAAAATTACAATTTTTCATCTAAAACTTTGTACCCCTCGTACAGAGAAGAGAATCCCGAGAAAAACTCTTCGCCATTTTCCAGATTATACAGAATTACAGAGTCACATGATATTTCATCAACAAGAACGATCTTATCCTGAATTCTTCCGAATTCAAGTGACAATTTACATAAGGAAAGTTTTCGTCTGTTTAAAAAGGATTTTAGTACTGCGTTAATTTTTCTGGATAAACCATCAATTTGTTTCATCTCCTCAAATGATGTGTAACCAAAAGTGCATGCGAAATCAGGAGATATCATCGGATATTTTATCTCTTTATTCTTGAGGTAATATTCAACAACAGGATATTCCAGCACATCCCCTTTTTTTATTTTATATTTTTTGGAAAAATCACTGTCAGATATATTCCAGATAACAACTTTAAAGGGGAGAATTTCCGCTTTTTTTACAAGAATATCGCTTTCGTCAAGTTTTTTGATAAAATGAGTTTTTATATGATAACTCTCTAAAAATTTAAAAATAATTGAAGTCATTTTTGCATTGACTTTGCCCTTGTTTTTAACGCTGCTCTGTTTAGCGTTTTTCTCTGCAAGGTCATCTTTAAAATGTAAAATTATTTCACTTTCATTATCCATTAAAGGATAAACTTTTTTTGTTGTTCCATTGTACAGTACTTTTCCTTTTTTAATTTCCAAAACTTCCTCCTCTTTTTTTAGAGAAAGGGGAGCTTGACTTTTTCACTATATCAGCCCCAATCGTTTAAAAATATTATCAACATTACGCAGATGATGATCAAGATTAAACAGCTTTTTAATTTCATCTGCATCCATGTATTTTAAAATCTTCTTATTATCAAAGACCTCATCAATAAAGTCAGAACCTTTTTCCCAGCATTTCATTGCAGAATCCTGTACCATTGAATAGCTCTCTTCTCTTGTTACTCCCTTTCCTATAAGAGCAAGAAGAAGCGTCTGGGAAAAAATCAAACCATTTGTTTTCTCCATATTTTTCTTCATGTTTTCAGGGTAAACAATCAGATTTTTAACAAGATTAACTGCTTTTGTCAGAATATAATGAACAATTATTGTTGAATCCGGTAAAATAACTCTTTCAACGGATGAATGTGAGATGTCCCTTTCATGCCAAAGAGCAACATTTTCAAGACCTGCAAGAGAGTTTGTTCTGACAATACGGGCTAACCCGCTGATTCTTTCACAGATTATCGGATTCCTCTTATGAGGCATTGCAGATGAACCCTTCTGCCCTTTTGAAAAATATTCTTCTGCCTCCAGAACTTCTGTTTTCTGTAAATGACGAATTTCAACAGCAATTTTTTCAAGGCTTGCAGCAAGAACTGCAAGAGAAGTTAAGAAATGAGCATGAAGATCTCTTTGTATTATTTGGGTTGAAACCGGCGCAGGCTTAAGCCCGAGTTTCTCACATGTCAGTTCTTCAACTTCCATATCAAGATGAGCGAAAGTTCCTACTGCTCCCGAAATTTTACCTACACGTATATCCTCAAGTGCATCTTCAATACGCTTTTTGTTTCTTTTTGCTTCATCATACCATAGCGCAAATTTAAGCCCGAAAGTTGTAGGCTCTGCATGAACTCCGTGAGATCTGCCAATACAGACTGTATTTTTAAATTCAACAGCTCGTTTTTTTAACACATCAATAAGTTCATCAACAAGCTTTAAAATAAGCTTGCCTGCTTCCTGTATCTGTAAAGAACCTGCTGTATCGAGAACATCAGATGATGTCATACCCATGTGAATATATCGCGAATCGGGGCCAACAAATTCAGCTACACTCGTTAAAAATGCAATAACATCGTGATGCACAACAGCTTCAATTTCATCAATTCTTTTAATATCAAATGCTGCTTTTTCTTTTATTGTTTTCCATGCTGAATCAGGAATAACTCCTCTTTTGTTCTGAACTTCACAAACAGCAAGTTCCACATCGAGCCATTTTTGGAATTTATTTTTCTTTGACCATATTGCTCCCATCTCCGGGAGAGTATATCTGTCTATCACAAATCCTCCTGAATTTTATTTAAAATTATATGTTAATGAAAGCTGTGTAAACAATTGATTCCCGGTTCCCGAAAAAATATCAAAGGGGTTGTGAAGAAAATCATTATCTGCCTTTGTATCAACAATTGTATCTATTGTAAATCTCTTTAGTTTAAACCAAAAACCAAAAACAGCATCAAATCCGCTTTCGGATAATTCGGCTTGATCCCCTGTGTTAAACATGTTTGTTATTTTCATTTTTTCAATTAGCTCGTAACATGTAAACCTTATACCCATCCATTTGTTCAGATTTGCTTCAAGTCCCATTGAAACAAAGGGCATTGCCCTGTAAGAGTACTCAGTTGCAGGGTCAGGTGTTCCTGAAAACAGAATCTGTTCTGTAGTAAGCGATGCCCCTGTTATTCCCGCAGCAGTTACAAGCATTGTTCTTTCAAAAGGCAGGATGTCAACACCTACGCCTGCACTATAAGTTGAGTAAATCTTTTTATATGATTTAATATTTGAAGTTTTATTTATATCTCTTACCAAATTAGTATAACCTCCGGATCCTGAAAGATAACTAACAAAAGGAACGACAAGCACTTTTTTGGAAAAAGCATAAAAAAGCCTGAGATTAACACCATAGGAATTATATCCGTATGGAGCCTTATACTGTGCCGTGTCTCTGGACGCATCCACATGTTTAAAATCCCCGGTATTATAAAGAACACTCCCCTCAAATTTTGATCTCCTTCCGATTTTTGAACTTACACCAATAACCAACAAAGACGATGAAAGCTCATCGTTGAAATTAACATTGCTATGCTCAGGATTCGTGTAAGAAAGATATGATTTGTGTGCAGTCAATGATAACCCCAGTGTAATTGAAGACATCTGCATTCCGGAAACAATTGTAAATTTGTGGGATGCTTCTGTTGAACTCATCCCGGAATTATAAAGAAGATTTTCCGGAAAAAGATTTCCGCCTCTGCTTACAAGCCCGCTTAATCCGCTGAATTTAGTATCACTTTCCGCAAGGTTTTCCGTTCTGCTGTCAAGTACAAAACCAAGCACAAATCTTTTGCTCAGATTAAAAATCAACCCTCCGCGCCATATTCCTGTTCCAGCTATTACAGCACTGGTTGAAGGTGAATGCTGCCCTTGTCCCATTGATTCAAAATAGATCAAATTGTTATAAGTGTTTACTGCAGAAGGAAAAATAATCATATTGTTATAATCACTGACATAAAAGTTTGCTCTGTATCCAAGAGCGGAAATTCTTGTATCGCTTGCCATTAAATTAACTGACAACAGCAACAAAATTGTCAATAATGCAGACATTTTCTTTAACATTTTTCCCTCCTGAGGCAAATTAGATATCTGTTAATTTCCGTATTCTCTTCCTGTATTTACTAAATTCCCCTTATTTTAACTTTGATATCAAAAAGTTTCTCTTTTCTGTAAATTTTAAATGTAATTTCAGAGTTATTAATTATATCTATGTTGTTAATCATATATTTAAACTCACGTACATTATGCACTCTGTAGCCGTTTACGCCGACAATTACATCACCTTTCTTAATTCCGTTTGCTTTTGCAGGTCCGTCTTTTGATACACGGGATACAATAACGCCGTCACCCGGAGAAATATTCAGCATTCTTGCAACAAGCAGATTTATATTGTCAACTTCAATACCAATATGGGAAATACGGTCAATCTTGCCGATTTTTTTCAGTTCAGGAAGAAGCTTCTTTACTCTGTTAATTGGAATTGCAAAGCCGATTCCTACTGATGTTTTTTCATAAGAACTTCCTGAAATAATGAATGTGTTTATGCCTATACACTGGCCTAGACTGTTTACAAGAGGGCCTCCGCTGTTTCCTCCGTTGATCGCAGCATCAGTCTGAATCATTCCTGTATAAGATTTCCCGCCTACCTGAAGCTCCCCTTTAAAATCCATATCAGTGGCGCTTACCACACCAACCGTTACAGTTGGCTTGGCGCTGATATCAAACAAACCAAACGGATTCCCAAGTGCAATAACCCACTCCCCGATTATTATATCATCGGAATTTCCCAGAACAATAAACGGGAATGACGACCCCTCAATTTTAAGCAGAGCTACATCGTAAACATAGTCCGAGCCCACAACTTTTGCTTTATATTGCCTGCCTGCTGTTGTTGTCACAACAATTTCCGAAGCATTGTCTATTACATGCTCGTTTGTAAGAATGTAACCGTCAGGAGAGATTAAAAAACCCGATCCCAGGCTCTTCACCTTTTGCTGATAAGTTCTTGGTGGAAAAAACATCTGCCAGAAAGGGTCGTCATCAAAAAGCGATCTCTGAACGTATCTTTCTATTTTCAAAACATTAATACCTACTACTGCCGGACTAACAGATTCAACTGCACGTGTAATGGCGTTTTGTCTTGAAGATGATATTGACAATTGATTGCTTTGGTTCTTTTCATCTTCGTTTACAAAAGATGTATCCTGCTGCTTAACTCCAGGAATTTTAAGATTATTTTTATCCTTTTTTGCAGAGCATAAACTTGTTACCAGAAGAATCACCAGCAGCAATGTTCCCAATCTGCCAAAACGCTTTGCAAAAAGCCCGGAGTTTTTCATTATCAGCTCCTATATTATTTTTTCTGTATCTTTTCCCAGTCAGCGAGAAATCTCTCAATGCCTATGTCTGTAAGCGGATGTTTTAAAAGTTGTTTTATTACTTTAAACGGTATTGTTGCAATATGAGCACCAATCATAGCAGATTCAATAACATGAAGAGGGTTTCTTATACTTGCAACAATCACCTCTGTAGAAAACCCGTAATTTTCAAAAATCGTTACAATTTCCTCAACAATATCCATTCCCACATGACCTATATCGTCTAATCTTCCGACAAACGGGCTTACATAAGTCGCACCTGCTTTTGCAGCAAAAAGAGCCTGCATTGATGAAAAGACCAGCGTAACATTTGTTTTGATATTTTCTTTTGACAAAACAGAAACAGCTTTTAAACCTTCCTGAGTCATAGGTATTTTTATAACAATATGCTCGTCAATTTTTGCAAGCTCTCTGGCTTCTTTTATCATGTTTTCAGAATCAAGAGCAATAACCTCACCGCTTACAGGTCCCTGAACTACCCGGCATATTTCTTTTAATATTTTTTCCGAACTTTCGCCGGTTCTTTCAATTTCCCTTGATAAAAGTGTTGGATTTGTTGTAACACCGTTTATCACTCCCAGAGACATTGCTTCTTTTATCTCATCAACATTTCCAGTATCAATAAATATTTTCATTTCTCCTCCGTATTAATTTTATGTTTCGGATATTCGACATTAACCAGAAAAAGACCTTTGGGCGGAACAGTTGGCCCTGCCTTTGTTCTGTCCCTGTTATTTAATATATTATTAAAATCATCAATATCAATAGTACCTCTTCCTACTTCAAGAAGAGTCCCCACAATTATTCGAATCATATTATGAAAAAATCTTATTGCTTCAATCTCAAATATAATATATTCTTCCTCTTCAATAATATCTGCTCTGAATACAGTTGACAAACAATCTCCTGTATTACTTTTAACTTTGCAAAATGATGAGAAATCGTGTTCACCGAGAAGAAACCTTACTGCTTTTTTCATCAATTCCGGATCAAATGTAAAAAGGGGCATCCATGAATAGTTTCTGCCTATGGCTCTTTTTTTTCGTGACAGTACATATCTGTATGTTCTTTTTACAGCGTCTCTTCTCGAATTAAAATTCAACGATACTTGTTCTGCATTTAAAACAATAATGTCGTCCGGTAAATATTTTTTTAACCCGAATTTAAATGCATCTACAGGAATATCGGAATTTATTTTGAAATTTGCAACTTGTCCAAGAGCGTGAACTCCTGCATCCGTTCTTCCGGCACCGATAATTTTAACCTCGTAACCAAGAAGTGATTTTAAGGCTGTCTCTATCTCCTGCTGTACAGTTCTTTTATCTGGCTGAACCTGCCATCCGCTGAAACTGGTTCCGTCATACTCAATTGTAATTTTTATATTTTTAATAATCACAAAAAATTACTAACATAGATTGCAACACCCAAAAAAATAACAGCGAAAAAAAAGGCAGTTATGTCTTTTGTCCCCAATTTTAAAACTATATAATTTGTCCTGCCGGTTCCTGTATAACATCTTGCATCCATTGCATAAGCAAGATCATTTGCTCTTCGAAATGCTGAAAGGAAAAGAGGTATAATTAACGGCATTAACTGCCTGATCTTTTTGGTAAATCCGTTCTGAAAATTGCTCCCCCTGGAAATCTGAGCTTTTCTGATTCTGTCGGACTCCTCAATCAAAATAGGGATGAATCTGAGAGATATGGAAAACATCATCGCTATCTCATGTGAATGAAATCCGAATATTTTAAAAGGCCTTATTAACCGCTCTATTCCGTCGGTTATTTCCATTGGAGATGTAGTTAATGTCAGGATGTTTGCAGTTAAAATCAGAGCAATAAGTCTTAATGAATAAAAAAGACCTTTGTTGAGTCCTTCCGAATAAATATTTACATTTATAACTGGTATGCAAAATAAAATTCTGCCTTTTGTAAAAAAAACATGGAATCCTATTGTTAAAATAAAAAGCCATGAAAATGTTTTAATGTTTCCGAGAAATATCTTCAGATTTAATTTCGCAATTAAAAATAGCAGAACAATAAAAAACAGATACCCCAGAAGGCTGTAAATATTTTTTATAAAAACAGCAGCTAATAAAAACAAAAAGCAGCATAACAGTTTTGTGCGGGGATCAAGTTTGTGGACAACAGAATCCCTGTATGCATAAGTTCCGAGAGTAATGTCTTTTAATGGCGATGTCAATGGTATGTTCTGTTATGTTTAAGTTATAATTTTTCAGCAATTAAACCCTGTGTTTAATATAAAATTATTTTCATTAATGTCAATTATTAAATGCCTGCGACAGTGGTTGTTCTTGTCACGTTTTGACTCAAAATTAAATTTATATTGATATCATAAATCAACACTTGCATGATATATGGATGCAATAGTAAAGGCATTGAATTTTATAGTGAGTAAATTTTATTCTGAAGCAATCTGATTTTTTTCATCATGCAAAATTTGAAATTTTCCATTAAAATAGATTTATACTGATACAAAAAAACAAATTCGTAAAAAAAGAAACTATATCCTGATTAACAGAATTATAAGAGCCTTTTACTTTGGAATAATAACACAGAAAACAGTTAATATTTACAATCCATTTATTTTAATTAAAATCCTTTATAAGTAATAGCTTTATTCCCTGTTATAAATTTTAATCATTTTTGATAATTGCCCGGCAATAGATTTTTTTAATTGCCCTTCTCTCAGCTTCCATCGCCAATTGCCCTTATTTATTGCCGGTCTGTTCATTCTGCTTTTCTCATCAAGAGAAAGAATATCCTGTACCGGAATAATGCAGATATTTGCCTGAGAATCCATTACAAGCCTGATCATAGTGTCGGCAACATTCTTTTTTGTGATTTTCTCCCCTGCATACTCTGATATCCTTTTGCGCTCCTTTTTATCAGTCTCTTTTTTAAACCATCCTACAATAGTATTATTATCATGAGTTCCCGTATAATAAACACAATTAGTAATTACATTATGCGGCAGATGCTCACTATCCGGGAAATCATTGCCAAAACCGAATTGTATAACACGCATACCTGGAAATTTAAAGATATCAATTATTTCAACAACATCAGGTGTTATGAATCCCAAATCCTCGGCTATTATTGACATTTTTGGCAGTTCTGAGGTCAAAGTACGGAAAAAATCTTTTGCCGGAGCCTTAACCCATGTTCCGTTCTTTGCAGTATCTTCCTTAGCATCAACTTCCCAAAAGGCAATAAATCCCCTGAAATGATCGATCCGGAATATGTCAAATATATTTTCATTATGGCGAATCCTGTCAATCCACCACTTATATCTGTTCTTTTTCATAGCATCCCAATTGTAAACAGGATTATTCCATAATTGACCGGATTTGCTGAAGTAATCAGGAGGCACTCCTGCCACTTTTATTGGATTTCTGTTTTTATCAAGTTTGAAAAGCTCTGAATTTGTCCATACATCCGAACTGTCAAAAGTTACATAAATGGGAATATCCCCGATTATTTCAATGCCGTTATGGTTACAATATTTTTTTAATTCCATCCACTGTCTATAAAATACAAACTGCAAAAATTTTACTTTTTCAATTTGTACGGAAAGTTTTTTTCTCATTTCCGAAAGAGCTTTTTGATCACGCAGCATAAGAGGCTCTGGCCATTTATTCCATGATCTGCCTCTGAAATACTCTTTTAAAGCAATAAAAAGGGCAAAATCATCCAGCCATGTCTGATTGTTCACGCAGAATTCTTCAAATTTTTCTTTATTGCTGACAGAAGAAAAAGTATTAAATGCCTTCTCAAAAATTTTCTCCTTCCAGGCTGTAACCCTCTTGTAATTAATTACTTTCTTATCACAATTGATGTTAATATCTTCTCTCTTAATGAATCCGTCCCTTACTAAGTATTCAGGACTGATTAAAAGAGGATTGAATGCAAATGCAGATACACTTCTATACGGCGAATTATCGTGATACAGATCAGTCGGATTTAACGGCAAAATCTGCCAGTAATGCTGGCCTGACATTTTAAGAAAATCTACAAAATTGTATGCTTCAGGGCCTAAATCTCCTATACCAAATCGTGATGGTAATGATGAAATATGAAGAAGTAAACCGCTTTCTCTGTTTTTCATAAACTCCTCAATTTATAAAACTTCCGCTTCTATTTTCACTTCTTTGGAAAGGTGTCTGAACCACATAAAATAGAGGCTCACAGACAAAACTATCAGAACTGCCAAAAGATCAAAGAAATATATCCACTGTTTCATTATAAGTGTTATCCACATAAGAAACAGTACAAGCTGCCACGGTACTGCAAGCCAGATTGAACGCTTATCTCTGCGGTTCTCTGTATCAATTCTCTTAAGGAGCTCTTCCGGAAATTTGTTACGGATTCTTTTCCAGAATCCAAAGGGACGGGTGGTTTTATAAAACTCAAAAAGCACATTGTCATCTGTAGGTTTGGTAGCATATGTTCCGATAAGCATTGCAATAAAAGATATGCTGCTTGCAAATGCAAACGAGACATACTCAGGTACATGAGGAAACATAATCCTTTGTACAATCGCTGCTATCATCCCGGCTGCAGTACCTATTGCAAATCCATAACCGTTAAGCCTCCACCAGTACCAGCGTACAAGGGTTGGGATAATCATACCTGCTCCGATGCTCATTGTAATCCATCCCCAAATCTCATTTATGTTTTTAATGAGAAGGCTGAAAAAAAGGCCCATAATAACAATTATGATTGACGCCCATCTGCTGTGCAGCATTAACTTCTTTTCAGATGCCTTTGGATTCAAATAGGCCTGATAAATATCTTTTACCCAGTAAGATGCTCCTGCATTGACCGTAGAATCAAAAGTTGACATTGCTGCAGCAATCAGGCCTGCAACGAGAAATCCTTTTATACCTGACGGAACAAGTTTATGTATAACAATGGGCAGTACTGTCTCAGGATCGTTTATTACTCCGTTGCTTGTTCCGAAAACAACACCCATTACAGCAATTGATGCAATAAAGGGCCATCTGAACGAAAGAAGGAATGTCCAGAATAGAGAGAGAAGTCCTGCATCCCTGTCACTTTTGGAAGCAAAATATCTCTGGATCATATATCCTGAAGTTCCTCCGCTTCCCTCAATTGTAACTTTAATAAGGTAAAAAAGAATTGCAATTCCGAACAGATTGTAAATTGAATAAACCGAATCAGCAGGAAAATTCAGTTTAAATGAGGGGATAATACTTGTCCATGCGTCTCTTGTTGTTGAAAGTGCCTGAAAAGTACCATCTCTCATAGGTATTGAGATAAAAAATTTCTCCGGAATCGTAAAATTTGTAAAAGCCGTTACACAGATATATAATATTGTCCCGAATATCATGATTCCCTGAAAAACATCTGTCCATACAACTCCGTACAACCCGCTGGCAACAGTATAGATCATTGCAAGAATTATCATCATCAGAGCTGCAAGGAATTGGGCTTTTATAAAGGTAGAATAACTTACGGACTCTTCAAACTGTTGTTTTAAGTTCATGAACTGCTTTGACAGTTCATGAAAATTTGCAGAAAAATCTCCTGCATCACCATTTTGATCTGCTACAGATTTAAACTCATTTGATCTTTCTATTGATCTTATCAAATTTGATACATCTTTTAATGATAACGATAGTTTTGATAACACGGATAAATTATCAGGATTTCCTTTGAGAGACAGAATCATGGTCTCAATGTTTTGTATTCCGCGTTCCAGTGATTTAGCCATTGGGATTTCAATGTTTTCACGATTAATTACATTGACAAACTGTACGGCCTTATCTTTGGTAATTAAAATTGAATTCTCGATGCTTGTTATTTCACCCTTATTAAGGGGGTCTTCTATTCTTCCAATATCCGGAATGCCGAGAAAGGTGCTGATAAATTTACCTGATCCTACAGAAAAATATGTAACCATGGCAATAGTTACAATAATTATGGATACAGCAGAAATCAGTCTTGCAACATCACCTTCCCGCTTTGAACCGAATCTGAAACGCATCCATTCTGCCATAGTCATAACTTTTGCTCTGCGGTTCCATTTACCCATAAAGATCATAAGAAAAGCCATTATAAGAGTAACCCCGCCTCTGATTTCTATAAACATTCCCGTAGCACCAAGAGCAAAAATCCATGCAGTATTTATCATAGTTCCGCTGACATCAAGGTTTGAAGCCATGCCTGAAGCACCCAGGGCCCACCATGGCAGTCCTCTGTTTCCCAGAAAATATGAATCAATACCGGCTGATGCTTTTCGTTGAACAATTATGCCGACAAAAACAATTGCAACGATATAGGTAATCACAATAAAATAATCAACTGTTGCCATGTCCCCTCCTTGCCTGGCCATTTTCCATGCCGAATCTTATGTTGTAAGATTTGTCCAATCGGCCATCAATAAATATCTTCAACAATTTACCCGAACGATTGTAAACCCATTTTACAGAAGCATACTTTTTCATCTCCGGATTAATCTCTGCAGCATTTTCTTCATTCACAGAGACAAAAACAGGTTTTATTTTAACATTGTGTATATTCAGTTCATACACTCTTTTATCAGGTTTATTTAAATACGCCCCGACAGATGGGCCCACATAGATATTGATCATTGTCCCCTTTTCTCTCAGAGAAAAAAGCGTAGTTGCGTACTTACCGGACTCATATTCGTTTGTTACACCATCATCTTCATACAATCTGAATTCTGAACAACCTTTTGGATAAAAATCTACAAGCAGTGTATCAAAATTAACTCCCCTGTGAAAAGAATAACGCGTGATCTGTGGAATGATTGCCCCGTTTCTTATGAAGACCGGAATTTTATTTATTGGAGTATTGGTTTTTATTGTACAACTACCCGAATAAATTTTACCATCCCAATAATCTATCCACTCACCTTCAGGAAGATATACATCTCGAAAATCTGTCTTTTCCTGAAGAACAGGAGCTATAAGAAAATCATCACCCCATAAATATTCATCATTCATATTCAGGACATTTCTGTCATCAGGATAATTGAAAACCAAAGGCCTTGCAAGAGGCCATCCTTTAGTATGATTAATGTATGCAAGGGTGTAATTGTAGGGCATAAGCCTGTATCTGAGTTCTATGTATCTTCTTGCAATCCTTTCTGTCTCTTCTCCGAAGAACCACGGCTCAACTCCTTTTTCAACGCCGTGTGCACGCATAATCGGTGAGAATGCACCAAAAGCTATCCATCTTGAATAAAGTTCAGGATCCGGATCTCCCACATATCCTCCGATATCCGAATGCATAAACCCTGCACCTGATATACCCATACCAAGCATAATGGGAATCTGGCACGCAAGACCGGGGAAACTCCTGTCCACGTCTCCTGACCATGGGAAGGTGCTCCATCTCTGCATTCCTGCAAATCCCGAGCGAGTTAGAATAAAAACACGTTTGTCAGGGAAATCTGATCTGTAACCGTTAAAAATGTTTCTGCTCCAAAAAAAGTTGTAAATATTGTTAACCTTAAACCAGGGTCCTGCCAAATAATTCATTGCAGGAGGATTTAGTTCGGGCTCTCCCAGATCTGTCCACCAGCCTGCTACTCCGGTTTGTATAATTGGGATATGCTTCTGCCACCACCATTTTGATGCCTTTGGATTTGTCATATCAAGAATTGCGCAGGATCCTGCCCACATTGAATCAATTAATGTGCGGCCGGACTCATCAAACCCAAGATACGATGATGAATCTGCCTCTTTAAAATTCTTTGAATGAATATTTATGTAAGGTTCTTCTATCAGCACAGTCCTGATCCCTGCAGAGAGAAGATACTTTACCATTGAATCCGGTTCAGGCCAGGCATCTCTGTTCCATAAAAGATTTCCCATATTTTTAATTCCGCCAAACCAGTAGAGATCAAGGATTATTGCACTTAAGGGTATACCTTTTTTTCTGAATGTATTTACTGTGGTTCTAACTTCTTTTTCGTTTTTATACCCGTATTTTGACTGAAGATACCCCATTGCCCACATGGGAGGCATGGGCTGTGTTCCTGTAAGCTGAGTATAATCAGAAAGGATCTTCTTAACGTCATCCTCAATAATTACATAAAATGATAATTTGCTGTCCTGATTACTGAATGAAAAGAATTCTTTATCAGATGCACCAAGATCAAAGAATGAAGGAGAATAGGAATCAAAATATATTCCGTATCCTGCAGGATTAATAAAAAACGGAATGTTTATACTCATTACTGAGGTCTCTTTTCTGTAGCCGTAGACTTGAGTATTGTACATACTGAACTTGTATCCCTTACGATCAAAAGGCAGACACTTTTCTCCGAAACCGTAAAAATGGTCTTTCTCTTTTAATGAAAAAACAACTTTCACAGAACCCCTCACCGGCCTTACCATACCGGAAGGATCTCCTTCAAGAATTACATTGCTGTTACTGTTAAATATCCTAATAAAAAACGGTTTTGTCTTGACAGATAACCTGGTTCCGGAAAACGAAATTTTTATTGAATCAGGGGCATACTTTAAAACCATATTATCCAGCGGTAAAAGTTTATCTTTTACGACAACTGAAGTATCAGAAAAATCTTCTTTTTGTGGAAATATATCAAATCTTATAATATTTTGTTGAATAAATCCGATTGACACATAAACAGAATCATATTTAATTATTATTCTCTTACTGCGTATATAATAATCCTGATAATCCCCGATACCATTCAGGGTCTGGCTGTAAAGACAACCTGCCCACATCAATAATATAAAAACTATTATCTTATATTTTTTCATTATCTGCTTAATATTAATTTCTTTACAGCAATCTCTCTGTTGAACCTGAGAACACAAAAGTATATACCGCTGCTGACATTTAAACCGTTATCATCTCTTCCGTTCCATTTTATTGAGTAATAACCGGGCCTTTGTTTCTTATTAATAATTGTTCTGACTTTTTGACCCTTGATATTGAAAATTGACACCTCCGTCTCCCCATCTCTTACTATTTTATAATTGATTAAAGTCTCTCCGTTAAAGGGATTTGGGAAATTCTGCATAAGTGTAAATTTCTCAGGTAGATTTATATTTTGTTTCTCATTTGTTCCTGTTTCTATTACTGGTAAAATCAGTGAATCCCTTGTAGTTGATATTGTAAAAACTGCAACTTCGTAAGGCTCTAAATGGAGTGTCAGAGAATCCAGATTTATGCCCGACTCCCTTCTGTAACAGTTATTATATAAATCGTTCAGGAAGTATTTATTGTCAGAAGAAAACCCTTCTGAGAATTTCGCCCAGTCTGCCAGATTGAGATTAATAAGAAAATCTGATTGAGAAGAACTCATATTGATTACAACAACTCCGTTCTGGTCTGTCCACGGCCTTGCAAAAGCATAAACTTTGGAATCTGAAGTACTTAATCGAGGTATTACACATTCATCTGAACTGTCTATTTTATAATCATTATTCGTATCTTCGGGCTGGCGTCTGAATGCAGGAAAAGATTTTCGTATCTGAGCAAGTTTCTGATAATGAGTCAGAAGTTTCTCTTTCCCCGGGTTGTCCCAGTTCACAATCGATCTTGCCAGATACTCCTTAGATCCAGTCATTTCATAGCCCATTCCCACTTCCTGCCCCTGCCAGATCATTGGAATTCCTGTTGATAAAAACATGGCTGTTGATACAGGTATAGTTTTTTCAATACTGTTGTACCTGTATGCCACACGCAATTCATCATGATTTTCAAGAAATCTTAAAAAATATGAGTTACTGCCTGGTCTGAATCCATTATTGTACAGAGAACCGTGCAGAGAAGATATTGACGGAAATGAATACACTGTACCGCTTAGTACCCAGTCATATGCAGCGTCAACTCCTCCTCCCCTGTCAGCATATTGATCCTCAGTACCAGTTCCAGTACCTGATGTCTCTCCGAGAAGTAAAATATCAGCTTTTACTTTGCGTAAAGTTTCTCGCAAGGGAACGTCAAAATCTTCTCTTCCGTAACGTCTGTGAGGCCCCCAATAAACATCAAATCTGAAACCGTCTATGTCGTATTCCCTCAGCCAATATGAATAAACGTCAAGCATATATTTTCGTGCTTCATCATCTGACCAGTTCCAGTTTAAGAGTGCACTTGAAAATCCCGTATAATAAACAATGCCGTCCTGAGATACTGTCTGCCCCAAACCATTATCATCATGAGGAATAATTTTGTGTTGAAAGAAATCATAATACCTGCTGAAAATACCCTTTGAACGCACATCCAGGGCTATGGGATGCGAACGGCTGACATGATTAGGCGTAACGTCCAGAATAATCCGGATACCTCTTTTGTGCGCCTCTTTTACAAAATGCTTAAAATCCTCCGATGTTCCATATGATGGGTCAATTTTATATAAATTTACAATATTATAACCTATATTTGTATTCCTGTCAATCTCACCTTCAACATCCATGACAGGCAGAACCCATATAATGTTAAATCCCAGGTCTCTTATATAATCAAGCTTTTGCGCTGCGGCTGATATTGTGCCTTCTGAAGTAAAGGACTTAAAAAAGAGAGAATATATTCTGGCATTCCTGACCCATTGAGGGACAGTAGCATAATCAGGAAAAGTAATACTTGAATCCTGATTCACAGTAAAAAAATTTACAGCAGAACCTGAATCACCCTTTTCATTGTAAATTGTCAACTTGAAAGAATAGTCACCAGGTAAAGCAGGCCTTCTAATCTGAACAGTACTTGTGGTACACGACTCCACCTTTTCCAATAAACAGGGATTTGTATCCTGATTCTTCCACAAGTACGACAGTTTCTCTTCTGTATGAGATTCGCATATACCTGTCATTAAGATATCTTCGCCCTGCATATGGAATTCTATTTTTACCGCAGGATTTTCAGACACAGGATAAACCAAATTCAAAGTATCTGAATAAAATATACTGCCGGATGTATCTTCCACAATAATCTGATATTGATTTCTGCCGTGATACAGAGTAACAGGATATTCATATAATCCGGAAGAATTGGGAGTAAAAGTTATAGGATACCTGCCGATCTGACTAAATGTGATTTTTCTTACAGCCTCTACTGGAATTTCAATCTTCCATCTGACATTGTAAGTCCCTGCAAGAAGACTGTCTATATCCGGAGTTACAAAATACACACCTCCGGCTTTAACTGAAAATTCCGTTGAATCAGTAAATGAAAGTCCGTTTAAGGTTTTAACCTCAATTCTGACAGAATGAATTCCGTCATTAAGATATGGTAGTTTTGAATGAACTATAGATAACTCAGGGATAAAAATATCATTAACATTTTTGTAAAAAACATTATCAATAAAGATTTTTGACTGGTTAGTAAGAATAGAATCCTTTGCATCAATGCACAGACTTGCACTGAAAACCGGCCGGGAATCATTAATAATTGAACCGTTCCCGGGTGTAATCTCAAAAACAAAACCTTTTTTTATATGGAGTACTGAGTTATTGTAATTGGAAGGATCCTTTTCAGGATTAAGAGGGTCAGTAATCCATGCATAATCTGTTCCCGAATCATTGTAGTGTTCGTA
>Ga0190359_1000456_pt1 | contig 27417 bp, 23 predicted proteins | sample 48721823_MG_FD_161269 | JGI IMG/M metagenome (GOLD analysis project Ga0190359, IMG submission 161269) | Hydrothermal vent microbial mat bacterial communities from Southern Trench, Guaymas Basin, Mexico - 4872-18-2-3_MG | ecosystem: Environmental > Aquatic > Marine > Hydrothermal vents >... | reverse complement strand
AAAAAAATTCTTAGTTTGCCTGTCAGAAACATTGTATCTGCGCTGTTAACTCCGCACAGATCTTTTAGAATGGAAGTCTGGTCAATAAAGCCGCTTTTTGTCCGTTTTAATGAGCGCTTGTTTACAGGGCCTGTTACAATCGCATTAATTCGTCCTTGTAAAGCCATTTGTGCTGCGCTTTCCAGATAGATAAGAGCGGCTCTTCCGTATTCCTCATCAACTATTCCATATACAACAGGTCCGGATACTGCATTCTTATCAACATAAAAAACAGTATTCTCATTATATCCGGATTCCGGATTATACGGGAGAAAATCAATTTTGGTTTTAAGGAGACTGATCATCTCATCAATTACTGATTTGTCTCCGAATACAACGGGAATCCAGTTATTAAAAGGTTTTAATATATCAAGAGCCTTAATTGCAATTTCACATCCTATTCCTGAAGGATCCCCGATTGTTATACCAATAGAAGCCTTTTTCATAATTTAATTTACAAAAATAATGAGTGATTTCAAAATAATCAACTTGAAGACTGTAAAAAATTTTGTTGACATTATCAAAAATATTTTTTATAATCTACTTAATTATGAAGGCTAACTCAGAAATTAATATTAACAAACAAAAACACGACACAACTTTTTCTGCATGGTGGTGGCGCTGGATGTTCTGCGCCCGCCTGTAAGTGAAGTATAAATAATATTAAGAAAAAGGTGGGAAACGCACAAGATTGATTCCCGCCTTTTTTTATCAGAATTATTAAAGCCGTGGGAATTAATCCCGCGGCTTTTTTTATAGGATTTCAAGGAGGAAGTTATGAGTGTTAAAAGTGCAATTGAAAAAGTATCAAACAGAAAAGGCCTTTCATTCTTTGAGGCAAGGGAAGCGGCAATGGAAATTATGAGAGGAGAAGCTGATGAATCAGGAATTGCAGCGCTTTTAATGGGCCTGAGAGTAAAGGGTGAGACTGCAGATGAAGTACAGGGATTTGCAGATGCAATGCGGCAAAAAGCTGACAAGGTAAGAGTCAGGGATGAATATCTTGTTGATACGTGCGGAACAGGGGGTGACGGGTTAAATACCTTTAATGTATCAACCATTGCGGGAATTGTTGCAGCAGGAGCAGGGTGCAGAGTGGCTAAACACGGCAACAGCTCTGTTTCCAGCAGGTGCGGGAGTGCAAATCTTTTTGAAGCTCTCGGAGTAAATATCAACTTAAATTCAGACCAGATGGCTGAGTGCATAGAAAAAACCAATTTTGGTTTTCTGTATGCTCCCAGACTTCATGCTGCAATGAAATATGCTATGCCTGCAAGAAAAAAGATGGGTATAAGAACAATTTTCAATATGCTGGGGCCCATTACAAATCCTGCAGCAGTAAAAAGACAGGTTGTAGGTGTCTGTTCCGAAGAAACGGCGCGTGTAATTGCAGATGCTCTTTTAAACCTAGGCTCAGATCATGTGCTGGTGGTTCACAGCAGAGACGGGCTTGACGAAATATCAGTATCAGCGCCTACAACTGTGTTTGAGCTGAAAAACGGAACAATAACAAAAAAAGAAATTTCACCTGAAGATTTTAATTTACAGACATATTCATTGGGACAAATTAAAGGAGGAGACCCTGAAGAAAATGCTGAGATAGCTCTTAATGTGCTAAAGGGGCAAAAAGGAGCCAAAAGGGATTGTGTGGTTTTAAACAGCGGCGCTGTAATTTACGTATCCGGCAGAGCAGGGTCAATAGAAGAAGGTATCAGAATGGCTGAAGAGTCAATTGACTCGGGAAGAGCCCTTGATGTACTCAATGATTTCAGAGAAATATCAAATAATTTAAAAGCATAACTTAAGGGGCGGGTGTGACGATTCTTGACAAAATAGTTTCTTTTAAAAAAGATGAAATAAGCAGAAAGAAAAACGAACTTCTGCAGGTTAAAAAAAAGGTAAGTAAAAGCAGTAAAAGAAACCATGATTTTCTCGCAGCTCTTAAAGAGCCGGGGTTAAGCATTATTGCAGAGTTTAAAAGAAGGTCCCCGTCAGCCGGAGCAATCGCAGATGACAAAGAACCTGAACATCAGGCAGTGCTTTTTCAGAAGGGCGGAGCAGGAGCTGTATCTGTTCTTACTGATGCTGAATTTTTCGGCGGCACGGATCAGGATATTATCAGTGTTAAAAAAAGTGTATCAATCCCTGTGCTCAGAAAAGATTTTATAATTGATGAACTCCAGATTTATCATTCCTTGTTTCTTGGCGCGGATGCTGTTCTCTTAATTGTCCGGATACTTGAATTTGAGAAATTAAAGGATTTTATCAGCCTGGTAAAAAAACTTGGTATGGATGCACTTGTGGAGGCTCATAATTTAAAAGAGATTGAAACAGCTCTGAAAGCAGGTGCAGAAATTATCGGAATCAATAACCGGAATCTGGACACATTCAATATAAATACTGAAACCTCACTTAAATTAAAAAACAATATTCCGGACTCGGTCTTAAGTGTAAGCGAGAGCGGAGTGACAAAAAGAGGGCAGGTTGAGCAGATTGAAAAATATGGTTTTAATGGTGTTCTTATTGGCACTTCTCTTATGCGTTCTTCTGATCCGGAACAATTTATTAAAAATCTTGTCAGGAGCAGGCAGTGAGAATATTCCCGAGAGTCAAAATCTGCGGCATTACAAATTCAGATGATGCGCTTTTTTGCGCTTTTTCAGGAGCAGATGCTCTGGGGTTTGTTTTTGCCGATTCAAAAAGAAAGGTTGAGCCTGAGAAAGTCAGAGAAATAGTTGAACTTCTTCCTCCCTTTGTTACAAGCGTAGGTGTTTTTATGGACCAGAGCATTGATTTTGTTATTAAAGCAGCTTCTGTTTCAAAAATCAATGTTATCCAGCTTCACGGAGATGAAGATGCGGATTTTATTGAAAAACTCGGCATGCCTGTAATAAAAAGAATAAAAATTTTCGGTTCGCACACAAAAGATTATGCATTAAACACAGCAGCAGGAATAAAGGTCTGCGGATATATTCTTGATCCCGGAGCAGGACAGGGGATTCATTTTAATTGGGAGAATTTCAGAAACATACCGATTAATAAAAGAATTATTATTGCAGGAGGATTGACACCTGATAATGTAAGGGAGGCTGTAAAAATTATCAGGCCCTATGGAGTGGATGTATCTTCAGGAGTTGAAAAATCGCCGGGCATTAAGGATCATAAAAAAATTAAAAAGTTTATTACGGAGGTAAAATGCGCTTTGATGTAGATGAAAAGGGCAGGTGGGGGCAGTTTGGAGGTATGTACGTACCGGAAACAGTTATGGGCGCTCTTCTGGAACTGGAGGATTTTTATCTGAATCATTTTAAGAAATCAGATTACAGAAGCAGGCTGGATATGCTTTTAAGAGACTATGTGGGCAGACCCACGCCTCTTTATTTTGCGGAAAATTTAACAGAATTTGCAGGCGGAGCAAAAATTTACCTTAAACGGGAAGATCTGGCTCATACAGGAGCTCATAAAATCAACAACAGTCTTGGCCAGGTACTTCTCGCAAAGGCAATGAATAAAAAAAGAGTGATTGCGGAAACAGGAGCAGGACAGCACGGTGTTGCAACAGCAACTGCATGCGCTCTGTTCGGTTTGGATTGTGTTGTGTACATGGGGGAGGAGGACGTTAAAAGACAGCAGCCCAATGTTCTGAGAATGAGAATGCTGGGAGCTGAAATTAAAGTTGTAGCCAGCGGATCAAAAACCCTTAAAGACGCTGTTAATGAAGCAATGCGGGACTGGGTGGCAAATGTTGATACCACTTATTATTGTATAGGTTCCGTAGTAGGGCCTCATCCTTATCCAATGATTGTAAGGGATTTGCAGTCTGTTATAGGCAGAGAGGCAAGAGAGCAGATTATCCGTTCTGAATCCGTACTTCCTGACGAATGCATAGCATGCGTGGGAGGAGGAAGCAACGCATCGGGTTTTTTTAACGGGTTTTTAAATGAAGATGTTGTTTTAACAGGTGTGGAAGCAGGCGGTTATGGTTCAGGAGAGTCCGAACACGGAGCATCCCTGTGCCTCGGAACTGTAGGCGTTCTTCACGGAGCAAAAACTTATGTTCTGCAGAATGATGACGGGCAGATAGTCGGGTCCCACTCCATATCAGCGGGCCTTGATTATCCGGCAGTGGGGCCTGAACATGCGTTTTTAAAGGATATAAAGCGTGCAGGTTATACAAAGGTGTCTGATACCGAGGCATTACAGGCTGCGTTTCTTCTTACACAAAAAGAGGGCATTCTGCCTGCTCTTGAAAGCAGTCATGCGGTTGCATACGGAATTAAGAGAGCAGGAGAGATGGGCAGGGACAAAATAATTATTATCAATCTTTCGGGAAGAGGAGATAAAGACCTTAAAACTTATGAGGAAAATGAGAATGATCAGGCAAAAATTCAGGGAACTGAAAAATAAAAAACAGGCTGGTTTAATCTGTTATTATACGGCAGGATTTCCCAATCTTGATAAATCCATGGAAAATATTGAGTTACTATGCTCAAGCGGAGCGGATATTATTGAGATAGGAGTACCTTTTTCCGACCCTGTTGCAGACGGGCCTGTAATTCAGCAGGCATCGTTAAAAGCGCTTGAGAGCGGGGTTACTTTGCATAAAATACTGGATGCGGTTTCCCATCTCAATTTATCCGTTCCCATTGTTCTGATGAGCTATCTGAATCCGATTTTGCGGTTTTCTCTGCCTGCATTTTTTAAGAATGCAAAACAGTCAGGAATTTCCGGAGTAATTTTTCCTGATCTGCCTGCGGAAGAATCCGGAGATATAAGAGAATCAGCAGAAAGAGAAGAAATAGATACAATATTTTTGTGTGCTCCCACTTCATCAAAGGAGCGGATAAAGTTAAACAGCTCCCTTTCAACAGGATTTGTCTATTGCGTTACTGTTGCAGGGGTAACAGGTATGCGCTCAGGCATTCCTGCCAAAGCAAGGGAATTGATTGAACAGGTTAAGGCATTCACAGATGTGCCGTGTGCAGCAGGTTTCGGAATTTCAAATTCGGAACAGATTAAAGGCTTTTCACAGATTGCAGACGGAGTGATTGTGGGATCCAGAATACTTGATGCTGTAATGAAGAGTGAAAATCTGAAAACAATTGTAAGAGAGTTCAAACAGTCAACAATAAAAAATACCGGAGGAACAAATTGACAGAATTTATTTTAAACATGGATGAACCTGTAACCCTGATCACAGAAAAAGAACCTGATCCTGCTCTGCTTTTTTCAAAAATTTATGGAGATTCCGATTATGCCGTACTTTATGAATCCATGGACTCTCTTGGCAGAAGAGGAAGATACTCATTTCTGGCTGGCAGTCCTGCTGCAATTCTCCGCTTACTGAATAATGGTACGGAAGTGGTGTCAGAATCGGGATCGGAATTTTTTGAAAGAGACACTTACGAAATTGTTCGGGAGATTGTAAAATCCGGGAAGGGAATAAAAAATATTAAGCCTTTTTCAGGCGGAGCAATCGGGTACATAGGATACAGTGCAGTACAGACTTTTGAAAAAATAAATATAGAGGGTGGTAAAAGAGAAGATTTTCCAAGGATGATGTTTTTTATCCCCAGGGAGATAATAATTATTGACCATCATAAAAAACAGACACAGGTTGTTGTTTTTGGATCTGATAAAAGAGCAAGAGACATTATAAAAATCGTCAAAATATGCAAAAGTAATCTTGTTGAGCTGCCTGCAGATTCGGGTATTGATTTGCCTCTTCCGGAGTTCAGGTCGTTAACAGCAAAAGAAGATTTTTGCAAAAAAGTTGAAAGGGCAAAAAAGTATATTCTGGCGGGAGATATTTTTCAGGTTGTACTGTCACAGCAGTTTGAATTTGATCTTAAAACAGAACCTGTTAATCTTTACAAAGCTTTAAGAAGAACAAATCCTGCGCCTTATCTGTACTATATGCAGTTAAAGAATTTTCATGTTTTGGGATCATCTCCGGAAATACTTGTGGAAATTAAAAACAAAACCGCTGTAACAAGGCCTCTTGCAGGAACAAGGCCGAGAGGGAGAAATCCTGAAGAAGACAGGAAAATGCAGACAGAGCTCATGCTTGATGAAAAAGAGAAAGCCGAGCACATTATGCTTGTTGATCTTGCAAGAAATGATCTTGGGCGGGTCTGCAGTCCCGGATCAGTAAATGTCGATTCAATTTTAAAAATTGAGAAGTTTAAGAAAGTAATGCACCTTGTTTCAAATGTCAGCGGAAGAGTAAAACATAGTTGTGACAGTTTTGATGTGGTGAAATCGTGTTTCCCTGCAGGTACGGTTTCCGGCGCTCCGAAAATCCGTGCTATGGAGATAATTGACGAACTGGAAACAGCTGACAGAGGAGTATATGCAGGGGCAATCGGTTATTTTGGTTTTGACGGGAACAGTGAAACATGTATAGGTATCAGAATGATTGTAATAAAACACGGAAAAGGAATAGTCCAGGCAGGAGCCGGTATAGTTGCGGATTCAATTCCTGAAAAAGAATATGAGGAAACAATTAATAAAGCCAGAGGAGTGCTTCAGGCAGTGTCTCTGGCAGGAGGTATGTATGATTCTGGTAATTGATAATTACGATTCTTTTGTTTTTAATCTTGTACAGTATATCGAAGATCTTGGGTTTCAGACCGAAGTTGTAAGAAACGATGAAGTAACAGTAAGCGATATCTGCTCTCTTGATCCTGAAGCAGTGTTTATTTCTCCCGGGCCGTGTACACCAGGAGAAGCGGGTATATCAGTTCCTCTGGTCAGAGAGATGGCAGGTAAAGTTCCGATCTTCGGTGTTTGTCTGGGGCATCAGGCAATTGCACAGGCCTTTGGCGCCAAAGTAAAAAGAGCTGAGACAGTAATGCACGGAAAGAGGTCAAGAATCTACCATGACGGAAGAACAATTTTTAAGGACGTGGAAAATCCGTTTCCTGCCACAAGATATCACTCGCTTATTGTGGAAAAGCAGACTCTGCCTGTTTGTCTGGAAATAAGCGCATGGACAGAAGACGGATTGATTATGGGAATCCGCCATAGGGATTATATGATTGAGGGAGTGCAGTTTCATCCTGAATCAATTTTAACAAGCAGGGGAAGAGAAATTTTGTCAAATTTTTTAAATGATATAAGCAGTTATAAAGTTAACCGGAAGCGAACCCTTGCAGAAAATGGCACATCTCTTTAAGAGAGTTTTCAAATGACTCGCTTTGAGCAGGTTTAAATCTGAGGTTGAAAAAAGGTTTTGAAAATGGTTTATCAAAGCTGATTTTTACCGGAGCGGAAAGACTTTTTGCAATAAAAATTGTAAGCAGATTAAAATTCTGCTCCAGATCAATTAAAATATCTGTCTTCAGGCCGGATAAATTTTTAATACCCGGTGATTTTAATATTTGCATGAATCTGGAAGTATATATACATCTGTTACTGTTTTGGCACAAAAGAATACTGTTGTCAGGTTTAAAAAAACTGATTTCTCTGTCAGGGAAAATATTCTCTATTTCCTCTAAGGCCAGTTTTTCTTTGTTTTTATCGTAATCTGCAGGAGGAATAACAAACACTGTTTTTGCATTGTTGAATGACTGAGTGAAGTTAACGGTTTTTTCAGCATTCAGCGGATTTAAAAAATATCTGATGTAGTAATAACCAATTTTTTCCATAATTTTCATTTTTCTCACCGAATTTATTTTGTCAGACAAAATATAGCAATTATCATTTAAATTAGCAAATAAATTTAAAAAACTGTCTGACAGATAATTGTGATTCACGGCAATTTTGTGTTAAAATGGTTTCATTAAAATTTTTAACCTTTAATTTGCATTCTTAAAAGATGACTGTTTTGTAATTCAAAGTGGTTGAATCTGTTCACCTGAAAGAAAAATTTAGCATTTTTTCCAAAACAATGTTAAATTGTTGTATCTGTTAATACAGTTTTTCAAAATTAATCTATTCCGGGAAAAGGCAGAAAACTCTTAAATGAATTATTACTGCTGTTTAATAAATGAGATTGATAGTATTAAATGAAATTGAACAGTTTAATAGCCAATTTATGGAGAGTATAAGGCAATGAAAAATCTGATGAGATTGACTATAATTTTTTATTTAACAGTCTGCTCAGTCCTTTCTGCTGCGGGGAGTAATACTTTGTCAGGAGAATGGGTGTTAATTACGGAAAAAAGTTCGGATATCAGCCTTTATAAAATGTTGAAAATAGAAATATTAACGGGATCTGACAGTATATCTATTCTGCAGCAATGGGGCAGTGGGAAAAGAATTTTTAAGAATAAAATATCCGTTTCAAAAGGTGTTGGAAAAGTTGTAAATGTACCAGTTGTAAACAGAGTTTTTCCATATAATGTTTTTATGGGAATATCGATGACAGAAGGTACAGAACGGATAATAAAAACAGAAAAAATTTCAATTGACACTCTACTTATTCTTTCGGAACATGCAGTTATCACCTGTTCTCAGGGAAGGAAAAACCTGAGTATAACTCATAAATATTCTCTAAGGAATGATGGCACAATTCTAATTTATAAGGTAAGTATTTCTACACGGTCAGACTCATTTTCTTATAATTATGTTTTAAAGAGAATGGGTGAGAGGGACGCATGGTTTTACAGACTTTCAGATAACTGGAATGTTGAGCAGGGATTGAACGTTCAGGCATTTCTTATCAGCGTGCAGGGACTTGTTAACAGATCAGGTCCAAGGCTTTACTTTATTTATCCGGAAACATGGGATTTCCGTTTTACTCCGGGTGTTATGGATTTTCTGAAGAGCAAGCTTTATTATACATTTCATGAACTGAAAACTTATAGACATGTATTTAATAAGTTTTCAAATATTCCAAAAGGTTACGTGGTTTGGGACAGGAATGTCAGATCTTCCCTTATTGTTGCTTTTACAGCAGCAGGAGTTAAAGATGCAGTGGTTGTGGATGAAGAACTTATCCCGATAGTCAAAAAGGCGGGATTGTCATGTGTAGAAGATTTTCGGGGGAGGTTTAGAGGCTGGAGTGATGCTCAAATATTCGGTTGGGCCAGGAGTAGATACTGGAATGAATGTTCCCATAATTTGCTGGTATGGCTTGGAGGACAAAGCGGAAAGGTTATGAAACCCGGAGTTGCAGACTGGGGAGTAAGTAAAAAAGCGTTTTTTTTGAATTTGTCCACAAAACCTGAAGATGCTGAGGAGTATGAACTTGCTAAAAAGTTTCTCGCTGATTTAAAACCCATGTCAATTATTTTTGGCTGGCATTCTTATGCAAAGGATAAAGAGCGCGATTATGTTACACTTACTTCTAAATTCGGTCATCGGGTAGAAGGACTGCATACTCTGCCGAACCTGAGTTTTTCCAGTCAGGTGCCTGCTTCTCCTGGATTTGTATTTAAAAACAATCACAATCTTAAACAGGGCAAAGTTTACAAACCACAGAAAAAAGTGTACATTGCCTGTGTTCAGACAGACTGTCTCGGCCTGGGAGCATGGACACGTCCGGGACGGGGGGAAGTGCCTTATGCATGGGAAGTGCCTGTAAACTGGTACTGGCTTGCTCCTGCTATGCTCCAATTTTTTTACAGCCAGGCAACGTATAATGACTATTTTATCGGAGCACTTTCAGGACCGGGTTATCTTTATCCAAAAGCTGTTCCTGAAGACCTGCTGCCGGTGTTGATTACAAAAGCAGATTCATTGATGAAAAAGCTTGATCTTAATATTTTTGAGATAATGGATTATTCCGAAGGAGCTACAGTTGAAGGGAATACTGAACTGAACAGAAGAGTTGTTGAAGAGTATTATAAATGTATGCCTCAGGCAATTGGTTTTATCAATGGTTATGCTCCGGCTCATACTTTTACTGTTATTAAGAATCGTCCGTTGATATCATTTGATTATTACCTTTCTCCCGAACGAAATGAAGAAGATGCAGCAGAAGATTTAAGAGAACTTTCACGCATAAACAGTACACGCCCCTATTTTTTACTTATGCATGTCAGGCAGTGGAGTGATATAAGCAGAGTGAAATCAATACTTAAAAGACTCGGCAACGAATTTGAAGTAGTTCCTCTGGATGTATTTTTAAAAATGGCAGGTGAACATCCTACTTTCAGAGAGAAATTTTTAATTAGAAAAGGAAAGGATCGGTAAAAAGTTCAGTTTATAATAATTCCAACTGATTTATACTCCTTTTTAAGATTGTCAATTTAATTTATCTGGCCAATCCATGCATAGGTTTAATTTTTTTCCTGATTAACAAATCAAGCATTGAAAGTGTTATTAATGAAGCTGCTGAAAAAAGTATAAAAGAAAACTTGCTGCTATTTTGTATAAGAAAATCAACTGCAGGTTTAATAAAAAGATGTAGAGACGAGAATAAATTGCCGGTAAACTTAACTATAAAAACCGGAGAAAAATTTGTAATCACCATGGTTAAAATCACGCCTGCAAGAACCATAAAAGCTATAGCAGCTTTTTCATAAAGAGAAAAGACATATTTTTTTGAGGAGAATGAAACGTTTCTTATTATATTTTCACAAACTGTATCATCTATGCTGAAATCCGGTTGCTGCTGTAAATTTTTGTAAACCAGTTTGTATGTATCAACTCTTTCTTTACACAGGCTGCAGGAACCTATGTGCCTTTCTGTTTCTTCCCTTCTGCTTAAAGAAGGATTGTCAAGATACTCCTGTATCTCTTTGTCAGTTAAATGTTTTACAGCCATGTCATCTCTCCTGCATATTTATGTTTAAGTACAGCGTATAGTTTTTTTCTTGCTCTGTAAAGGTTCGATTTTACAGTGCCTTCGGGAAGATCCATTATCTCGCAGATCTCTTTATAAGAAAGATTTTCCAGATGGAAGAGAGTCAGAATTGTTCTGTACGCATAATTCATCTTCATTATTTCGTTTTTAACAAGTTGTGCCTGTTCTTTTAAGATAAATTCTTCGTCATGTAAAATTTTTCTTTCGTAAAAAGCGTTTTTATTATTTTCTTTATCCAGATCTTCAGATAGAAACGGTTTGTTTTTTTGAACGTAGTTAAGGCATGTATTGTACGATATACGACCGATCCAGGTTGAGAGTTTACTGTCAAATCTGAATGATGGAAGAGAAGTGAAAATTTTTACAAATATGTCCTGAAAAAGATCTTCCCGCTCAACAGGTCTGGTTATAATCCGCCATATTATATGTTCAACCAGTTTTTTATATGATCGGATAAAAAACCGTATTGCCTGCTGGTCATTTTTCAGAACCTGTTTTACAAGGTCTTTTTCATTTTTATAGATATTTTCCATAGGCTCTATACAATATGACGGATAAGAACAATAAATGTTTCACTTCTTTTTAAATAAAAAATCCGGAACATTATATATTTTAATCTGTCTGATTAATTGAACATGGAAAATTTTATTTGTTTGAGGTATGTAACGGTTCTATTTTATAAATTAAAAACGGAGGTTAAAATGTTATTCTCATCAGATGTGTTTATAGTAGGGATTATTTTCGGCTCCATACTTATGTTTGTAAAACTAATTGCAGATACAAACATTAAGAATAAGCTGATTGAAAAAGGTATGCTTGATGAAAATGTAAAATATCTTTACACAGGCCGACAGGTACCGGGAGCTTCCTCAATCAAGTGGGGACTGGTTTTAATAAGTGTAGGATTGGCTTATTTCGTTGCATTTCTTTTTCCGGATAACGAAATCAGATGGCAGATTGCTTTTGGATTAATGATCTTATGCGGAGGAATAGCTCTTATTGCGTTCTATTTTATTGCAAAGAAAATGGAAGAGAATAATCGTCAGGAATAGCAATTATCAATAAAAGGGTGCGTCTGCCTCCCAAAAGGAATTTTCGACAGGCGCATCCTTTTAAATAAAATTTGGGTCTATGTTGAAATGCATGGGTAATTATAGCCAAGTTTTGCATATAAGCAGTTGAAAAGATATATGCAGGGTTATCGCCGAATAGGTAATAGTAAAGTAAAATTAGTGAATAGTAAAGAGTGAGGGAGCCAGATTTCAAAGCCCTGCTTTGAGTTAATAATAATTTACTATCATTTTGTTGGAATAATAAGAATCTTGTCGATTGTGTCATTTCAAAGGAGCACAGTGACTGTGACTGAGTAATTTTATGAATTATACTTCCAATTTTTATTTCTCAGTATGGCACTTTTTTTAGAAACCCCGATTTTTTTATCATATTCTTTTCTTAAAGAGAATCGGGGGACAACAAGCCCTAAAAAACGCCGGCTGCTGAAAATTTCCTAAAAATGTCAAAAAACTCACTGAAAGGCAAAAACTCACCCGATTCAGATTATTATATTTTTTCTTAAAGAAAATCGGGTTCAAACAGTTTGTCCCGATTCTCGGGACGTTCATTTTTTAACATTTTTTTAACGGAAATTTCCAGATGCCGGCATTCCAAACCAACATTTTTGTGAATTTTATATACAGTATTTTATTAGCTGAAAATTAATATTTCAGGATATTACCCACTCGATTCAGCATAGAGCATAAAATTTATTGATTTAATTTGCCTGTTATTTTTTCTGTGATTTTAAGATAGTTTTCAGTGTCGTATTTAATTCTTAGAAGTACCGGATCCTGTTCCGGATTGTAGGATTCCATATCCTGAAAGTTCTCAGGGAAAATTTTCATATATCGTATGTTATCTCTGTTTTTGTTTTCAACTGCTTTTTTTAATATTTTTCCCCGCATGCCCATGAACATTATTGCAAGAGATTTTAACTTGTCAGTCGGTACTCCTTCTGTTTCAAGTATCTTTTTTTGAAAGTCCCATTCAGGGATTGCTGTTTTTTCAGCAAAGAGTTCTGCAATATTGTCTCCTTTTTCTATAAGAGATACAACATTTTCAATAACTCCTTTCAGAGCATAGTACTTTATAAAAAAAGAGTAGGATTCAATAGCTGTTTGTATGTTTTCCTGTCTTATGAAGTTTTTGCCAATACCCTTTATATCAGATTCAAAGCAGATGTCTTTCTGCGGTATTGATCTCAGACTATCTCTTGCTTTAATCATCATTTTAATTATTTCCGGCCTGAAAACCCTTAAATCTTCTTTTTTTATGCCTGATTTGAGTCTGTCTTTATATTTATAAATATTCCTGAATACTCCGTAAACATTATTGTAAAGCATCCATGCAGGGAAAAGCTCATTTAAACCTGACGGGAAATCCACAGGCATGTTTTTATGAGGTCTGTCAATCAGAGAAAAGGGGAATGTCAGTTTCTGAGGGAGAGTTGTAACTCCTGTAGCAATAATTGTGTATGGTGCTCCTGAAAAATCAGCAGGATACTTGATGTTTACTCCGAGGCCGAAAAACATACCTTCACCGCAGATTATTTCCTGATCAGGAGCTTTCCCTGTATGATTTGAACCGATATTTGCTCCGTAACCAATGTTCCCTCTGCCTCCGGGCCATATTGCAGAAATAAGCATTGACTGATGGTGAGAAGATGTTAAAGGCCCTGTAAATGATGAGGTTATTTCTCCTTTTTCTATTACGCTTCCCTGCCCGATAATGGAATCAGTGATTTGAGCATTTTGTGCAAGTTTTACATTTTTATCAATAAAAGAATTCTTAACTATGGAATGCGAATCAATACAGGCTCCGTTTTTAATTATACAGTTCTTAATAATAACTCCCTCGCCAATAACAACGGGATTTTCTTTATTGGAAATTATTGAAGAGTTATCTGTGAGATCCGCTCCGTACAGTCTGGCAAAGGGCCCGATAAATGATGAGGATATTTTTTTACAATACGCAACAACTGAGTTTTCCGAGACCACACCAAAAGGCAGCTGGATTTTCTCATTATATTCCCTGGCCTGGTTATTCAGCCTGGACAGGAGTTTGTTATTGCTGCGGTCAGCAAGAATTAATCCGGCAGTTTCACAGGTCATATCCGCAAAGATCGGTATTGATTTTAAACTGATTTCATTCCCGATTTTAATGTCAGTACCATTACCAAAGGTGTTGGAACCTGAGTTTTCAATTAATTTGCAAAAAGCGATTACAGAATTTTTTGCGATAAATGTGTTCGAAATCATCCCGTTTTTATAAACACATGCTTCTGAATCCACAAAAGTATCTGTCAGGTCAGAATTGTATATCCCTGTTTTCAGCTCCGTAATGTCTGTGATTTTTATTTTTTCCCCTGAAAATTTCCCGAGAATGCACCTGCCATTAAACCTGCAGCCCAAAATATTCTCCGTTGAAAAATCAGAGCAGACAAGAATTTTATTCCAATCTTCCGATTGATTCCCCTGATTCTCAAGAATCTCTATCTCGTCCGGTTTAAGTTTTCTGTAATTGTTGTTTACAGCAGCATTGTACAGGTTGTTTGTTTTTTTGCACTGATCTGTAAAAGAGGAGTCTGCTGCAGTTTCATAAAACATTTTTTCCGGATTTTTTGTCACTTTGTTCTCCGTTGTTTTTTTACAACAAGCTGGCCGCATGCTCCCTGAATATCATCTCCCTTGCTCAGCCGGAGTGTAACAGTTGCATGCATTGTTTTTAAATATTCCGCAAACATAAGTATATCTTCATCAGACGGCCTTTGGAAATTTTCTGTTGTTTCATTATATGGAATAAGATTAATTTTGCACGGAATTCCTTTGAGAAGTTTTTTTATCTGATCAGCATGTTTCTTTTTATCATTTATTCCTTTTAAAAGCACATACTCAAAAGTGATCCGTTTTCTGGAGTAAACAGCATAATGTTTTGCAGCATTAATAATATCTTTTAAACCGTATTTTTTATTTACAGGCATAATTCTTGATCTGATACTGTCTGATGCAGCATTAAGGGAAATTGCCAGGTTGTACGGTTGTTTTTCCTTAATAAACCGTCTGATTTGAGGAATCAGCCCGGCTGTGGATATAGTTATTTTCCGATGACCCAGAGCAATACCTTCATTATCCTTAATAATCTCAAGGGCTTTTATAAGATTGTCATAATTTGCAAAAGGTTCTCCCATACCCATAACAACGATATTTGTCGGCTTAATGTTTGTCAGTCTTTTTATGGAGAGGATCTGATCAATAATTTCAAAAGGTTTGAGATTTCTGACTAAGCCCATTGTACCTGTTGCGCAGAACTTACAGCCCATGGCGCAGCCAACCTGAGTGGAAATACATATTGTTTTTCTCTTTTGCTCCGGAATCAAGACTGATTCCACATTCAAACCGTCTTCTAACTCCCACATAAATTTCTGCGTTCCCGATTGGGAAGATGTATTGTGTTCCGCCAGTTTGAGTGTACCGATGTATGAGTGTTCTTTTAAAACATTTCTGAAAGATTTTGAGATATTTGTCATGTCGTCAAAATCATTAACACCTTTTTGATATATCCAAGACCAGATCTGTTTTGATCTGTAATCTTTTTCACCGAGAGATAGAATAAAGTCACTTAATTCAGAACGGGAGAGACCCTTTAAATTTAATTTCTTCATCTTAATCCTGAGTCTTTATTTTTCAATTCCGGGATAATGTTAAGTTATTGTTGTTTGCAGACGCATCCGCAGGTTTTTTCCATGCTCAAATGATTGGTCTGCATTGTTTGATTTCCGGATTAAAGTTATGTAATTTTATTTAAAAATGCACGTCAAATTTTCAGAGATGATTGAATCGAATAAGCGGAAAATGAAATAAGAATATTTTTGTCTTTGGTTGCAGGAGTAATAGTTGGTTTTATTTAAAACACTGATAAGTCTACTTGTAAATATACTGAATTTTGTAATTTGCCTTATTTAAATTAGAGAAAATTTATTTTATTTTCATAACAATCAGAGTCAGGTCATCGGAAAACATGCTGCCCTGTGTAAAACTGCTGATTCTTTCCAGAATAGTATTAATAATTCCTCTTGCTGACATTTTTTCAGTCTCTTTCAGCAGATTTATAAGCCGCTCCTCTCCGAATTCGTTATTGAAAATATCCATTGCTTCTGTAACGCCGTCTGTGTATAAAACAAGCGCATCGCCTTTTCCCAGTTCAACAGATGCGGAACTGTATTCAGCATGTTCCATTACTCCGATTATTAATCCGCCCTGTTTCAGAAGTTCGATTTTTCCGTTTTTTCGTAATAAAATCGGGTAGTTGTGTCCTGCATTTGTGTAAGTAAATGTTTTTGTTCCGGGATCAAAAACACCATAAAAAAATGTGGCAAATTTTTCAGGAGATGTTGTTTTTGTGATGTGTTTGTTAACCCGTGAGAGTACAACATGAGGTTCATGGGAATCAAGGCTTGAAATTCTGAGTGCAGCCTGGAGATTTGACATTAAAAGAGAAGCAGGTACGCCTTTGCCGGAAATATCACCTATTGCAATACCTATGTGACCGTTGTCAAGAATAAAATAATCGTAGTAATCGCCGCCTACTTCTTTTGATGGGATGTTGTGTCCCGCTATGTCAAAAACATCGCTTTTAGGAGGATCTTTGGGAAGAAGGTTTGTCTGAATTTCCCTGGCCAATAAAAGTTCTTCCTGAATTTTCTGTTTTTCCAGATTTTCAGTGTATAAAAATGCATTTTCAAGAGCAATTGCAGCCTGAGATGAAAGCACGCTGAGTATCATCATCTCTTCTGCAGAGAAAGTTGTCTTTGCAATTTTCTCACCGAGAAGCAGAATCCCGCTGAGTTTTTGTCTGTGAATAAACGGTATTAACAGAACAGGATTCAGCTTCCTTAATGATTCAAGTCCGGGATGATCATGAGTCTGCAGAGAAAGGTCATAGAAGCCGGTAGGCTGATCATTATTTTTTAAATGCTGTATCCACTCTTCGTTTTCTCTGAACTCCATACTTTTGTCAGGCTTGTTAAGAACAAGTTTCCCGTCGTTTGTCCTCATAATCAGTTCTGCTGATGTAAGTGACATGGTATCTTTTAAAGTGGTGATAATTTTTGTTTTCAATGCTTCAGGATCAAGAGTTGTCAGAATATCCCTGCTTAAATCCTGCAGAACATTTCTGTAATCGAGCCTGTCCCTCATGAAAAATTTCTCAATAAATCTTTCAATTGTATTTAAAATCGGCTGAAAAAACAGAAGTACAAAGAGAATAGATATGATTTCAACAGCAGGAATATTTGCAGGCATAAAACGGGCAAGTATTTTTTTACCCTCTTCAAAGATAATCAGATAGAAACTTATCAATATTGCAGTGGCAAGGGAGAAAATCAAACCTTTTCTGATTATAAATCTTATATCAAGAAATTTGTACTTGATAATTGCCCAGGCAATTGAACCTGCGCCGATTAAGAGAGCTCCTGTTACAAGAAGATAGCTTATGGATCTTGAAAGTAAACTTATGTGAAGGTGCGGAAAAATAAATGCTATGGCATATAGACCTACACTGGCTCTTATGCCCCAAAGTACCAGCCCCACCTGCTTTTTTAGTCTTTGATTTTGCAGTTTGCTGTATCCCCACAGCATCAAAGAAATTGCGGTAATTATGTAAATTAAATTTATAAGAGCAAAGAAATTTGCATGAAATTTATATATAAGACTCAAAATTGTCAAAATAAAGCCAATTGTAATTGTAACCGGCTGAATAATCAGTCCGAATTTATCGGAAATTGACTGCAGGTTGATTACATTGCGTACCTGTTCCGGAGATGAAAAAATAAAAACCATTAAAAAGTGAATAATATGCGGAATGAAAATCAGATATTTTAAGTATGCTTTTTGTTTAACAAATTTTATTTCCTGCGGATAAACAAAAGAGAACAGAAGCATCTGCGGAAAGAAAAATTCCCATACAAGAAATAATCTGCTTAAAGGTTGAAGACTTGTATATGTATCCGGGACAGACTGCATTAATATTCCGAAAGCACCGAAAATAGGGCCTGTACCGGCAAGCAGCATCATAATTCCGGTTATTCTGTTTATACGCTGTTTTATGTTGTCTTTCAGAATAATCATACCAAGGATAATTATGATTATTCCAAGAGTCAGATAAAGAATAGATGTAATGTAATAAATAGTCACTTTTACTTTTTATTTTTTATAAGTGAAAAATTCACTGTTGTTCCTTCAGATGAAAAAGAATATGATACACTGTCCATTAACTGTTTTACAATAAAAACACCTCTTCCGCTTTCTTTCAGAATATTTTCCGGATGCAGCGGGTTGTCCAGATTTTCCAGATTAAATCCTTTTCCGGAATCAGTAACAGAACATTCCAGTTTATCGTCCCATAGTTTAAAAACTATTGAGATGGTTTTGCTCTTATCCAGTTTATTGCCGTGAACAATGGCGTTTCCTGCAATCTCCGTCAGTGCAATTGCAAGATTATCCCTTTGATCTTCGGACAGTTTCATCTTCTTGGAAATCTTATTGGATATTTTTTCCACTGTCCTCAATTCCGATAAAGAGCTGGAGATTTCAAATTTTAAAACTTCAGTTTTCTTTTTCATAAGCAAATTTACTTTTTAATTTAGAGACCAGTTTAATGTTATGTTTATTCTGGTAATTGTTTTACTGTTTAATGATTTTGTTTTTGTTACAAATCTGTTACCCCGCATCAGTAAATAGATTTTTTTACCTGTATAAGCAATTTCCAGAGACGGTCCGTGCTGCAGGTAATAGAAATTTAATGAAGAAGACGTTCCGGAAAAAGCATTAAATTGTTTCCCGTTCTGGAAAAAATAAGAGTACCCTGATGCAATTTTCAGAGATCTGACAGGTTTAAATACATTTATAATCTCAAGAATATTCCTGTTTCTGTTAAACAATCTTTCTTCAGCCCATCTGCTGTACAAAAAACGACCGTTTTCATCAAATTCCGTTTGAAATGTTATACGAAAAGAATTTCTTTTTGTTATTTTTATTGCCATTGAGTCCTGCCATGTAAGTTTTCTGTACAAAATACTTCTGATACCTGGCAGCAATTCTTCAAAATCATAGCTTATGTAATTGGCAAGAACAGAGATTCTGTGAGAAATCCGAAAGGCTTCCGAAGGTGCCCAGGTAACAGATGGATTAAGTTTTAATATTCTTGTCCAGTTATTATCTCCGCTTCTTTCCCCGTATATATAAACCCTGTGGTGAAAGTTTATGCTTGCTGATATTTCTGCATATAAATCCTTTGAAAATATGTGGCAATAAGCGAGCCTGCCGGTTATTCTTAGTTCATCTCTGTCATCAAAATTGTCTTTTGCAGGGGTATCATAGCTTAATTTCTGGATAAGGCCATTAACAATTACAGAATCAGTATGAAGGAGGGATGATCCTGAAAAGTACAGTGTTGTGTATGAACTTTTGTTATCAGGAGCGGGCAGCCTTGCGTACATGCCTTCTGAGCTGCCGGAAATTGTATAATTTTGTATCATTGTTTCATGGCTGAATTTAATATTTATTCTGACAGGGTCGGAGGTAAAGTGAACGCCTGCTTTTAAGTCAGTAAAGAAATCTTCTCTTTTTCGGGAAAGCGATTTTGAAGTGTCATTTATCTGATAAATTGACATTATCCTTGATCCGATATCAGTATGAACCTTGTATGAGAGTTTATTGTTAATTTTGTAATATAATTTGTTTTCAGCCTGAATACGCTTTTCCTGTCTGGATTCTATATCACCGAGAGGGGATAAATAGTACTCCCGCCTCATCTGCCCGAACGAAATACGAAGGGAGTCGGATGTCTCATTATAAAATTTACGGCTTATATTGTATAGAAGATTAAAATCAGAGTTGCGCCTTTTATTCAGTTTATCATAATTCTGTTTTGAATAAAAGGTGTTTGTATAATTTCCTATTTTAAAATGTGGCAGATTTGCAGAAATTCTATAGCTTAGTCCTGCATCGTTATGTCCGTATCTTAAATCGTTTTTTACTCCCACAGCAAATGGAACAGAAGCATTTTTATACTTAACAGTTGCTCCGATGCTTACCGAGTGAGTTGAGATGTCGCTGTTGAAAACAGACTGGCGGTCTCGGTAGTAAAAAGACTCGGCTTCTGCATTTAGTGAAAGTAAAGGTGATACAGGCTTACTGAAAGTAAACAGAAAGTTGTTCTGATCTTTCCATTTTTTACCGCTGCCGGTTTTAAGCATTGATGATAGAAGTATGTCTCTGAAGTTGAGGGCGCAATTGTTTCCTGCAATTGTTGTGTATTGCAGTTTATGTCCCCATGCTGCTGTGTTGATGCCCTGGTTATAATTTACTGAAAGTGAATCTCCTTGGGATGGAAAAACCGTTTTAGTCCCGATAAATTCAAATAATATTATTATTAATGCAGCCAGATAAACAGGCTGATGATTTTTTTTAAAATAAAGAGGGGAATGAACCCGCACAACCGGTCCTCATTTTTTCTGCTTAAGTTTCAGGTTGTTTTTTATATCTATGGAACCTGCAGAAATAACAAGCTTAAGCGCATCTTCAACACTCATGTCAAGTTCGGAGACCTGGTCTTTTGGTACAAAAAGAAGATAACCGGACGTAGGATTTGGTGTTGTGGGAATAAATACACTTATTACGTCTTCCTTAATTGCATTTTGTATAGGCCCCCGTGTGTCCTGAGTAAAGAATCCGACGGAATAAATACCTTTTCTCGGGTATTCAATGAGTACGGCTTTTTTAAAAAGCTCCCTTTTTTCAGTGAAAATCGCTTCGCTTATCTGCCTTATTGCAATATAAATTCTGTTTGCAAGAGGGATACGCGTTAAAATATATTCGCCGAGCCCGATTATTTTTTTACCGAAAAAATTCCTGGCAATAATACCTGTTATAATTAAGAGCGTCAGAACAGCAAGAATCCCGGCTCCTGGAATTGACCCAGTATCAGGAGGAAGATGTAAAAATTTAAACAGAAATTTCATAACCGAATTTTGCAGAATACCGTCAAAAAATTTGAACAGAAATACAAGGATGTAACCTGTAAGTGTGATTGGTGCGAGAACCAGCATTCCTGTAATCAGAATTGCTTTTAATTTGTTTAACATTTTTTATCCTACAGTACTATTTCTTTTTTTTATCAGGAACAATGATATAAATTTTTTCACCCTTTTTTGCCATTTTGTATTCTTCCCGGGCTATTTTTTCAATGTATTCGGGTTTGTTTAAAAGTTCCTTTTCTTTTTCAAGATCCTCTTTTTGCAGCTTTAGCGCTTCAATCTCTTTTTTCAGTCTTTTTTGTTCAAGGCGTAATTTGATGTGCTGGATAAAACCCCTTTTACCAAGAGAGAACAGAAGTATTATGGCTGTAAAAATAAGAAGGAATAAAAGTTTTCCGGTTTTATTAGTCTGTGTTTTTTTAGATTTTTTTGCCATATTTTTTTCTGAAAAAATATAATTATCCCCTGCAGCATAATGTGCAGGGGATAAAATTTATATCCGACTAAGTTATTCTGAGAATTTCAGAACTTTTTTACCATAGTAAAGAGCCGATTCTCCAAGAGATTCTTCAATTCTCAAAAGCTGATTGTATTTTGCCACTCTTTCTGTTCTGCAAGGTGCACCAGTCTTAATCTGTCCAACTCCTGTGGCAACAACAAGATCTGCAATTGTTGTATCTTCTGTTTCTCCTGATCTGTGGGAAACCATTGCAGTGTAGTTGTTGTATCTTGCAAGTTCAATTGTGTCAAGGGTTTCTGTTAATGTCCCTATCTGATTGAGTTTAATTAAGATACTGTTGCCGACTTTTTTCTCAATACCCATTTTAAGTCTTTTGGGATTTGTAACAAACAGATCGTCACCCATAATCTGAATCTTGCTGCCAAGCCGGTCTGTCATTATTTTCCAACCGTCCCAGTCGTCTTCTGCCATTCCGTCTTCAATTGATGCAATGGGGTATTTATCAATAAGTTTAGCATAAAAATCAACCATCTCTTCTGCAGTAAGTTCTTTATTTTCAGATTTAAGCACGTATCTTTTCTTTGCAGTGTCATAAAACTCAGATGCAGCAGGATCAAGGAATATAAATACCTCTTCTCCGGGTTTGTACCCTGCTTTTTCAATTGCAGTAAGAATAACCTGAATCGCCTCTTCATTGGATTTCAGATCAGGTGCAAATCCGCCTTCGTCTCCCACGCCTGTACCGTAACCTTTATCCTTTAAAACATTTTTAAGATTATGGTAGATTTCAGCTCCTGCCCTGTATGCTTCGGAAAATGTTGGTAATCCTGCGGGTGCAATCATAAATTCCTGCAGGTCAACATTATTGTCTGCATGTGAGCCCCCGTTTAAAACATTCATCGAGGGAACAGGCAGGTATCTTGCATTTACACCTCCAATGTATCTGTACAGAGGAAGTTCGGAATAAGCAGCTGCAGCTTTTGCAACAGCAAGAGATACACCGAGTATTGCATTTGCTCCGAGGCGTGACTTGTTTTCAGTTCCGTCAAGCTCAATCATCAGATTGTCAATAAAAGCCTGATCCAGACTGTCTTCGCCTATAAGATCTTCCGCTATTATATCAATTACATTCTCAACAGCGTTTAAAACACCTTTACCGCCAAAGCGCTCTTTTTCGCCGTCTCTTAACTCAATGGCTTCATGCTCGCCTGTTGATGCGCCTGATGGTACTGCAGCACGGCCTACAATTCCACTTTCAAGCATTATATCAACTTCAATTGTAGGGTTCCCCCTTGAATCAAGTATTTCCCGTGCATTAATATCGTAAATTGCTGACATCTTATCCTCCTGATGTGAATTTATAATTAATTATGGTCTGCCTATACTGTAATATGTAAATCCCATGTCCCGAATTTTTTCCGGATTGTAAATATTCCTTCCGTCAAGAATTACAGGTGTTCTTAAAAGAGATTTGATTTGTTCAAAATCAGGCTCTCTGTATTCAAGCCATTCTGTAACAAGAATGAGTCCGTCGCTGTCTTTTAGTGCATCGTACGGATTATCAAAGAGTTTAACTAACTTGTCAAGACCAAGCCTTCTGGCTTCTTCCATTGCAGCAGGATCGTGTGCATTAACAGCCGCGCCTCTTTCAATAAGTTCTTTTATTAAAACCCTTGCCGGTGCTTCGCGCATGTCATCTGTTTTGGGCTTAAAGCTCAATCCCCACAATGTAAAAGTCTTACCTTTAAGATCTTTGCCAAAATGGGTTTCAATTACCGGAATCAGAATTTTTTTCTGGTCTTCATTAACATCCTCAACAGACTGAAGTATTCTCATTTTGTAACCGAAACCATTTGCAGTTCTTATAAGCGCTTTTACATCTTTTGGAAAACACGATCCACCGTATCCCACACCCGGGAAAATAAAAGAGTAGCCTATTCTTTTATCTGATCCGATTCCTTTTCTTACCATTGAAACATCTGCGCCAACCCTGTTACAAAGATTAGCAATTTCATTCATAAAAGATATTTTTGTGGCAAGAAGAGAGTTCGCAGCATATTTTGTCAGTTCTGCACTCAATTCATCCATAACAATAATGGGGTTGCCTGTTCTTACAAAGGGTGCATACAATTCCTGCATAATTTCTGCAGCTTCTTTGTCTTTTGTACCGATTACTACTCTGTCCGGATACATAAAATCGTCGATTGCAGCGCCCTCTTTCAGAAACTCAGGGTTTGATACTACGACAACTTCATGTTCAGTTTCTTTTTTTATTGTCTCGTAAACCTTTTGAGCTGTACCTACAGGTACTGTACTCTTATCCACAACAATTTTTTTTGACTGCATGTACTGTCCTATGTCTCTTGCAACTGCAAGTACATGACTTAAATCTGCAGATCCGTCTTCATCAGGCGGAGTACCTACAGCAATAAAAATAACGTCTGATTTCTCCACAGTATCTTTTATGTCAGTTGAAAATGTCAGTTTGCCGTCTTTTGTGTTTTTTTCAACCAGTTGGTCAAGACCAGGTTCATAAATCGGTATAATTCCCTGTTTGAGCCTGCTGATTTTATTCTCGTCTTTATCCATGCAAATTACATTGTTGCCTGTTTCTGCAAAACATGCACCTGCCACTAATCCGACATATCCAGTACCTATTACAGCAAGTTTCATTTTTCCTCCTGTTTATGTTTACTCAAAATAAAAACTATTCAACTTTTATATTTAAATTTTTACACAAAAAATTTTACTACAAAAAAAGCTGCAGATGCGCCTGTTGCAGAGCAGATAAAATTTACAACATCATTTGTTACCCATTTAACGCCTGCAACCAGTGATGTCTTATATCCGTCACAATGTATTTTCTTTTCTGTTATCTGTCCGCATTTTTTACATTGGTATTGAGCCTGAAAAAATGCTCCTGCTATACTGTCGATAAAACTGCCAAGCAGACCTGCAACAGTAATTCCGATAAAGAGTTCAGGTATCAGCACAGCAGGAAACATTGAAGGTGCGGAAAAAAGGCCTGCAAGTACAATAATGAAACTTCCTATAAATCCGCTGAATGTTCCTAACCATGATATTCCGCCTGAGCTGCCTTTATCAGTCTGCCGGAGATTTTTTAATGAAACTGGTTTTTCTTTTGACAATACTCCGAGTTCAGTTGCCCAGGTATCGCTGGTAACTGCTGCCAGTGCTCCAAGAAATGCATAGTACCAGATGTTCGACGGGAAGAAGTAATTTAAAACTACAATAGACCCTGCAATTCCACCGTTTGCAGCAACCTGGACTGCATCACGGGTATCGGTTTTTTCGAACATCAGTGAATACTGTTTTTTTCTTTTTTTCTGGATTTTGGAAAGTATACTTGACAGAATAAAAAAAGTAAGGATAGGTACTGCCCATTTCACACCGCCAATCCCAAAAACAATAAAACCCACAATAAATGTGGCAACAGAACCGCCTTTATTCAGTGCTTTCATTCTGTATGACAAATATGCAACCACAATTGCAAAAAGGGCTGCACTTGTAATAAATAATTTTTGAGACGCCGTGGCTTCAATTAAAATATTAATAATAAAAGCTGCTCCAAGAGGAACCGACAGATTATCAGAACCTGCGACTGATACGGCTTCCATTGCAGTTATGAAAAATGCGGCAAGAACTGCTATCCACATAGCATTGAAGAAACCTAAAGATAAGTTGTCAACATGACCAAGCAACATTATTAGAACCAGAGTAATGATAAAAGTTGAGGCAAACATTGCAGCGGAACCCTCAAAGGATTTTTGCTCACCAACAGGGTTGTATGTGTGCGGTGATTTTACGGATTCACCAACAAATGCAGCTGCAGCGTCAGCAATTCCCATGATAAGTATTGAAACCATGATAATAAGTTTGTGGTCAGGCCAGCATGTCAGAACAAGGATGATAAATGATACAGGAAAGAATACAGTGCCGTAGCTTTTTCTTTCGGAACTCATACCTTTCAGAGAATCGGTGAGTACGCCTGCAAGGTTGATTATGGTAAATATTGTACCCATTAAAATTAAAGGGGTGGAGTATTTAAAAAGCAAAGGGCTGAAAAATACCAGCACCCCTGTTAAAATATGCACTAACTTTCTGTTGATCTCCTGGCCCCATCCTGCTTTTTTCCGAAGAACTTCAGACAGTCCGATAAATATGACTATTGATGTAAAAAAAATGATAAAAGTTATCCACTCGTTTAAAGGTACATTCGTAAAATATGCAAATATATTCATATTATAACCTGTCCGTAGTTGAGTAATTTATTTTATCTATTAATCCTATGATTTTAATTATTTTATTTGATAAAATCAAGATATTTGTTTTGTTCCTGTTAGCTGTATTTGCGGCCTGGCATTGTTAGATGCAATATATAGCATCTATTATATTTTGAATATATTCAAAATAAATTAATTTGCATGCTTATGACAGTAAAAAAGGCAGAAATTTTATCTGCCTTTTTTACTGGTTATTTTAATTAGAAAGTTCTTTTTTATAGCACCTTCTTTTCTTATGCAGCCTTTTTTCAAAAAATTTCCACTGGGCCTGAACTTTTGTGTTGTGCTCCAGTTCATAATTGGTTTCTGCTTTAACAAAATTGTGGCCGGATATTATTTTTATTAGTTCGTTAAACATTATCGCATTAACACCCTTTGCCTGAAGGTCGGGTCTTACACCTATTATGTAGAGGTCTATTGTGTCATTTTTATACATTGCTTTCAGAAGATGTAAAAAACCAAAGGGGAAAAGTCTTCCTCTGCATTTTTGAAGAGCTCTGGAAAAAGAAGGCATAGTAATGCCGAATGCCGCAACCTTGTCGTTTTCATCAATAATTATTGATATGTAATCGGTTTTTATAAATCCAAAGTACTGTTTAATATACATATCTATCTGCTTGTCGGTCAGCGGAACAAAACCAAAGATATTATCGTAGCTGGCATTTAGTACATAAAACATATCTTTAGCGTATTTTAACAGATCTTTTTTCTTTCGAACGTCCAGAATCCTCAGTTTGTTGCGTTTTAAAGAAATCTGTGCAATTCGCTGAATTTTTTCAGGAACGTGGTCAGGAGTTTTTATCTCAAATTCAACCCAGTCCACTTCTTTTCTGTATCCGAGTTGTTCAATTAATTTGGGATAGTAGGGAAAGTTATAAATTCCTGCCATTGTTCCCAGTTCTTCAAAACCCTGTATAAGCATACCTTCATAATCAAGATCTGTAAATCCAAGCGGGCCTTCGACTGCATCCATTCCTTTTTCTTTTGCCCAGTTTTCGACTTTATTAATAAGAGCTTTTAATACTTCAATATCGTCAATAAAATCAATCCAGCCGAATCTGGCATTTTTCTGACCCCATTTTTCAATGTATCTGTGGTTTATAATGCCTGCAATTCTGCCGACAATTTTACCGTTTTGATATGCCAGCCAGTATTTTGCTTCGCAAAAATCAAATGCCGGATTTTTGTTCCAGTCCAGAGTGTTCATCTCGTCAAATCGTAATGGCGGAACCCAGTATTTATTGTTTTTATATAGCTTGTATGGGAATAAAACAAATTTTTTAAGCTCCCTCCTGTTACGAACTTCTTTAATGGTAATCTGCAACTCAGCCTCCGCAAAATTGTTAAGGTGAAACGAAAATTATAATTTTTATAAAAGGTGTGATTATGGAAAATCTCAGCCTGCTGAATAGTACAAAATTTTTTTTTTATTAGCAATTAAAATCAATATGTAAGATTTTTTTAGGAGTGCACTTAAGCGTACATATATATCAGACCAATGCAGACAGAGAGTAGAAATGTAAGCTGATAACCTCGCAGTTTTGGTAATCAGCTGTAATTAATGTAATTCATTTGTGTTAAAATATGAATTAAAGATTAAAAAAATTTAATTTACAATCTCGGTTGTTTAAATAACAAAGAATCGGGTTTTTGCATATAATTTGATGAATCTGTGGTGAAATTGTTACAGTATTGTCAAATTTATTTCACAAATGAAAAAGACTTGACAATATTATAAAAAATAAGTAACTTATATTAGTTTATTAAGAAA
>Ga0190359_1000454_pt1 | contig 27440 bp, 18 predicted proteins | sample 48721823_MG_FD_161269 | JGI IMG/M metagenome (GOLD analysis project Ga0190359, IMG submission 161269) | Hydrothermal vent microbial mat bacterial communities from Southern Trench, Guaymas Basin, Mexico - 4872-18-2-3_MG | ecosystem: Environmental > Aquatic > Marine > Hydrothermal vents >... | reverse complement strand
CCCCGTTCTTTCTCGTACTCATCTGAATGATGACATCCTGATGACCCACTAATTGACACAAAATATCCTGCTCCACGGTTACCCCGAAAAACTGATATTTCTCTCCATGACAGCAAACATCGCATCCAGAGTACCCATTCATAATTCTGAACTCAAAATAGTCCGCATCATCAAAAGGATCCCTGTTTTTTACCAGAAATTTCGCCCAGGCTTTCGGAAGCAACTGAAAATCTGAACTAACTATATGATAATTATTTACCTGGTTCATATTTACTTCATACTCCCAACCATAATATCCCTGTCTTGAAAAAGCCAAACGGATCCCGGTCCAGTTTTTCACGGGCAAATCAAAAGAAAACTTACCCTCCTTATCTGAAATCTGCGTCTCCTCCAATTGATAATTTGCCGTATAAACTCCCGATTTAATCAGCCGGGTCCACAACTCCACCTTTGCTCCGTTTACGGATATACCCTGATTCGGATCCAAGAGTCTGCCCGAAATTTCAATCCGGTTGTTTTTTGCACATCCGGCCAGAGCAATTATTGTAACCGGTATTAAGAAATACCTTAACGCACAATATTTCTGATAGACTCTCATATAAAACATGCATCTTTATGAATTTATGATACTGTTCTATTAGAACAAAAATCCGTAAAAAGCACTATTTTTAAACCCATTACCAGAAAAAATTTCATTCAGTTATGAACAAAAGAACTATTGTGACTTTACCGGGTGACGGAATTGGCCGTGCAGTACTGGATGCTGCTCTGCAGGTTTTAGATGCTGCCGGGTTTGAAGCAAATTACGTACACGCCGATATTGGCTGGGAGTTTTGGAAGCATGAAGGAAATCCCCTGCCCCAACGGACGATAGATTTGTTGAAAGAGTATAAAACCGGATTATTTGGTGCTATCACTTCAAAGCCCAAAGATGCTGCTGCTGCTGAACTTGACTCAAAACTTAATGGCCAGGGTCTGATCTATTCAAGTCCGATTGTGAAATTAAGACAATTATTTAATCTGGATATCTGTATCCGTCCCTGTAAAACCTACAAAGGAAATCCTCTGAATTTTATTCGCAGGGGCACCCATAACCAAATAGAAGAACCAGAGATTAACGTGGTGATATTCAGACAGAACACAGAAGGTCTCTATTCAGGCGTTGAATGGTCAGATCCACCGGATACCATACTCCAGGCATTCCAAACGCACCCCAAATTTATGGCTAATTACCGTGATGTGCCGAAAAGTGACCTGTCGATATCCACACGCATCTTTACTAAAAATGCAACCCGAAGAATACTGCATGCAGCTTTCTCGCATGCTCGGCAATACGGATACCGGTCTGTAACTGTTTGTGAAAAGCCCAATGTGATTCGCGAAACTTCAGGTATGATGTATAAAATGGCCATGGAGATGCAAAAGGAGGAATTTCCGGAGATTGAATTATGGAACACGAACATTGATGCGCAGATGATGTGGCTGACCAAGAATCCTGAAAATTATGGAGTAATCGTGGCCGGTAATATGTTCGGTGACATTGTTTCTGATGGATTTGCAGGATTAATCGGCGGATTGGGGTTTGCCTGCAGCGCCAATCTGGGTAAAGATGTAGCTGTTTTTGAACCCACCCACGGATCCGCTCCGAAATATGCAGATTATCCAGTCTCCATAGTAAATCCTATTGCTATGATTACCTCTTCAGTAATGATGCTTGAGCACCTGGGTGAAACCGCTATTGCCGGCAGGATCTCAGAAGCCATCAGCAAGGTGATCGAAGAGGGTAAAGTACGGACCTATGACATGTTAAAAATGACCGGCAGCCCTGATGTAATTAAACAGGGAGCCGCTTCAACCGAAGAGATGACCCGTGCAATTATTGAGAAACTCTGATTATATTATTTAATAATGATCCTGAAATGATTCGTAAAGAAATATTTGCATTGTGGCCTGAACTGGAATGGATCCGGGATACCGGACTGAGGGAAAAAACAGCTTTGACCTGGGATCTTGCTTTGACTCGAAGTGTTTTAACAGTTGAAGATCTGAACACCATCCCTTTTTCCCTGCTGATACCGGGATTAAAAGTAAGTTTTATGGCTCACAAACGGGCCGTAGTACATATTGCCAGGGAAGCCGGACTTAAATGTCAGAAATTCTTCGGTGAACAGTTGCCTGTAAATATGGATGTTTTAATATCCGGTGCCATACTCGCCGATGTGGGAAAGTTACTCGAGTATAAACTGGTAGACGGGAAAGCGGTACAAAGCCGGTATGGTAAATATTTACGACATCCTTTTTCAGGTGTTGTACTGGCTGAATCTTGCGGAGTACCTGCCGAAGTATGTCATATTATTGCAGCACATGCCGGCGAAGGAGACCTGATCAGACGATCTACCGAAGCATACCTGGTTCATCACGCTGATTTTATGACCTATCTTCCTTTTAAAGAGCAAAATAAATTCTAATAATTCCAATACATGTCTGAAATTAACAAGCTGAATCCAAGAATTTTATGGACATATTTCGATCAGATTCTGAAAATTCCCCGGCCCAGCGGGCATGAAGAAAACATCCGTAATTTTTTAATAGAATTTGCAAAACAACAACACCTGGAGTATCAAACTGACCCAACCGGCAATCTGGTGATCCGGAAACCCGCAACAAAGGGCATAAATACAAAAAAAGGTATGGTATTGCAAAGTCACATGGATATGGTTGGAGAAAAAAACTCCGGGTCGTCACATGATTTTCTGAAAGACCCTATTCAGGGTTATATAGATGGAACATGGATACGAGCCAGAGACACTACTCTGGGTGCAGACGATGGAATCGGAATAGCAGCACAAATGGCCGTTCTTGCTTCTGATGATCTGGTCCACGGGCCGCTTGAATGCCTGTTCACTATTGAAGAAGAAACCGGATTAAAGGGTGCTTTTGGTCTTCAAAAAGACTTTATTCATTACCAAACGCTGCTCAATCTGGATTCAGAAGATGAGGGAGAGTTGTTCATCGGATGTGCCGGAGGGAGCGATCTCTCTGCCTGGTTTGAATACGATACCGAGCCCACACCTTTGGATCATAAATCTATCCAGCTACAGATCAGTGGTTTGATTGGCGGGCATTCAGGTGATGACATTCATAAAGGACGTGCCAATTCCATTATTATCCTGACCCGGTTTTTATATGATTATGGTGATAAACTGGGGATCAGAGTGCATAAATTTGAAGGAGGCAACCTGCGTAATGCCATACCCAGAGAAGCCAGAGCCATCATTACTGTTCCCGGTGAGAAAGTCGAATCACTGATCAGTCATTTTGCCGCCTTTCATCAAATTATTCGTAATGAATATCAGCGGACAGATCCCGGTATTGAAATGCACAGCCGTTCTGTTGAACCGGTAAAACAGGTTATTTTAAGGGATGTCCAGAAACGGTTACTCATGTCACTGTATGCTTGTCCGCACGGAGTCATATCATGGAGTCAACAAATGCCTGATATGGTTGAAACCTCCACTAATCTGGCTTCCCTTACATGTAAGGATCATAAAATTCTTATCGGAACCAGCCAGCGCAGTTCGCTCGATTCTGCAAAATCTTATATCTCGCACAAAGTTGAAAACACGTTTTTACTTGCCGGGGCAAAAACAAAACGATCCGGTTTCTATCCCGGATGGGAACCCAATCCGGATTCAGAAATTGTAAAAATCACAGCCGGGGCCTACCAATCGCTATTCTCCACCCAACCGGTGATCAGGGCAATTCATGCCGGACTGGAATGCGGCTTGTTTTTAGAAACTTATCCTGATTTGGATATGGTCTCTTTCGGCCCAACCATAAAAGGAGCTCATTCACCTGATGAAAGACTGGATATAGAGTCTACTATAAAATTTTGGAACCTGTTGGTTGAAGTATTAAAAAGATCGGCTTCTTACTGATCACAAATAAGCGAAAATCTTATGTCCAAAAAAAGTGCGAAAAAATTTTTGTCTTCAAAAAACCCAATTACTTTTGTGACTGCTAACATAAAATACTAATCAAAATGGCTTACGTGATCACTGAAGACTGCACTGCTTGCGGTACCTGTATTGATGAATGCCCGGTTGAGGCTATCTCTGAAGGGGTTATCTATAAAATTGATCCTGATGAATGTACTGATTGCGGTGCATGCGCTGATGTATGTCCGGTTGAAGCCATACATCCCGCTTAAGAGTTGAAAAACTTTTTAAAAGCCGGCTTGCTGCCGGCTTTTTTAGTTTATTTGATATAGTTTTTGCCTGAAAACAAAATCCGATCCTGAAATCCGGCAGACTAAAACTTTAGCCGTTCCGCTGTTGTTCTCAGGAAGAGAAATTCTGTACAGATGATCACCGGGATATTGCAATCCAAAATCCTTTGAATAAATAATCTTTCCGTTCATTTGATAGAGTGATAACTGAACCCCTGATGAATGTTTTAAGTGTAACTTAATATCAAATCGTGCTGTAAAAGGGTTAGGGAATATCTCTATTCCGGCAGAGGATGTTTTAAGTAATTCACTTCCTGAAGAACCATTGGGAGCATTCGGTGTAGGAACAGCAAAAAACATCCAGGAGGCTGAGCCATCCGGATAACGTCCCATACTGACATTTTCTGTTTGGGGACCAAACTGTACCGCATCCAGTGTTACCGGAGTGGTTCTAAATTGTGTCAAACCAATTTCTTCACCTGTTCCGGCTAATTTAATATCCAGATGTCTAACGCCTTGCTGCGGATCATTATCCGCCCAAAAAGTTAAAAAACCACCGGCAGGGATGGTGGTAGAATCAGGAGAGCTGTTCTGAATTCTGAATTTTAACGGATTTGCCAGGCTGTCTGTTATATAAAGCCCTCCCACGTTAACCGGAAAACTATTTGAATTATACAATTCGATCCAATCTTCAAATTCGCCTGCGTTATCCGGATAGGAAGAAAGATTATCCGCCATGAATTCGTTGATAATAATCCCATTTACCGGAGTAAAATGATAATTATTAGCCGATCCGGGGGTCGGATCCATATAGATTCGTGTACCTGAACCATCCGGATAACTTCCGAAAGAGGCATCAGGGGTCATGAAAGGAAAACGAACAATCTGGATCAATGTCTCCCCGTCAGGCTGATAGCTGGCAACCCTTTCACCTCGCTTGGCCAATTTAAATCCCAGGTGACGGATGCCCTGTTTCACATCATTATCCGCAAAGAACAAAAGGTAACCACCCGGAGGGATTGTTGTAGAATCCGGCGCATGGATCTGGATTCTGAATTGAACAGGATCATCCACACTATCAGTTAGATACACACCCCCTAAATCAACCGGCAGAGTACCGGGATTATAAAACTCAATCCAGTCTTCTTCTTCTCCAAACTCATCGGTTACCCCTGATCCTTTTACTCCCATCAGTTCATTAATTACAAAATTATTTACCGTTCTGGGCGGTTGATTGGCGGCACCGGGTGTAGGGTCTGTCAACCGTCTCCATCCTCCGGTACCGTTCGGATACCTGCCATAGGGAGTGTCTTTCTGAAGTTTTGGAAAAATTACCTGATCAATAATTACCAGACTATTCCCCTGCATCTCAGCCAGGTAAAACTCTTCACCCCCGTTATTCAGTTTAAATGGCAGATGGGTAACTCCCTGTGATGGTTGGCCATCAGCCCATAATATAAGATATCCCCCGGCAGGAATCCTCGTTTTATTTACATCACTTGCAGGTATCCTGTGAAATTTAGACTGAACCAACGTGTCACTTACATACCAACCGGCTATATTAATATCTAAAGTACCGGGATTATAAATCTCAACCCAGTCGTCATCTTCTCCTGCTTCATCCTTTAAACCGTGCGCATTACGTGCCACCAATTCATTAACCACTAACCGTGATGAAGTTATTTTGGCCATGCCGGGCTTTGTAACCGAAGGCAGGTCGTATGGAGGTTCGGGACAGGGAAAATCCTTTTTCTTTTTATAAATATGACAAATATTCACCGTGCCGGGAGTAGGATGTTTCATAATTTGCAAATCTGACCCGCCATCCGGACAACGACCGTAAGAATGGTGATTTTTCAAAGCCGGAAAAATCATTCGGTCAATAATGACAATCTGATCTCCCACCATTTTTGAAAGCACTACCTCTTCACCCTTTTTAGATAATTCAAAATTCACATGCAGGGGGCCCTGCAACGTATCATGGTCTGCCCATAGTATTATATAACTATAGGGATATAATTTGGTAAGATGTTTGTATCCTGAAGGTATTTGCCATTTTGTGAGATCCTTCTCATCATCACTGATAAACCATCCTGCGAGATCCACCTCCTCTCTGCCAGGATTATATAACTCAATCCAGTCTTCAAATTCTCCGTAATCATCAATATAGGACGACCGGTTCACCGAAGCCACTTCATTGATTAAAACAACCTGTCCCCGGCTGAGAAGTGATACCATCAGTAACAATATAGTTATTAAAATCTTAAACATGTTTCACCTTTTTAACAGAATCAATAACCGTACCATCCACCCATTTTATTGCAGCAACCAATTCATTCTCAGTTTCCGGAGGATCCGGTTTGCCGCATATTGCTTCAGCCTCCTCTTTCAGCTCCCTGATATCCCGTACAGGCAAATCAGAACCCTTACATTTTCGTATCAGATCCTCTCTTAAAGGATTAATGGCAATACCACGTTCGGTGACAATTACATCAATTAATTCTCCCGGGCCGCAGAGTGTAGTAACTTCATCCACGATAACAGGTATCCGGTCTCTAAAAAGGGGAACCGGTATAATGACATTTTTTGAAAAGAGGCAATTCTGCCACCCGCCGATTCCGTGTAGCAACAATCCGTCAGAATGAGTAACCACGTTTCCGTTAAAGTTAACATCTATCTCCGTAGCTCCAAGAATCACCACATCTACCATTCCGGCAAAATTACCTTTACTATGGTAGTTGTAACTGGTAAACGGAGTGGTCATTACATGCCCCGGATTAACTGCCATAGATCGCACTCCCTCAAGATCAAAGGTCTGTCCGTCAAGTAAATATTCAATTAATCCTTCTTCCAACATTCGAACCAGATACTGATTACTCCCTCCCCTTGCAAAGCGTGCTTTAATACCTTTTTCTCTCATGAGCCGGCTAAAATAATCACTTACAGCCAGGGACGTTCCACCCGCTCCTGTCTGAAAAGAGAATCCCTCCCTAATAATACCGGTCACTTCACAAAATCGTGCAGTTAATTCAGCAAGTAAAAGCCGGTCAGGACTTCTCGTAATTTGCGTGGTTCCCGACACGATCTCTTCAGGGATACCCACCTGATCGACCACCACGGTAAAATCCACGTGGTTACCCTGGATCTGCCATGGAACGCATGGGAAATCAACCAGGTGATCCGTTACCACAATAACCCTGTCGGCATATTCTGAATCAGCCAGAGCAAATCCCAGCAATCCACTGGCCGATTGACCTTCAACTCCGTTTGCATTACCGAATGAATCGGCACATCCGGCTCCTATTATAGCAATATCAATATGTAAATCACCATCCTGAATAGCCTGATACCTCCCTCCGTGAGATCGCAATACAGCCAATCCTTTCATTTTCCCTGCTGAAGTAAACCGGCCTAAGGGACCATTCATACTGCCCTCAATCCGCTGAATGGTTCCATCCTCCAAATATCTGATCAATGGTTCGTGACAGGGGAAAGAAGCCGAAGGAGCCCAAACGAGATCTTTAACTCCCAATTCATGGGCCACATCAAAAACTTTCCGGGCGATCAGGTCTCCATTTCTGAAATGATGATGAGTTGAAAGCGTCATTCCATCTCGTAATCCGGCTTTAACCAATGCCTCTTTAAGATTACTGACCAGTTTATTTCCGTCAGCAGAATAATCTGCATTGGTAGGAATAGACGGCGCTTTGATTCGTCCTTCAGGATGGTATTTCCCCACTCCAAGGTAAGGGACGGCAGGTTTCCCGTTAATTACTTTCGGTACGATACGACCCGCCGCATTGGTGGTCAATTGATCATATTTCATCCTTTTCCCTCCAGTCTTCTGAGATTAATCCCATATCAACCGCCAGAGCCACCAGCTTTTCAGCACGCTTAACCACCGGTGCATCAATCATTTTTGTCCCCAGCGCCACTACCCCCAGCCCCTGCTTTTTCGCTTCTTCATAAGCTTTAACGATTCTGACAGCACGTTTCAGTTCCCCGGTTTCCGGAGCAAAGTTTTGATGGATCACCATGATCTGCCTGGGATGAATACACCCCATCCCATCAAATCCCAATCCTTTCGATCGCCTGACAGCAGTCGCAAGTCCTTCAATATCTGAAACATCCGAGAACACCGAATCAATAGCCTGGATACCGGCAGCTTTGCATGCATTGACCAGTACGGAGCGTGCATAAAAAGACTCGGTTGCTTCAGCAGTTCGGGTCACTCCCAGATCAGCCGTATAATCTTCTAAACCTATTGCCATAGCCACTACCCGTGAAGAGGCATTGGCCAGCTCGTACGCTTTAACAATACCCAAGGCACTCTCCACAATCGGCATTAACCAAACCGGATGATTGCTGTTGTGTGACTTATTGATCTCAGTAATACGACGATCCACCTCAATAATCTGAGAAGGATCTTCACATTTTGGAACCAATATCAGGTTCACACCATAAGGTACAATCCATTCAAGATCATCCAGTCCGGATGGCACCTGATTGATCCTGACCATTTTTTCAGCTTCGTAAAAATTAACAGACAGAAGGGCATTCCTGACCAAATACCGTGCTTCGGTTTTTTTCTCCGGGGCGACTGCATCCTCAAGATCCAATATGATACCGTCGGGATGATGTATTCCTGCATTAATCATCAGCGCAGGTGTATTCCCGGGTATATACAGGCGGGATATCCTTCTACGATCTTTTGGAGTGATAATGTAATCCGTTTTATCCTCAGGCAGAAATATTTTGGTAGTCTTTTGTAGCATTTTAATTGCAGCCTCGAGCCTGGCTGCAATAACAAACGGGAGTGCCCCGCTGTCATTCATACTGATCTGCGCATGAGTAATTTCGTAAAATCCGAGGATTTTCCGGATCAGTTCTTCATTAGAGCGGCCGTACATTGACTGAACCTTGCTGTTCTGAATAATTCTGATACCACCGGAACCGGTCAGCTTAAGAGAGATCTGGCAGTCTGACCTGACCCCCTTACCAAAATTGCCGGCAACAGCTTCTGGAATAGATTGCATCACGAAAATGCGGATTAGTGTATCTACAAATATAGCAAGGGCCGGAGAAATAAGAAATAGTACTTAAGGCTTCCGGCACAATTCTGTTAATACACCCAATGTGGATTTCGGGTGTAAAAAGGCAATATCCAATCCTTCGGCACCTTTCCTGGGAGTTTGATCAATTAACCGGACACCCTTTGAAGAAATCTGATTCAGAGCGTCGGGAAGGTTCTCAGTTGCATATGCAATATGATGTACGCCTTCTCCATTGCGCTCAATGAATTTATGAACAGGACTCTCATTATCAGTAGCTTCTAATAGTTCAATCTTCACTTCACCAATCCTGAAAAAAGCAGTTTTGACTTTCTGACTCTTAACCTCTTCAATTGCATAACAAGTCAGGCCCATAACCTCTTCATAAAAGCGGATGGCTTTATTCAGATCATTAACTGCAATACCTATATGTTCAATCTTTGTTATCATATAATTCGATTTGTGTGACACAAAAGTACTGTTCCTGAGCAAACTGCCTTTATTCGTCAAAAAGTTCTGCTGATATACTGTAATTTGGTCAAACAGTTCCCGGGCTAAGAGGGTTTATAGTTAATTTTATTGCGTTAATTTAACTCAGACAAAAATATTATAAATTAATAAATACCGGAAAAATGCGACACGGAATAAAAACACGGCTGAATCTTTGGGTTATTGGTTCTGTAATATTGATCATGGCGCTGTTCATCGGATATTTCACTATTATGAGCTATCGAAAGAACCGTCAGAATACACAACAAATAATTGAAAACCTGGCCAAACAATATGCCGCTGAAATGGTTGGACAGATTAATGTGGATCTGGGTAATACGCAGGCACTTGCCTCCACATTCCAGGTATATTCTTATTATAAAAAAAAGGATCTGGAAAAATTATACCGGCCCTACCTTTTCCAAACATTATTGCAAAATCCCGATTATCTCGCATACTGGATTAGCATTGAACTTAAAGAAATTGACCCGGCCTACCGGAATAAACCCGGCCGGATCACCTGGATCCAGGATCGCCTTTCGGGGAAAATACACTTCAGAATTGAATACCGTGATACCCTGGGTACCACTCCTTCGCCCCAATATAAAAAAATCAAACAAACCCATAAAGAAAGTCTGATCGATCCTTATTGGTATAATCCGAGAAAGTACGGTTTGGCGGTTGATTCGCTTCTTGAAGCAACTATAGGAGTACCCGTACTTTTAAATAACGAAGTTGTAGGACTGGCAGGAATTGATTTCAGCCTGAATCAGTTTGCTTCGATTGTAGATTCAATTAATTATTCCCTTCCCGGTTCCCGTGCCATGATCATTGCCCATAATGGTACCATTGTGGCTTATGATGATCCCTCTTTTATTGGTAAAAATATCTCTGAAATACCTGCCTTTTCAAGTCATTATGTACAAATACAAAAGGAGATCTCACGAGGGAATGATACTACATTATTATTAAAAACAAATAACAAACATGATAAGATGGTAATGCTGGCAAATGTCAGAATCGGCAGCAGTACTTCGCCATGGTCGATTTGTATTATTACCCCTGAAACGTTCCTGATCCGGGATGCAACCAAAATTCTTATCCGATCACTGATTATCGGAATGGCAGGAATTATCCTTCTGATTATCATTGTTTGGACCATCTCTAATCAACTCATTCACCCGATCAGGAGAACCACAGAGACTCTGAAAATAATGTCAGAGGGCCGGACAGCCCCGGTATCTTCGACTGATGTTGTCAGGAATGACGAAATCGGAATTATGACCAGGGCATTGAACCGTCTGAATCAGCGTTTTGACAAAATTGTACAATTCACTACCGAGATTGGAAAAGGAAATCTGGAAGTACAATATAAACAATTGACAAAGGATGATAAATTAGGTAATTCATTGATCAGAATGCAACAGAACCTGATTGTCCTTCAGGAAGAAAGCAATCGTCAGGACTGGCTTAAATCGGGATTAAACGGTTTAAACCAGGTACTCCGGCAGGATCAGTCGTTACTCAAACTATCCAAAGCACTTATCAAATACACCTGTCAATACCTTAACTGCGCCGTGGGAGCAATCTATATCGCCGACACTGACCGGAAAGTACTGAAACTGGGAGCCGGGTATGCTTTCACCAAACGAAAATCGTTAAACCAGGAAATTGAATTCGGGGAAGGACTGCTGGGACAAAGTGCCATAGAACTTGAACCCATCACGCTGACCGAAGTACCTGAAGATTATTTTCCCATCCGTTCAGCTACCGGATCCACCCGTCCCAGATTTGTTATGGCCTATCCCTGTAGTCATAACGAAAACCTGGTGGCTGTTCTGGAGATGGGCAAACTGACCGAATTCACCGATTCTGAAATCGAGTTTCTCTCTTCTGCCGGCGAAACAATTGCTATTGCCGTTGGCAGGGTTACGGCCCGGGATGAAATGAAGATATTGTTGCAGAAAACACTTGAGCAGAAAGAAGAACTCCAGACGCAGCAGGAAGAATTAAGAGTATCCAATCAGGAGCTCGAAAAGAATGCCCAATTACTGGAAGAGCAATCTGAAAAAATTCAGGAAAAGAACCGAGAGCTGGAACACGCACGCCAGGAGATTGAAAAAAAGGCACGGGATCTGGAAATCGCTTCAAAATATAAATCCGAGTTTCTGGCCAATATGTCTCATGAATTAAGAACTCCCCTGAATTCAATGTTGATCCTGTCACAAACCCTGGCCGATAATACAAACGGAACTCTGACCGAAGAAGAGATCGAATCTGCCAATATTATCTATAAAAGCGGTAAAGACCTGCTGAACCTGATTAATGAAATTCTGGATCTTTCAAAAATTGAAGCAGGGAAAATGACCCTCACTTTTGATAAAACTTCAATCAATTATGTAGCTGATGATATTTTATCACTATACGAACCGGCTGCAAAAGAAAAAGGGATCACCCTTCAGGCAGAAATTGCACCTAACTGTCCGAAAGAGATCTACACCGATCAGATGCGCTTTGAGCAGATTATCAAGAACCTTATTACCAATGCTTTGAAGTTTACAAGTCAGGGGTCTGTTACCATTCGTTTCTCTTCTGCCCCGAAAAATTTCCCCTACCGGCGTAAAGAGTTGGCAAACACCAACAACCTGCAGGTTGATGTGGAAGATACCGGTATCGGCATCCCCAAAGAGAAACAACGGGCAATTTTTGAAGCTTTTCAGCAGGCCGATGGGAGTACAGCCCGGAAATTCGGTGGAACCGGATTAGGTCTTTCCATCTCACGAGAATTAGCCCAAATACTAGGAGGAGAAATCCATCTGGAGAGCACAGAAGGTAAAGGTTCGAAATTTACCGTGGTGTTGCCTGTTTCAAATGAACCTTCCGAAGAAAACAGCCACCCGGACCCTGACGTAATCGATCCACCTGCAGCCACAAGCCAAACACCGTCTTCCGATCCCCAGGTCTCATATCATCCACCTGTTAATGAAACCTTTATCCAGGATGACCGGGAAAATATTTCATCACAGGATCAAGTAATACTGGTCGTTGAAGATGATCCGGAGTTCGCGAAGATTTTACTCAACCAGTGCAGAAGCGAAGGTTTTAAATGCATGGTTTCTCCGGATGGAGAACAGGGTCTTGAACTCGCCAGAAAGTTCGTCCCCGACGCCATCCTGCTTGACATTCGCTTACCGGGGATGGATGGATGGCAGGTACTGCACGAATTAAAACAATATACAACCACACGCCATATCCCGGTACATGTTGTATCCGGGATCGAAGAGACCATGGATGTATTTCAGAAAGGAGCGGTAGGATTCCTGCACAAACCGGTTACGAAAGAATCTTTATCTGTCGCTTTTAATAAAATTGAACACTTTATTGGCAAATCAACACGTAACCTGTTGATTGTTGAAGATGATGAAAACCTTCGGCATTCTATCAAAAAGCTGCTAAAGTCTAAAGATTTAACCATTATTGAAACAGGAACAGCCCGTGAATGTATCAAACTTCTTAAAAAAGAAACTTTTGATTGTATGATTCTTGACCTCGGCCTTCCCGATATGAACGGATTCGATCTTCTGAGTCAACTTAACAAACTGAAATCTATTGTATTACCACCAATTATTGTTTATACGGGCAAGGAGCTCGACAGCAATGAAAGTGAACAATTGAAAAAATACACGAATTCTATCATTATTAAAGGGGTAAAATCGGAAGAGCGACTTTTAGATGAAGCTACTCTGTTTCTCCATCAAATGATTCAGAAACTACCCCAGTCACAACAAAAAATCATTCGAAAACTCTATGACCAGGAAGACGTTTTTAAAAAAAGGGAGGTTTTACTGGTAGATGATGATATGCGTAACGTGTTTGCCCTGACTAAAGTATTGGAAGAAAAAGGAATGAAGGTAATTAAAGCAGCCAATGGCATTCAGGCCCTGAAAATGCTGGATGATAACCACGACCCGGATTTGATACTCATGGATATTATGATGCCCGGGATAGATGGATATGAAGCCATTAAAACAATCCGTAAACAATCCCGGTATGAAAATCTGCCTATCATTGCCATGACAGCAAAAGCCATGAAGGAAGACAGGCAAAAATGTCTGAATGCCGGTGCATCAGATTATATTTCCAAACCCATTGAGCTTACAAAACTATTATCTTTGTTACGCGTTTGGTTATCAAAAGAATAATTGACTGCCATGAAAAGCATACCTGAAATCTTATTGGTGGATGATAATGAAACCAATATTTACAGCCTGACAAAGATTCTTGACCGGTTACCGGTCAAACTCCTGTCAGCACTTTCCGGTAAAGAAGCTCTCATTCTGGCAGGAAAACACAATTTTACTTTGGCTTTGGTAGATATTCAAATGCCGGATATGGATGGTTTTGAAACCCTGAAAAGACTCAGATCAACCCCGAATCACGATCAGTTGCCGGTGATATTGATCTCTGCAATTTACACCGAAGACCAATACAGAATCAAAGGAATGGCTACGGGAGCAGTTGATTTTATCCCTAAACCGGTCAGTCCTGAAATTATCCGGGCCAAGGTTAAGGTATTTTTAGAGCTGGAACAACAAAAAAGGCAGTTAAATCAACTGGTAGCCGAACTGAAAAAGAAAAACAAACAATTAGCTGCTGAAATAAAAAACCGGAAAAAAATTGAATCCGAATTACGTAAAGCTCGTGCCAAAGCTGAAAAAAACAGTGAGATTAAAAATCAATTACTGGTCAATATGTCGCATGAGATACGCACACCGGTCAACAGTATCCTGGGCTTTGCTGATCTGATCACCAATCCTGATATTGAGGATGTGGATAAAGAACGATACGTCCATTATGTCAGCCACAGCAGCCAGAACTTGCTTTTCTTAATTGATGAAATCCTGGATCACTCCCGACTTGAAGCCGGAGAGCTGAAAATAGTTACCGGCCCCTGTTGCATACACGACCTGCTTGCCGAGCTATATGAAGCTTTTGAAAAAATTAAGGATCAGTCTGATAAAAACAATATTAATCTGATCCTTGAACTGGCTAAAACGGATAAGAAATTAACCATCCAAACAGATTGCCAGAGACTAAGGCAAATCATCTCTAACCTGCTTAATAATGCCCTAAAATATTCAAAAGAAGGAGAAATCCGTTTTGGGATGGAGCCAAAAGGCAACCATATTGAATTTTGGGTTCACGATACAGGCGTGGGTATTGCAAAAGAAGATCTGGATAATATCTTTGACCGTTTCAAACGGATTGAAAATATTTCTGACCTGAAGGCCAGTGGTACCGGATTGGGTCTGTCACTTTGTAAAAATCTGGTCACCCTGTTGGGGGGCACTATCCGGGTGACTTCAAAACCGAATGTCGGATCGGAATTCAGGTTCAGTTTACCTATGAAAATGAGCACCACAGAAGAAGCCGTTCACGAAGATGATGAGATTACACAGGATACAATAGATTGGTCTGCCCATACGTTGCTAATTGCTGAAGACGAAGAGATGAATTTCATGTTCTTGCAGGAAGCACTAAAAGTAACCGGTATTCATATCGTTTGGGCTAAAAATGGCAGCGAAGCTGTTGAAATGGTTAAAAACACACCTGAAATTGATGTGGTTTTAATGGACATCAAAATGCCTGACATGGATGGTTATCAGGCAACTGCCAAAGTGAAATCATTTAACCCGTCCATCCCGGTAATTATTCAAACGGCCATGGCACTGACAGATAATCAAGGAAAAACTGACGCCCAAAATGCCGACTTTGATGATTTTATTACCAAACCCATCAGCCGCACAACTCTTATTAAAATCTTAAGTCACTTTCTGAAAAATAAAGATTGATCTGCTTTTTGGTATGTCTGAAAAACCAAAAATATTAATCGTTGACGATAAGGTTGAGAACCTGATAGCGCTTGAAAAATTGTTGACGACATTTAATGTGGAGCCTGTTCGCGCCTTATCGGGGAACGAAGCATTACAGCAAACCCTGAAACACCATTTTGCTTTAGCTCTGATAGATGTACAGATGCCTGAAATGGATGGTTACGAAACAGTATCTATTTTACGGTCTAATCAGGACACACGTTTTCTGCCGGTAATTTTTGTCTCAGCCATCTATCGTGAAGATTATCATGTAGAAAAAGGTATTGAATCCGGAGCCATCGATTTTATTACCAAACCGATCAATCCGGTTATTTTAAAAGGAAAGATTAAACTCTTTCTGGAGCTGTATGAACAAAAAGAGTTACTTAAATCTGAAATCCAGGCGCGTAAAAATGCTCAGGAGGAGCTAACCCGTAATAATGCTCTGCTTCAGTCTTTACTCCAATCCATACCGGACCTGATTTTCTATGTAAACCTGCAAGGCCATTTTATGGGATGCAATCAGGCATTCAGAACTTTCACCGGTTTGCCGGAGAAAAAAATTACCGGTAAAACGTACCAGGATATTTTCAGCCCGGAAATTGCCGAATCTTTAAGCAAAGCTGATCAAAAAGTAATCAAAACCACAAAAACAGACAGCCGGCAATTATGGATCTGGTCATCAAAGAGATCACAAATTCTGCTGGATGTCAAGAAAACACTCATCTGTGATCCTGAAGGTAATTCATTGGGAATTATCAGTATTGCAAGAGATATCACCGACTTTCACAATAACCAGCTTGCACTCGAAAAAGCCAAATCCGAAGCAGAATCCGCCAATATTGCCAAATCTATGTTCCTGGCGAATATGAGTCATGAGATCCGTACCCCGATGAATGGGATTATTGGCATGACGGATATCCTTCACGACACGGAATTGACTGATGAACAAAAGGAATTTCTCAGAATTATCAAACTATCAGGTGACAACCTGCTCACAATTATCAATGATATTCTTGATTTCTCAAAAATCGAAGCCGGAAGAATTACCCTTGAAGAGATCCCGTTCAATTTAAATGAGATAATTGATGAGACTAAGAAACTCCTTGAATACCAAGCTAGTCAAAAAAATCTCTATTTAAAATATTCTATTACTCCTGATGTACCACTTCAGGTAATTGGAGATCCGCTCCGCATTAAACAGGTATTGATTAATTTAACCAACAATGCCCTGAAATTCACTAATGAGGGAGGGATCACCATTAAGGTTGAACTACTTGAGCAAAAGAATGAAACCGTCAAATTGCTTTTCAAGGTAATTGATACCGGGATCGGTATTTCCGAAGAGGGGAAGCAGAAACTTTTTACTGCTTTTACTCAAACAGATACTTCCACTACCCGTAAATTTGGTGGAACCGGTTTAGGTCTTACCATCAGCAAAAGACTGGTTGAATTGATGAATGGAGAGATTGGTGTGGAAAGTGAACCGGGTCAGGGTTCAACCTTCTGGTTTACAATAACGTATAAGACTTCTGGCGTTGCAGAAACAGAAACAGAAACAGACAGGGAACAAAAGAAGAAACCTACCGTTAAACTGAGAATTCTACTGGCTGAGGACAATCCCATCAATCAAAGAGTAGCTCTCTACAATCTGACTAAACTGAATCATATTGTAGATATTGCAGAGAATGGAAAGTCAGCCTATGAGAAATTCCTAAAATCCCATTACGACTTGATTCTCATGGATATACAAATGCCAATTATGAATGGTATAGAGGCAACCCGAAAAATTCGTGAGTGGGAGAAAAAAAATAATCAGGGTCCGATTCCGATCATCGCCATGACTGCTAACGCCATGAAAGATGAAATGGACAAACTGCTTAAAGAAGAGATGGATAGCTATCTTACCAAACCATTCAAAATTTCAGAACTTAAAAAAGTTCTGAACCTTGCACCGAAAACGAAAACTCATGAGTAACTGGACAGATAAGAAGATATTAATTGTGGAGGACGTAGAAACCAACCTGATGTTCTTCAGGGCTGCCCTGGCCCGTTCAGGTGCCACCGTAATCTGGGCCAAAGACGGGGTGGATGCCATTAGAAAAGTTCAGGAAGACCAAAATATTGATCTCATTTTAATGGACCTCAGAATGCCCAATATGGATGGTTTTATTGCCACTGAAACCATTAAATCCATTAGACCGGATATTCCGGTGATTGCTCAGACTACCTATACTGACGAATTTGACATTAAACGGATTTATGAATCAGGTTGTGATGATTACCTGGCTAAACCCATCCGTCTTCATGATTTATTGGAAAAACTAGGTCAATATCTCAATAAGCTGACTCCCTGATCATTTCACAATTTTCAATTCAGTTCTGCGATTCAAACGGCGACCATACAGAGTTGAATTGGAGTATAATGGATGATCTGATCCATACCCGGCAGGATGTAACCTCTCTTTGTTTATCCCTTTTTTTAATAAATAATTACATACAGCTTCCGCTCTTTTCATACTCAGCTTCCGGTTATAATCCGGAGTTCCGATCGAATCCGTGTGACCGGATATTTCAACCCGGATATGAGGATTGGATTGTAACATCCGGCTGACCGCATCTAACTCGGTAAACGACTCAGGTTTCAATTGGTCCGAATCAAAATCAAAAAAGATATTTCGTAAGGTGATACTACTTCCCACACGAATCGGTTCGAGTGCTATCTCCCTGTTAATTACCTGTCCCGTACTTAAAGTATCTGCCCTGAGAGACTCTGAATAGAAAAGATAACCCGGATGGCCGACTTCAATCCGGTACCATCCCAGGGAAGGGATCCCAACCAGAAAATGTCCGTCATCCGGATCAGACTCTACTACCGCCTGATATTCCGTATCCAGGTTTTTAATGATTATTTTAGCAGATAATGGCTCACCACTTATCTTATTGGTTACTTTTCCCTGAAGCAGAGAGAACGGTTCAGGTTGTAACCGTACGGGTAACTCCACATAAAACAGATCCCGTCCCTTTCCCGGAGTCCGGTTAGATGAAATAACAGCCGGTCCGGGTAAACCTGCCAGGGTTAAACCCGTTTCATCTGCATGGGTATTGACCGGATATCCAAGATTGACGGGATCACCCGAAACCGATGAGCCTGAAAAAGAGATGGTGAACAGATCAAATCCTCCCATACCTACCAAACCATTCGATGAAAAGAAGAGTTTATTTGAATCGTAATAAATAAAAGGAGATACCTCATCCCCGTTGGTATTTATATGCGGACCCAGGTTTTTCGGTTCACTCCAATTATTGGCACCCAGATTTTCTGCGATCCACAAATCCATACCTCCCATCCCTCCCGGTCTGTTACTTGAAAACACCAGGAAGCGGCCATCAGGAGTCAGTGCAGGGGTAGACTCCCAGTACCGTGTATTTACCGGATAACCCAGGTTCTTTGGAAAACTCCATTGATTTCCTTTCCTGACTGAAAAATAGAGATCACAACTCCCTTTGGTATCGGGTCTGTTACAAGCAGTGAATATCAACTCCCGGCCATCCTGACGCATGGTTTGTGCCCCTTCATTCCCGTTTGAATTAATTGGTTCAGGCAGCCTGACGGGATGCGTCCACCCTTTACTATTTCGTTGAGACTCATACAGATCTTCAGTCATAATCCCTGAAGAATTTTGCTTCTGACGGGTAAATACCAGTCGACGGCCGTCAATAGAGAGGGATGGATGATATTCATCTGACGGGGTATTAATACCACTTACCGCAACCGGAAAAGTGAGTATGGAATCACGCGAAATCTGATCCAGTGCGAAAAGGATACGATGCCGTAACAGCATAAATTCTTTTGCTTCAGTATCTTTTTTTATTCTGTTTCGTTCATAACGTGCTAAAACCTGGGATGCTTCACGATACATACCCTGCCGGTACCTGATCAATGCCACCTGGTAATACGCTTCGGGATAATCGGTTGAATCCAGATTGAGAACCTGACTATAAGCAGAATCCATGAGTTGAGTCCGGTGCTGCTCGCCAGCCATTTGACCTAAAAGGATCCATGCCGGTACCCGATCGGGAAACTTTTGAATAAGTCGTGTCAACACCTTCTCAGTCTCATCATATTTGAAGCTGTTGAAATATTTCCGGGCTTCATCAAGGCGTCTCCGGTAACGTGTCTCCGAATGCAGATTACTTTGGCCCGCTAAATCCGTGAATATAGTCCCCCATACCACACAGATTAGCAGCAAAATCCGTAGTTTAAAATAAAAACCGGTCATACTCCCGATTAAGGAATTTTAATATACTTGTGAACCTGTAGTGAAAGGCGCCAAACCGGATGTTTTTTAATATATTCTATTACCAAAGGAGTTACCTCTAATCTCCGGCTCCATTCAGGTTGTAAAAAAAGAGGGCATTGAGTATGAATCAGTTTTTGTGCATTCTCTTCGGCCCAAAGCAGGTCATCAGGCCCCTCCACAATAACTTTTAATTCACCGGCACGCTCAAAATATTCAGGCAATGGTTTCCCCTGACGTTTAGGAGAAAAACAAATCCAGTCCCATTCACCTGAAAGCGAATGAGCTCCCGATGTTTCAAGAAACGTTGCAAACCCCTCTTCTTTAAACCTCCTGGTAAGCATTGTCAAGTCATACTGCATCGGTTCCCCACCGGTTATCACCACTGATCTAACCGGTAAAACAAGAGCACGGGAAAGCAGCTCGTCAATAGAAACTTTGGGATACACATCGGCATCCCAGCCTCTTTTGGTATCACACCACGAACAACCAATATCACATCCGCCTAAACGAATGAAAAAAGCCGCTTTACCCATGTGATAACCCTCGCCCTGTAAAGAGAAGAAAGTTTCCATCACCGGTAATGGCAGTTCATTATCCGTATTTAACATGATTTTAACACACCTCCGATAAGTTTCATTATAAACCAGTTAAAATATAATTTCTCGAAAGTGGAAGCACTTTGTGAACAAAACGGAAAGTTGGTTAATAAGTTATATTGTACCCAAAACCTTCACTTTCTACCTTTGGCTCAAAAGAAAGATAAAATTATGAGAATTCTTCATGTTATCGTTGCCCTTTTGCTCTTTTCCGTCATTCATACTTCAGGGCAACAGATCATACGGGTACCGGTCAAACAAACTGATCAGCTGCAAGCCACGGCCGGTCATGACACCACGGTATGTCCGTTATACCCGGTAATCCTGGGAGGCATACCAACTGCTTCAGGAGGTAATGGCGGATACTTATATACCTGGTCTCCCCCAACCTATCTGGATGATCCGACGGCAGCTAATCCAATTGCTACGCCTGAAAGCACTACAACCTATATGTTAACAGTAACCGATACGCAAGGATGCACTTCCGTGCAGTTTATCACGATCATAGTAGATCCATGTACCGGTATAGACATTAATATTTTAAACAAGCACCTTTCGATTTATCCCAATCCGGCATCCCAACAAATTAACATCTCCGGTTTGGATCCTTCGTTAAACGGTCGTGTACAAATCGAACTAATTAATCCTCTTGGCCAGATGATAAGAAAGTATACACCCGTTTCCCCGTCTCCATCGGGAGCATACGAGCTGTCTGTTGAAGGATTGTTACCAGGACTATACTATGTGAGAATTTATGCAGGTAAGATATTCCTGGTTCGAAGAATACAAATCCAAAATTAACAGGAAAGACTAAGATGAAAATAAAAATCACACTTATATCGTTGTTGATTCTGTTGTCTTCTCTGGGACACATCCTTGAAGCACAAACTACAGCATGTGTAAACGACACACTTAAACTTTATATTACAGATTACAGGGGAAATGCTACCTGGCAACAATCACTCAATGGAACCGACTGGACTCCTCTGAGTGATACCGGTGACACCCTGCAATTGATTGCCACTCAACATCAATATTACCGGACAGAGATCATTGAAGGCACCTGTCAGCCTGTTTACTCCGATATCATTGAATTAATTATCAATGACCCGCCGGTTGTCACTCTGAACCCAAGGGATTCAACCTGTCTGAATGAAACGGCTTTTATTCTCTCCGGAGGATCCCCTGCCGGAGGAGCATACTGGGGAGACGGGGTGGTTGATGGAAAATTTAATCCCCAAATGGCGGGTACCGGACTTCACGAACTGTTTTACAGTTACCGGGATCCTGAAACTCATTGTGCCGATACAGCCTCTGCCATGATCAGGGTGCTGCCTCTCCCGGATGAAGCTCATGCCGGAGATGACCAGACAGACCTGGTAGTGGATTCCGTTCAATTGGATGGTAATTCTCCCGTTAACGGTACCGGCACCTGGACTATAATTGAAGGGCCCGGAGGATCATTCTCTGACCTGCATGACCCCAACTCCTGGTTTTATAAAAATGATACCATCCTGGATTATCAATTACGATGGACCATCGAAACACCCTGCGGCAGCAATTTCGATGAGATACTTCTGAATTTTGCCCTGCTCAGTAAAAATCCCTGTCCGGAAACTCCCCTGGTAACTGATGCCGACGGGAATGTCTATCCCACCCTGCAGATCGGGAATCAATGCTGGATGGCAAAGAACCTGAATGCAGGAGTATTCATACCCAGTAATTCAACCGGCACGAACCATAGTGAACTCTCTGATAATGGGATCATTGAAAAATACTGCCTGAATAATAACGAACAGAATTGTGCTACATACGGTGGCCTTTATGACTGGAATGAAGTTATGAACTACACAACTGCTGAAGGTGGCAGAGGAATTTGTCCTGAAGGGTGGCATATTCCGACCAATGCAGACTGGCAGGAACTGGATAATTTTTATAAATATAATGATGCCGGCATTCATCTTAAAGAGGGAGGAGATAGCGGATTTGAAGGCCAGCTAGCCGGTGACCGGCACGCCCAGGGAAGCTTTGTCAGTTTTGGATCAAGTGGATTCTTCTGGACATCAGCAACCTACACCTATCAGGGTGTTAATGAGGGTTATTACAGGAAACTTTGCGCATGTAACGGACTGCTCGACAAGGGGCATTTCAGTAAGTTAACCGGCATTAGTGTGCGGTGTATAAAGGACTAACAAGTAAGGAAATAACGGAATTGCCGGATTAGGTGGTAATAGGGAAATCCCGGCCGGCCCGGATAAATGCTTCAAAATTCTCCGGAGGAGTATTTCTTCCGATCGCACATCCGGTACTTAACCAGATACCTTTTCCTTTAGTTTGTTGCAAAAGTTTTATGGTTTCCTTGTAAACCTCTTGCCGGGTTCCGGTCACAATTGGATGACTGGGATTTATATTTCCCATAATGATGGTTTGTCCGTGAGCTTTTTTAATCACCTCAGCCAGATCAACCTGCCAGTCTATCTCCAATACTTTTGATTCAGTTTGCAACATTTCATCAATGATTGCCGTAGTATTTCCGCAAATATGAAGACTAAACGAAATACCGTAATCCTGAATAGCCCGTACAGCCGTGCATTCCGGCTTCCATGCAAAAGTTCGATACAGATCAGGAGAAATCAGGTTTGGCCCGGCCAGGGCATCTCCCATCGAAGTAAAATGTGCGCCTGCATCTTTCTGTGCTTTGGCAAAGCGTGTAAATGCTTCTGTACAATAATCAATCAACTCATGTACCGGTTGAGGATCCTCAGTCATCAAATCCATCATAAAATTCTGTGTTCCTCTTAACAGGCTGGCCAGAGTAAACGGACCCTGATCAGCTCTGCCCATTATCATTACCTCTCTGCCCAGTTGCTTAGAGAGGATTCGAGTTGTTTCAAGCCAAACAGGAAGACGTCCCGATTTATTCGGATCAGGTAACCGAAGCTTGTCAAGATCAGACCAATTAGTAATCACAGGTTTTGATTCATCTACCATAGCGGGTTCAATATCTCTGAATATGACAGAGGCTCCACAGGCTTCAGCAAGGGTTGCATCATCAAAATCAATTACAATGCCGTCATAATCATATTGTTCCCAGCACTGCATCAGAGCCTTAGCCATATTTTCAGGATTATGAACCACTTCACTCATCCTGAATTCCGAAGTTTCGATGGCAAATAAAAAACCTTGCGGCACCACCGGTACTTTGTCAATACTTTGCCTGTTAAGACTATTCAGGCAACGTTCTAATCCATTCATCGGAGATGTATTATTTAATCACTTTTAACCTGATTGTCTCAATAGCATGATGCCCCAAAGGCCAGACGAGACGATTATCTTCCAATGAGACAGGCTTTTGTATCTCTTCCAGTAGATTTGTTGACCAGGCGGATATCACATGAAACGGAAATGTAAAACCGATCTCTCTGTTAACCCCTTCGGGATCATAAAAGCGAAGTATCAAATCATCATTATCCTCCGCCTTTTTTACCGTTGAGACTATCGCGGTTCCTGCTACGTGAATCATTGAATATTCCGGAGGAAAAAGTGATTTCAGCCGTTGGGGATTAAAGACCACCACCAGGGGTTCATTGGCCTGTATGGCTTGACGATAGCCATATTTCCATCCCGGTTCATGGGTGAAAACAGAGAAGGTCATCTGATGGTTTCCGGTCTGGTCATATAAAGGTCCTTCTCCGTGACAACTCTTTCTTGAAGCCAGCAGAACTGGTTGGAGTAAAGTAGCATGGGTTGACAATCCGGTAGGATTGAGGTAATCCCAGACAGCTACCGGTGAAGAGATGGTCACCCCTATATCAGCGTCACTGGCATTGATCCAGTTACCGATACCTCTTGGATGTACCTCAGTGCAAGGAGTGTGGTAACGCTCTCCGGCAGGACCGGGTAACTCATCCTTACCCACACGCAGCACACCAAATGGAACTTCATAGGAGATCCCGGGCTGATTCATGTCAGCCGGAAAAGCCAGACGAAATTCACGGTATGGAGTACCATCCCAATCAATCAGTTCTGCGGTTACATCAATTCTTTTTATGGTCTGGTAAAGTATCCATGTTATTTTAACCCTGTTATGCGTCATGTTAGTGATTCCGGTCACTACAAGTCTGACCGGACCGTATTCGATCACTTTCCAGTCGTCTAACAAATCTTTTAGTCGTTCAAACCCCTGCATATCAGGCTGTTGGATATCGGCAAATTCACCTGCACCATTTCCTTCAGAATGCATGGAAAACAGCTCTCCGGCACGGAACTGATCCTGTGTCCATATCTCTTTTCCAAGTTCTTTATCAAACAATGAAAACATTCCTCCGGAATTAAACCGGATTTTATAAAAGTCATTTTCAATGACTTTCTGAACACCACCAATCGGGTAAACAGTATATCCCTTAGAAGGTCCTTTGTAAATATAAAACGTTTTGTATCCCAAGGGAGGAACATGATCAGCGATAAATTCAATTCCCACACGCTTTAGATAACCTGAAGGGTAGTATAACTCCCGTTTGGTTACCTGAAACGCTATTTTATTTCCCTGTCCGTCAGCCAACCGTATTCCTTTATAAGTATGATCCGGCAAACTTACCGTAACCTGAACCGGATCCGACCGCATCCACGATAATGAGTTAAAAAGCACAAGAGGTATTCCGCTTTTTTTATAGGCGATCCGACCGGCAATTTTCTGTGCAGACCGATTTATAATTTTCTGTGCGGTTTCAGCTGCATATCTGAATGTATCCAAGAAAGTCTGATCGGTAATTTCTCCATTTTTACCTCCCCAGCCATGATCGGGATAAATAGCTGCTTCCCAGGCCCGGGTCAGTTGCTTCTGTGGATATGCAGACCAGTCCTGATCCAGAACTGCCGCCATACTCGCCAGCTTTTCAGCTTCCGGAAGCAACCTGCCGGCACTTCGACCGGCTTTAAGAGCCTCAAAATGTGAGGGTCCGTGGATATACAGCCACACATCAGGTCGCTCACCCCGAATTGCAGGGAAAGAAGCTCCGGTAGCTTGCGCATCCTGTAAAAACCTCAGGGCAGTTGAGTGTTCCAGCTTCGGCAGAGGCCGGGAAGGTTTAGTAAGTGAATTCCATTTTTCAATATATTCAAAATAGGAATCCGGAAGTGCCATATCGGCATCAGACAATACCGGCATTACCGGGTTGAGAGTCTGTCTGTTATAATAACGCTGCCAGAATTGGGTTAAACCGTCCAGATATTGTACCGTTTTGAAGAATCCTGCCTTCAATCTGGTATAATCATTATAATAATGACCGGGAGAGTAGGTCAGTACTTTTGAACCATCAGGTGCCATCCAGTAAAAAAGTCCCCGTTCATGGCGACTGATAATCATATATGGGACACCGCTTTTTTTAAGAATCTGAGGCATCTGCAGGGTACGAGCCGGCACATCCACATTCCAGTAAATTGAAGAATAACAATTCTGGAATTCCTTCTCAAACCATTTCTTACCCAGGTAAAACTGCCGGATCAAAGGTTCTCCAAAATACATATCCTCATAAGGCATATTGTATGAAGCACCCCATTCCAGTCTTCCTGACCTGGAAAGCTCCAGTATCTCCTGTTTTTTATCAGGATGCCGGTTAAGATACTCCCGGAGCATAAGGATATCCTCCATATCGATCTTATAGTCAGGTAGTTTGTGAAGCTTGTTTAACGCAGGCGTAATCAATAATTTATCTCGGTCTTCTATACATGCTTCAGGGCTATTCATCCAGGCGATATCCTGATGTGACGAAACGAATATTTGAATAGTTCCCTTAGCCAATAAGGAAGAAGAAATATCATTCAGATCTTCAGCAATCGTACTGGTAATGTGCTGCACCTGAAGTGTCCATTTTCTTTCAACCGGTTTTTCGGCCCGGTACCATACCAGTCGGTCGGACAATAAATCGCTTGTGTTTACGGGTTGATTAAGTTTTATAATCCGACTTTCCCATCCGGAGGATGTTTTAAACTGCAGTGCCGGTGGTTTAGCATTCTGTTCTCGGGACAGTTGAGCTGTGTAACGGATCATCCCCTCAGCATCCGGTTGACGGGTAAAGGGCAGTTGTTGTTGATCAGCCAGTTTAATCGCAATCAGCTGTTGGTCTGATAATAATGGGGTTGTGATATCCAGTTGCCAATAATTGCTGTCTCTGACCACACTCAGATTGAACCAGTTGTCGGTAGCTGCTTTCTTTTTGAACCATTGCAGTCCATCCACACACTGGAAAATCATAAACCAATGCTGACTGCCGGAGGCATCACCCTGAATTTGCATCTGAACCGGTTGTCCGGCAGGCAAGGTACCTGCTTTCAGATGAATCAGTGCATATCCGAAAGCATCCCCATACTGGTCTTTTTTAAAGGTATGGAACTCCATACGACTGTGATCCCGCCCCTCCACCTGCCACTCCTCTCCATTCTTATTATAGAAATGGAAATAGGACTGCCCATTTAACCGAACAGAAAAACCAGGTTCCAGACCTTTCAAGTTATATCCCTGCAGACTCATACCAGCTATAAAGAACAGGGTGATGGTATCATTGGGAGAATCATACCGGATGGGTTCTGTGGTCCAGACAATCGGATTTTTCCCGTCGGTAGCACGCACGAGCAGAGCATTGGCACAATCCTGCCTGGTAGAGTGATACTGGATATCCGCTCCGGAGATTTTCCGGTTAAAACCCTCAAAAGCATGCTGCAACCGGTTTGCAAGTATTACCTGCCTCGTTACCCTGTCGGCAAAATCATACTGACTATATGCAAAAAAGTTGGGAAAAAATAACTGTAAACCGAAAAAAAGAAAGAAAGGTATTCTTCTCATAATTATTTAAACAAGTAACTCACACCCACACCCACACCCACACACACACCCACACCCA
>Ga0190359_1000453_pt1 | contig 27467 bp, 22 predicted proteins | sample 48721823_MG_FD_161269 | JGI IMG/M metagenome (GOLD analysis project Ga0190359, IMG submission 161269) | Hydrothermal vent microbial mat bacterial communities from Southern Trench, Guaymas Basin, Mexico - 4872-18-2-3_MG | ecosystem: Environmental > Aquatic > Marine > Hydrothermal vents >... | reverse complement strand
CTGCTGGTTGGCGTCGAGCGCGGCATCGAGATCCCAGCGCAGGGTAGTGACGCCGCCGGTGCTCGACTGCTGGGGTTCTACTTGCTGGGCCGCCTGGCCGGGCAGTGTCACCAGGGCGCTGCCGGCGACGTAGTCGAGCAGGTCGCTCATGTGCAGCAGGCCGTCGACCTGGGTGATGCCGTCGTAGTTGGCGGCATCGATGGTCAGGGTGACCGAGACGGTGCCCCCGGCCGACGAGACCGTGGAGGGAGCCTGGGCCGCTATCGATAGTATGGGATCGAGAAAGTCCTGGGTGAGCGGCAGCACGGTGTAACCGAGATCGAGCGCCAGGCTGCCGGGCAGGGAGCAGTCGCCGTCCTGGCCGTAGGCGATGGCCAGGGGACCATCCGAGAGGATGCGGGTGCCGGTGTTGTCACCGTCGTTGGGATCGTAGATGCGCATGACATCGAAGGCGTCGAGCAGGTAGGGGCCGGCTTCGACGCCGATGTCGCAATCCGTGGAGACGTCGTCGGGGTTGCCGTCGCCGTCGAGGTCGATCCATACGCTGGTGCCGTCACGCAACGGCGTAATCCATACCGGCGAATCGGGCTCGTTGGGATCGCTGTTGCGATTGACCGGCGCCCAGGAAACATGGGTGTCATCCTTCAGGTAACGGCTGGGCACCAGGGAAAAGCCCCAGTCGCGGGCGGTGTTGGTGTAGTCGTAGGCGACGATGCCCCAGACCAGGTCATCGGCCACCAGGCGGGTGGCACCGCCGGCGGGCAACGGCGCCCCGGTCACGTCCAGCCAGGAAGTGGAGGAGGTCGCCGGTACCGTCGCTGTCCAGGAGTTGCCGCGAGCGAACAGGGCCACGTCCACGGGATAGGGATTGGGATTGAAGATGTAGAGGTTGCTGTCGCTGTTGCCGGCCTGGTCGCCCTGCAGCGGCACGATGTAGTCGCGGCCGTAGACCTTGACCGGGATGGCGTTGAAGAAGCGTGTCTGGTAGCAACCGTCGGAGCCGGTGAGGATGCCCACCTGGATGTCGCCGGAGGCCGACACCATGGTGTTTTCCTTGATGACGATGGAGGCGGCCGGAGCCTCGTCGATGTAGCCGCTGCCCTGCGACTCGACCGGCTCCGCCGGGCCGGGGGGATCACCGGGATCGCTGAAACCGCTGTAGTAGGTCTCGCCGGCATTCAGGGTGAAGGCCACCTGGTCGGTGCCGTTGTCGATGATCACCCAGGTGTCGTCCTGGTAGGCGCTGACCTGCAGCTCGACGTACTGGAAGGGAGCAAAGGTGCCGGTGTTGCCGCCGTGGGCACCGTATGAATCGACCCCTACCGGCACCCGGTAGGTACGGAATCCGGCCACCGCCTGCTGGGCGTAAAGCTCCCAGGCACCGCCGATGTGAACCACCCCCTGCGGCCACATGTTGTGGGCCACGTCCACCGGGCCACCCAGGCTGGTGATCGCGTCGCCGCCATCGTAGCGCACGTCGTCGCTATCGCGGGGCAGGGGAACCGGCTGGTTGATGGGCTGGGGAGCGGAGCTGTCGTTGCTGGCCAGCGACAGCACTTGCCCCTGGTTGAGATCGTAGACCACGGTGGTTGACTGCACCGGGTTGAGAGGATCGGCCTCGTAGCCGTCTTCCCAGTGATCGTAGATCACCCGCTGGCCGTCCAGGGTGGCCGTCAGGGTCACCACCGACTCCATGGCCGTGTTGCCGAATGCACTGCAGCTGTTGTCGGCGTTGTGGGCCACGTTGTCGAGGAAGTCGAAGATCTGGCTCTCCCGGCCCATGACGACGTAGCGCTGGTAACCACTGGACATCTGCTGGGCCAGGGCGGTACCACCGGCCGGCAGCAGCCACAGCAGGCTCCACAAGACGATTTTCTTCATGGCTTCCTACCTCCCCTGGAGTTCTCTATATATTTCTAGCACAATCTCCCACTCGCACAAAACCGGCTCCGGCGAAACCGGTGGGGGCGAGCCGGCGGCAGACCGGCAGCGTCGCGCCAGTCAGGCGCCGGCGCGGCCGATGGGGAAGTACTCGAAGCCCAGCCGGGCCAGGCTCCGCGGCTGGTAGACGTTGCGCCCGTCGAAGATGACCGGTTGCTTGAGGAGGGAACGGATGCGCTCGAAGTCGGGGCGGCGGAACTCGTTCCACTCGGTCAACACCAGCAGGGCGTCGGCGTCCCGGCAGGCATGGTAGGCGTCGTCGCAGTAGGTGATGCTCTCGCCCAGCAACCGCCGGGTGTTGTCCAGGGCCTCGGGATCGTAGGCGCGGATGCGTGCTCCCCGTTCGAGCAGCAACCTGATGACCACCAGTGCCGGGGCCTCGCGCACGTCGTCGGTGCGGGGCTTGAAGGCCAGGCCCCAGACGGCGAAGGTACGCCCGGCCAGGTCCTCGCCGAAGCGCTGCTGCACCCGCCGGGCCACGACTTCCTTCTGGCGGGCGTTGACACGGTCGACGGCCTCGAGGATGTACATGTCGACACCATGCTCGGCGCCGCTGCGGGCCAGGGCACGCACGTCCTTGGGAAAGCAGCTGCCGCCGAAGCCCATACCGGGGAACAGGAACGACGGCCCGATGCGACGATCGGAGCCCAGCACCAGGCGCACCTGGTCGACGTCCGCTCCCACGGCGTCGCAGAGCAGGGCGATCTCGTTCATGAAGGAGATGCGCGTGGCCAGCAGGCCGTTGGCGGCGTACTTGGCCATCTCGGCACTGTAGTTGTCCATGAAGAGGATGGGATTACCGGTACGCACGAAGGGGGCATAGATGTCCGCCATGAGTTCGCGGGCCTGCTCGTCGCCGGTGCCCACCACCACCCGGTCGGGGCGCATGAAGTCGTCGACGGCGGCACCTTCCTTGAGGAACTCGGGGTTGCTCACCACCGGGGCCGCATGTTGCGAACAGGCGGCCAGCTTCTCGGCCACCAGCCGGTGGGTGCCCACGGGAACGGTGCTCTTGATCACCACCACCAGCGGACCGGTCATGGCCCGCCCGATGTCCTCGGCCGCCCGCAGTACATACTGCAGGTCGGCCGAGCCGTCCTCGTCCTGGGGCGTGCCCACGGCGATGAAGGCGCAGGCGGCGCCGGGAACGGCCTCGGCGATGTCACCGGTGAAGCGCAGGCGCCCTTTGTTGATGTTGCGGGCCAGCAGGTCGGCCAGGCCGGGCTCGTAGAAGGGCACCTGTCCCTGGCGCAGGGTGGCGATGCGGGCGGCGTCGACCTCCACCACCGTCACCTCGTGCCCGGTCTCGGCCAGGCAGGTGCCCGCCACCAGACCCACGTATCCGGCTCCCACCACGGTGATGCGCATGCCCACCTCCTCTCACGAAGGGGCAGTCTAGGGATCTCCGCCTCCACTTGTCAAACCTGCGAAACCAGCGTGGAAACCAGCGGGCCTGTCCCCGCGGCAATTACGGCACAACCTGCTGTATTTATAAAGAAAACCACTGCTCCCCCCGGCGGGCCTGTCCCCGCGGCAATTACGGCACAACCTGCTGTATTTACAAAGAAAACCACTGCTCCCCCCGGTGGGCCTGTCCCCGCGGCAACTCGGTGAAGGTACCTCTCGTCTGTATGCCGGTGGCCGGAATTTCGCTACCGGGTGACCGGAATCCGGACACCCCCCAGACAGGACGACCTTTTATTTTCAATGGGTTACAACTGGCACGGAGATTGCTCAACTGTTACGCAATACCGGCCTACCCAAACCGATGGAAGGAGGAAACCAACCATGAAACCGACCAGTTCACTTGCCAAGGCAATCGTGACCATGGCCATCCTGGCAGCTACGTTCCAGCTACCCCTGGCGTTTTGCGCGAGCAACCAGGGCCATGCCGGTGCAGATCCCGGCAAGATCGAATCCCTCATGAGAAACACTCCAGACCACATCCTCGTCGTCACGCTGCCCACCACACCGGAACCGGAGGTTCGCGAGCTGCTGAGGCTGGCGCTCCTTTACGTCGGCAAGGCGGCAAAGATCAATTTCGGAGACGAAAAACTTCTCTCACCCCTGAGACTAATACTGTCCTCGCTGGTTCCTCAAGCGTCCTGGTCGGAAGAAAACGTTCCCCGGATGGCCTCCGACCGGCGCATGTTGGCATCCCTGTTCGGTGTCTGGAAAGACTCCAGAAATCCCCTGCAGCAGTTCGCGGATGGTTACAAGGGCAACAAACCCATGAGCGGTGTAAGCCACACACTGCTGCTGCCCGCCGACAAACCCCGGGAGTTGGCTGCGGCCGTTCTCGCCTACGTGAAAGATGCACTGGAGGCAATACGCGGGAAAACACTGGTCCCCCTGACACTGCCGCCTTCAATGGTGCAAGCTGGAGCCACGGGCTTAGCATGCATCGACCACGAAACTGTCGATCTGTGGCTAGTGCTGCCAGCGAGAGACCATGTAAGGGTGGAGATACTCTTCGACAACCGCGCGACCAGTGAGCGCCAGCGTCACAAGCTTGTTTACCTTTGGTTAAAGCGCGTGCGGAACAAGTCTCAAGTCGGTCTAGCACGGACCGCCCCCCTGCTCCTCGCCGCCGATCGTTCCGCCCTGGCGAGTGTGTACCTGCGGTTCGATCCCTTGCGTCATGTACTCACAAGGATGGGAATCATGCACATCCTGCGGTTGAAACGATACGTCGATCCTGAGGATGAGGGCCTCTTGCTGGCAGGAGGACTGTCCGGGACGATACAGGCCCAGTGGTTGTTCGCCGAACCGCACCGAGAGGTGTTTGATGTTGGGGTGGCAATATTCAGGACGCCGTCCGGCGGGTTCGAATCCAGGGCGATCGCCACGCTGCTTCCCCATGCCGCAGAGGTCATCCGGGCCGGGGCCGCGGGTGGGGTTCGCTTCAAGAGGAAGAAAAGCGACGATGCTATTTTCTCGTGGTCTTTTGGCTTCAAGCGTGTGCTGGCAAAGATTCATCTCGCCCCATACATCGGCGACGTGACGCCAGGTTACCTGGCCAATGTGCTCAAGGAGACGTCGGAGAGCGCCGATTTCCTCATGGCGATATACTCCCCGGTTACGTACACGATGCTGGCAAAGGGAGAAATGTTCGACACGCTTGCGACCAGATGCGGCATGATGGGTGGCTTTTTCGCTGGAAAACCTGCCGCCTTGGGTGGGAAAGAGCCATCCTTCGCTGTTGCCGTCTCCAATTGCTCGGGTACTGTTATGCGGACCGCCAGAGGACTCTTTCGGAATCTCGATCTCAGGATCGATTGGCCACGTGGAGTCTGCGTGATTCATTCGGGTGCCGTGCCCGAGCTCGAGAAGTCGCCGGGCGGCAACGGCAGGCTGGAGGTTCTCAGCGTCCGCAGGATGCCGGAAGGCCGTCGGGAGGAAAAGGGAGCCTTCGAATCGCACTTCGCCGAATGGGGCCTTGCTTCCAGCACATGGATCCAAGACGGTTTGTTGATCGCAAGGGTCGTGCTGGAAAGGGGCAAAGCCACTGGCACCGCCGTCCCTGTCAAAATCGCTCCGACCGCACCACCCCGCCCCCGAACCGGCAACGGCAGGGCAGACGAATGCCGGGCCGACCTTTACAAGTGGACATCAAGGACGCTCAGAGCACTTGCTTCCGTGTCCAGAGATAAAAAGGTCCAGCTGTGGGAGCTCGGCACAAGGGACCTTGATCCCATGCTAGAGTGCATGCGCAAAAACGGCGCCGCCGCTGAGGCCAAGGTCACCAGCGAAGCCCTCGCCGAGCTCGCCTCGATCATCCTGAAAAACCATCGCTGACTCACCACCACGGAGATGCGTCGGCAGGGACCAAGCTGCGTGTCTCCCCCCTGCCGGCGTGTCCGCTCCACTTCAGAAAACCACTGTTCCCCCCAGCGGGCCTGTCCCCGCGGCAATTACGGCACAACCTGCTGTATTTATAAAGAAAACCACTGCTCCCCCCGGCGGGCCTGTCCCCGCCCCGTGGATAGCGTAACTACTGGTTTTACTTTAGGTAATCCAGGTAGGGGCGCTGCAGCTCGATCATGGCATCGAGCAGCCCGGCGGCGGCGGCGGCATCGTCCACCACCGGGTCTGCGAGCAGCGCCTGCAGCGCCAGCCGGTGCGAGCCCCGGCGGGCGGCCTCGACGGCCAGATCGACGGCCGGGTACTGGGCCTGCATGAGCGCGGCCAGCCCGGCCGGCAGCCGGCCCAGGGCCACGCCCTGCACCCCGGCAGCCGTCACCCGTCCCGGTACCTCCACCACCAGGTCCCGCGGCAGGTTGTCGATGAGACCGTGGTTGGGCAGGTTGACCGCCCGCTCATCCAGCTGCCGGCCGGCCACCAGCGCCTCGATGATGGGTACGGCCCGTTCTCCCGAGGGACGCAACTCCAGTCGCGGCTGCAACCGCCGACAGTAGTCACGGTAGGCGGTGAAGAAACCGGCTATGCCCCGGTGATCGACCAGTCGCCAGGCCCAACCCAGGTACTCGCCCAGGTGGCTGTCGGTGGTGATGGGCAGGTAGCCGAGGCTTTCCAGCAGCCAGGCAAACAGGTGCCGCTCTTCGAAGTCCCGTGGCGGTGGCAGCGGCTCGCCCAGCAGGCGCAGCAGCTCGGCGGCGTCGCCGCGCTGCCGGCGGAAGTACTCCGGGGCCCGGCGGCGCAGCTGGGGGTAGAGATCGGCCCCCTGCCGGTCGCGCAGCTCGAGCAGGAAGCTGAAGTGGTTCAGGCCCCCGGCCCGGAACTCGAGTTCGTCAAGATCGCGTTCCAGCAGGTGCGGCAGGTGCCGGCCCAGCGAAGCCACCTCGTGGCACAGTCCCACGAAGCGCAACCCCGGGTGGCTGCGGGCCACCGCCAGGCACACCCGGGTCATGGGATTGGTGTAGTTGAGCACCAGCGCCCGGGGACAGAGGCGCTCGATGTCGGCGCAGATGTCCAGCAGCGGCGGCACCACCCGCAGGGTGTGAAACAGCCCACCCGGACCGCCGTTCTCGCCGTAGACCTGGCGCAGGCCGAACTGCTGCGGCAGCCGCCAGTCCTGCTCCCAAAGCGCGAATCGGTCACCCACCTCGATGGAGACGATGCAGAAGTCGGCCCCGGCCAGGGCCGCGCGGCGGTCCGCGACGGCCTCAAGGCGGAAGTCGAGCCCGTGCTCGGCCACGAAGGCCGCGGCCCGGCCGCGGGTGCGAACCAGGGCCGCGGCGTCGATGTCGTGCAGCACCACGGTGCTGCCCGCCAGCAGCCGGCTGGCGAAGATGTCTGAAAGGGTGGCCGTGCCGAACTGCGCCGAGCCGGCGCCGACGAGGACGATGCGCGGGGCCATGTCGCTAGCGCCGGCGACGATAGCCGGGCAGGTTCTTCTGCCGCACCCGGCTCACCGCCAGGGCCTCGTCGGGAACGTCGCTGGTGACGGTGGTGCCGGCGCCCACCACGGCGTCGCGGCCCACCGTGACCGGGGCTACCAGCTCGGTGTTGGAGCCGATGAAGGCCCCGGCGCCGATGACGGTGCGGTGCTTGTGCACGCCGTCGTAGTTGCAGGTGATAGTTCCGGCGCCCACGTTCGCTCCCTCGCCGATGTCGGCGTCGCCCAGGTAGGTCAGGTGGTTGGCCTTGGCCCCCGGGCCCAGCCGGGAATTCTTCACCTCGACGAAGTTGCCCACCCGGGCCCCGCGGCCGATGCGGGCTCCCGGCCGCAGCCGGGCAAACGGTCCCAGCCGGGCGCCGCTTTCCACCCGGCAGGAATCGAGCACGCACCAGGCGCCCACCTCGACGTCGGCCGCCAGGCGGCAGTCGCTCAGCACCGCCCCCGGGCCGAGCCGGCAGCGCGGGCCGATCTTCACCTCGCCGCGCAGGTAGCAGCCGGGACGGATGACGCTGTCGCGGCCCACGCTCACCCGGGGCCCCAGCCAGGTGCTGGCCGGGTCCTCGATGGTGACTCCCCGCCGCTGCAGGCGCGCGCACAGGCGCCGGTTGAGCTCACGCTCGGCCTCGGCCAGCTGGAGCCGGTCGTTCACTCCCAGGATGCGCCGCGCCCCGGGTCGTTCCAGCGCCCGCACGGCCAGGCCCCGGCGCCGGGCCAGCTCCAGCAGGTCGGTCAGGTAGTACTCGCCCTGGGCGTTGCCGCGGCCCAGGCGGGCCAGCGCCCGGAACACCCAGGGGCAGTCCACCAGGTAGAGCCCGGCGTTGACCTCGCCGATGCGCCGGGTGGCGGCATCGGCGTCACGGTGCTCGACGATGCGCCGGGGCCGGCCCCGCTCGTCGCGCACCAGTCTCCCGTACCCGCTGGGATCGTCCGGCCGGCAGGTGAGCAGCACCAGGGAGGCCGAGCGGCCGGCCCGCAGCAGGGCGCTGACGTCGGCCCGTTCCAGCAGGGGCACGTCGCCGTAGACGATGGCCAGCTGGCCCGAAAAACCCGCCAGTTGCCGGCGCGCCGCCAGCACCGCGTGGGCGGTGCCCAGGGGCCTTCGCTGCACGGCCAGGCGAACCCGCTTGCCGAAGCGTTGCTCGAGCAGCCTGCGCACCTGCCGCCCCTGCGGGGAGATCACCACCACCACCGGGTCGAACCCGGCCGCCAGGGCCAGCTCCACCGGGTAGGTGAGCATGGGCTCGCCGCACACCGGGTGCAGCACCTTGGGTAGATCGGAGCGCATGCGTTTGCCGTCGCCGGCGGCCAGCACCACGCAGGCACGTTTCGCGGTCATCTTCCCTCTCCTCCCCGGCGCCTGTCACCCAGGGCCTCGAGCACCGCCGAGGTCACCAGCTCCACCAGCGCCTCCTCGTCCGGCGGGGAGGCCGCCGGCTGCCCCTCGATGCGGCAGGGAATCAGCGGCCCGCTCAGCCCGGCCTGGCGGCGCACCCGCATCAGGCTCTCGACCTGCTCGCGCCCCAGGGCCACCTCGCCTCCCAGGCCGCGCGTCAGCCACAGCACCTGGGCGGTGGTCTCCACCGTCTCCATGCGCATCCAGGCCGTCTCCAGGTCGGCCGCCCAGGTGACGGCACCGTGATTCTGCAGCAGCACCGCGTCACAACGCTCCAGGTAGGGCTCCAGGGCCCGGGGCACCTCCTCGGTGGAGGGAGTGGCGAAGGGCACCAGGGGAACGGTGCCCAGCAGCAGCACTGCCTCCGACAGCAGGCAGGAATCCAGCGCCTGCCCGCTCGAGGCAAAGGCCGTGGCCACCGGGGGATGGGCGTGGACCACCGCCCCGATCTCCGGCCGCCGCCGGTAGATCTGCAGGTGCATGGCCAGCTCGCTCGAGGGCCTGCCGCCCGAACCCGCGGGCCTGTCCCCAAGGTTTCCGGGCCTGTCCCCAAGGTTTCCGTTGGTGTTTCCAGCAGATGCGGCGGGCCTGTCCCCGCCCGGCAGGGGGTTGCCGTCGAGATCGACCTCGAGCAGCCGGTCGGGGTCCAGGAAGCCCTTGCTGACACCCGAGGGTGTCACCAGCAGCCGGCCGCCGTCGAGGCGCACCGAGATGTTGCCGTCGCTTCCCGAGACCAGGCCGCGCTGCCATAGCCGGTGTCCGATCTCCACTATTTTACGGGCGATGTCCTGCATGGAGCGTTCTTCAATAGGCCCCGGCCCCGGCCCTCTTGCCGGTGGCGATGGCCACCGAGGCCGAGGCGCCGATGCGCGTGGCCCCGGCCGCCACCATGGCCTCGGCCGTCTGCCGGTCGCGGATGCCGCCGGAGGCCTTCACTCCCATCTGCTCTCCCACCGTCTCGCGCATCAGGGCGATGTCCTCCACCGTGGCCCCGCCGCCGCCGAAGCCGGTGGAGGTCTTGACAAAGTCGGCCCCGGCCCGCTTGGCCAGCAGGCAGGCCTTGACGATCTCTTCCTTGGTCAGCAGGGCCGTCTCCAGGATGACCTTCACCAGGGCCCGGTCCCGGGCCGCCGCCGTCACCGCCTCGATGTCGCGTAGTACCAGCTCGTCGTCGCCGGACTTGAGGGCCCCGACATTGATGACCATGTCGATCTCCCGCGCCCCGTTGGCGATGGCGTCGCGGGTCTCGATGGCCTTGGTGGTGGGGGTGGTGGCTCCCAGGGGAAAGCCGATGACGGTGCAAACCTTGACCTCGCTGCCGGCCAGCTCCTGGGCGGCCAGCGACACCCAGGCCGGGTTGATGCACACCGAGGCGAAGCCGTACTCGCGCGCCTCGGCGCAGAGCTGGCGGATCTGCTCCTCGGTGGCGTCGGGCTTGAGCAGGGTGTGATCGATGAGCCGGTTGATGTCCGCCGAACCGGGCCGGGTGCCGGCGGCGGCGCCCACCCGGGCGGCACCGCTTCTTACCAGGGCCTCGACCTCCTCGGGGTTGTCCTCGGCACAGCGCCCGCAATCGGCGCACTCGCCGCCGTTTTTCTTGGCACAGGTGCCGCCGTCGTGTTCGTGCCGCCCCTCGCCCGGCCCGCCGTCTCCGCCGGCCGGCCCGGCCAGCCGCTCCAGCGGCAGCAGCCGCACCCCCAGGTCGCCCAGGCGCCGGCGCAGCTGCTCCAGCGCCTGCCCGCCTCCGGCCGGCACCGCCTCCGGGCCCAGCGCCGCCGGCAGCAGGGAATCGGTGCTGGCCACCACCGGCAGGCCGCGCAGCAGGCCGTACACCGCCAGGATGCACACCAGGCTGTCGGGCAGCAGGTTGGCCAGCTTGCTGGCGGCGTTGAGCGACATGTTGGGCAGGTAGATGATGTCGCTGTCCGCCAGCAGCGGTTCCACCTCGGCCTCGGTCAGCACCTCGGCCTCGGGGGCCACCCGGCGCACCGCCGGAACTCCCACCAGCCGCTGCGCCGTGGGCGAGAGCACCACCCGCACCCGGGCGCTGCGCTCGGCAATCCGGCCCACCTGCACCAGGGCCTCGTCCAGGCGCCGGTCGCCGCCGCTGAGCAACACCAGGGCCCGCTTGCCGGACGGGGCCGGCGCCGGAGCGGGCGCCGCCGGCGCCGGGCGGGCGGGTTCGCCGCCGGGAGCGCGGGAACCATCCAGGCGACGCAAGACCTCGTCGGTAATCCTGCGCACCAGATCGGAAGAGTCCATACCCACCTCCCGCCGGAAGGCTGCAGCTTCCGGCGTGGTTGTCGTTCACCGGGATGCGCCGGCGTACCCGGCGCCGGTCAGCCGCCGGTTACTTGCCGACCTTGGGCAGAATGCCCTCGACCTCGTCGTGAGGCCGCGGAATGACGTGCACCGACACCAGCTCGCCCACCTTCTTGGCGGCCACCGAGCCGGCTTCCACGGCCGCCTTGACCGCGCCCACGTCGCCGCGCACCATCACCGTGACGTAGCCGCCGCCGATGAACTCCTTGCCCACCAGCGTCACCTTGGCCGCCTTGACCATGGCGTCGGCCGCCTCCACGGCTCCCACCAGGCCCTTGGTCTCGATCATTCCCAGCGCTTCTTTCGTCTCCACGGTCTTCCTCCAGCTTGGTTGTTGAGGTTCAACCCGGCCATTTCTTCATGCCACCGCCGGGCCGCTCCACGGTCACCTCGTCGACGAAACCGACGATGGTGGCGTCCACCGGGGGCTTGTCGCCCAGGGCGATGGCCGCGTCTCGCTTACCCACCAGATAGACCACATCCCCCGGCCCGGCGCAACGAATTCCATCCACGGCCGCGAAGGGGCGCCCCCGCTCCCGGCCCTCCTCGTCGAGGGCCTGCACCACCAGCAGGCGCAGCCCCTCCAGGTGCGGTGCCTTGACGGTGGCCACTACCTGGCCGATCACCCTGCCGACGATCATCTCACTTGCCCCGCGCCAGCCGCTCGATCTCGGTTATCTTGTCCAGGCGCTTCTGATGCCGGCCCCCGGCGAAGGGGGTATCCAGGAAGCGCTGCACCAGCGCCCGGGCCAGCCCCACCCCCAGTACCTGCCCGCCCAGGCACAGCAGGTTGGCGTCGTTATGGCTGCGGGCGCTCTCCACGGCGAACAGGGAAAAGCCCACCACCGCCCGCACCCCGGCCACCTTGTTGGCCACCAGGGCACTGGCCTGGCCGATGGAGTCGATCATGATGCCCCGGCCCGCCCCGCCGCCGGCCCCGGCCCCGGCCACCGCCCGGGCCACCAGCAGGGCGAAGTCCGGGTAATCGACCGACTCGGTGGAATGGCAACCGAAGTCTCCCACCTGGTGACCTTCGGCGAGCAGGAACTGCTTGAGCTGCTCCTTGAGCTGGTAGCCGCCGTGATCGGCACCGAGATACACCTTCACCGTGACACCTCCTTGCCGGCCGCTTGCCTCCGGGACGCTTGCACGATGGCGGCGAAGGACTCCGGCCGCAGGCTGGCGCCACCCACCAGGAAACCGTCGATGTCCGGGCAGGCGGCGATGTGCTCGGCGTTTTCCCCGGAGACGCTGCCACCGTAGAGTATGCGCACCTGCCGGGCCCAGGCAAAGGAGAAAAGCTCTGCCAGTCGCTCCCGCAGGAAGGCGGCCGCCTGCTGGGCGTCGTCGGCCCCGGCCGCCCGGCCGCTGCCGATGGCCCACACCGGCTCGTAGGCCAGCACCAGCCCGGCCGGGTCCGGGGCCGGGTGTCCCAGCCCGGCCAGGGCCAGGTCGAGCTGGCCGCGCAGGCGCATGAGCGTCAGTCCCCGCTCGCGTTCCGGGGCGGTCTCGCCCAGGCAGAGGATGGGGCACAGCCCCGCCGCCAGGGCGGCCGCCAGCTTGCGGGCCACCAGCTCGTCGTCCTCCCCGGCCGCCCGCCGTTCGCTGTGGCCGACGATGACGTAGCGGGCCCCCGCCTCCAGCAACATGGCCGCCGCCACCTCCCCGGTGTGGGCCCCGCCGGCTTCGGGATGCAGGTCCTGCGCCCCCAGGGCGATGTCCCGGCCGGCGGCGTCCAGGGCCTCGGCCAGCGGCCACAGCAGCACCGCCGGCGGGCAGATCACCACCTGGCAGTGCCGGTCGCTCGACTCCGGGAAGGCCTCCACCCACTGCCGGGCCGAGGCCCGCAGCAGGTTCATCTTCCAGTTGGCCACCACCAGCCGGCGCCGGCCCCGGGACCCGGAGAGTTCCGGCAGGTCCTGGCCCGCGGCCAGCAGCTCGCGCACCACCTGGCGCACCACTCGTTCCACCCTGTCGCGCAGTTCCTCCAAACCTTCACTCCGCCATCTCGCCGGGAAGCAGCCGGCGCCCGTTCACCTGCAGGTGGTCGACGATGCCCACGATCATGGCCTCGCAGGGGGCGCTGGAGCTGTCGAGGATGGCCCGCGCCCCCTTGCCCTCCTCGAGCAGCAGCACCAGGTCACCCACCCCGGCCTGGGCGGCATCGATGGCCACCAGGCTGGGGGCCGACGCCCGGCCCCGGGCGTCGACCGGCTCCACCAGCAGCAGCTTGCAACCCTGGTGATCGGGGTGCTTGACGGTGGAGACCAGCTGGCCGATGACCCGGGCCAGTTTCACTGCCGCCCTCCCCGGGCCCGGGGCCCGCCACCGCGGCCGGGCCCGGGCAGGATGGCCTCGACCTGGTCGTCGGGGCGGGGAATGACGTGTACCGCCAGCACCTGGCCCACGGCCTGGGCCGCCTGGGCGCCCACCTCCACCGCCGCGCGCACCGCCCCCACCTCGCCGCGCACCAGCACCGTCACCAGACCGCCGCCTACCCGATCCCGGCCCTGCAGGGTGACCGCCGCCGCCTTGACCATGGCGTCTGCCGCCTCCACGGCCGCCACCAGCCCCCGCGTCTCCACCATTCCCAGTGCCGTCTGCGCCACCGCACACCTCCTTACAACAGCTTGTCCAGCAGATCCTCGTGGGGCGAGGGAATGACGGTGCTCGACAGCAGCAGGCCGTGCCGGCGGGCCTCCTGCTGGCCCGCCTGCACCGCCGCCCGCACCGCCGCCACCTCGCCGGTGAGCAACACGTAGGCCTTGCCGCCCAGGGCCCGGGCCAGGCGGATCTCCAGCAGGTCCACCCGGGCGCTCTTGGCCGCCTGGTCGCCGGCGCTGACCGCGGCGGCCAGGGAGAAGGTCTCGATCAGGCCGATGGCCGCCGGCGGGCCGGCCCGGGTGGTGGCGGTGAAGGCCGCGAGCAGCTGCGGGTGCACCCGGGGGATGACCGTCTCGTCCACCAGGCTGTCGGCGGCCACCCGGCTGCCGGCCTGCACCGCGGCGCCCACCTCGGCCACCTGGCCGCCCACCAGCACCACGTACTTGCCCGGGCAGACCGGGCTCGACAGCAACAGCTGCACCCGGGCGGCCTTGAGCATGGCGTCGGCCGCCTCGAGACCCCGGGCCACGCTGGAGGTCTCCACCATGCCGATGGCCCCTTCGGCGTCGCCGCCGTTTTTCCGTGCCTCCTTGTTCTCTTTCACGGGCTACTCCACTTCCAGCGTCACCATGTTCCCGTCGACAGCCAGCACCCGGCCGGCGCGGGGGCTGTGCACCCGGGCCCCCAGCCGGTCAGGGGGGATCTCGCCCAGCAACGCCCCGGCGGCCACCTCCTGGCCGGGTTCGACCACCGGCACGGCCGCGGCCCCGGCGTGCTGCCGCAGCGGCAGCACCAGGCGCGACAACGAGGGGGTGAACGGTTGCCGGGCCACGGCGACGTCGTAGTCGCGCACCGCCAGGCGCGCCAGCAGGCGCCGGCCGGGCACCTGGCGCAGCGGGCCCTCCCGCCGTTCCGGGCGCTGCCGGGGAGGGGGCCGGTCCAGTCCGGCCGCGGCCAGCTTCTGCTTGAGCAGCCGGTTCATGGCGCAGGGGTCGAGCCCCATCACGCAGCCGTACACGGCGCACAGCCCGCACTCGGAGCACAGCCAGGCCCCGGTGAAGGCGTCGATGTCCTCGCTCACCCCGGCGGCCAGGTTGCGCATGAGCCGGTCCGGGTAGAGGCCGTGGCCAAGCAGGTTGCGCGGGCAGATCTCGGTACAGAGCATGCACTTGAGGCAGGCCGAGCGGGTCAGCTGCAGCTGCCGCTCCGGGCTGCGGAGGCGCCGCTGCACTACCGGGTGTTGCTCGGGCAGGACCAGCAGCAGGCTGGTGGTCTTGGTGACGACGTCGCGGGAACGCGCCAGCCGGCCCATCATGGGACCACCCTCCAGCAACTGCGCCCCCTCCACGCCGGCCCCGCCGGCGGCTTCCACCAGCAGCTCCAGCGGCGTGCCCAGGGGCACCGTGAAGGCCGCCTGGCGGCGCACCTCGCCCAGCACCGCCACCACCCGCTCGCTGACCGGCCGCCCTTCGTCCACGGCGCGGGCCACGTCGGCCAGGGTGGTGACGTTGCTGACCACCACTCCCACCTGGAGCGGCAGCCCGAACTCGGGGATCACCCGGCCGGTCACCTGGCGCACCAGCACGAACTCGTCGCCGGCCGGGTAGAAGTCGTCGAGCAGGTACAGCTCGATCTGCTCCTGCAGGCCGCGGCCGCGCAGGACCCCTTCCAGGGCGGCGATGCTGTCGCCGGCCTTGGCCTTGAGCGCCAGCACTCCCCGGCGGGCGCCGCAGGCCTGCATCACCAGCTGCAGGCCGCGCACCACCAGCTGCGGCTCGGCGGCCATGAGCAGTTTGTCCACCCGGGCCAGGGGCTCGCACTCGGCGCCGTTGGCGATGACGGTGTCGACCCGGGCGTCCACCTTGACATGGGTGGGAAACCCGCCGCCGCCGGCGCCCACCACCCCGGCCGCCCGGATGCGCTCGATTATCTGCCGGCGCTCCAAGCCCCGCTCCTAGACGATGCGAAACGCCCCGGCCAGCACGCAGCGGCGCTGGCGGGTGAAGGTTCGCGCCGAGGTCAATCCCTCGCCGGTGGGACCGGCGATGCTCAGGGTGGCGAAGCCCTCGCCCCCGAAGCCCAGCCCGGCGTAGGAGGGGGCGTTCTTGACGAAGATGGTGGTCTCGATCTCCCGGGCCACCCGGCTCATGCGGCTGACGTTCTCCGAGTGCATCATGGCCGAGTGCTTGTAGCCGTGCTCGGCCCGCCGGGCCAGCTCCAGCGCCTGGTCGAGATCGCGCACGCCGACGATGGGCAGCAGGGGCATGAGCATCTCCGCCTGCACCAGCGGGTGGTCGAAGTCCACCCGGCACACCAGCAGGCGCGTGCGCTCGCCGGCGGTGATGCCGGCGACCTCGGCCAGCACCCGGGCGTCCCGGCCGACGAAGTCGCGCACCGGGTGGGGATGGGGCTGGCCCGGCTGCACCACCCGCTCCACCAGGCGCTCCAGCGCCGCTCCTTCCACCAGCTGCGCTCCCTGCTCCAGCATCTGCTCCAGCAGGCGGTCGGCCACGTTCTCGTAGACGAAGACCTCCTTCTCGGCGGTACAGAGGATGTTGTTGTCGAAGGAGGCGCCGTCGACGATGCAGCGGGCGGCATGGCTGATGTCGGCGGTGTCGTCGACGATCACCGGGGGGTTGCCGGGGCCGGCGGCGATGGTGCGCTTGCCGCTGCTCATGGCCTCCTGCACCACCGCCCCGCCGCCGGTGACCAGCAGCAGGCGCACCCCGGGATGGCGCATGATGGCCCGGGAGGTGTCCAGGCTGGGCTCGGCCAGCGAGCAGATCAGCGCCGGAGGACCCCCGGCCTGCTCGATGGCGCGGTTGAGCAGGTGCACGGTGCGGTTGGTCACCGCCCGGGCCGCCGGGTGGGGATTGAAGACCACGGCGTTGCCGGCGGCGACCAGCGACAGCGAGTTGTTGATGATGGTGGCCGCGGGGTTGGTGCAGGGGGTGATGGCCCCCACCACCCCGAAGGGAGCCGGCTCGATAAGGGTCAGGCCGTCGTCGCCGGTGTGGCACTGCGGGGCCAGGTCTTCCACTCCCGGCGTCTTGCGGGCGGCCAGCAGGTTCTTCTGCACCTTGTGCTCGGCCCGGCCCAGGCCGGTCTCCTCCACCGCCTGGCGGGCCAGCTCCTCGGCGTGCTCCTCGGCCGCCCGGCGCATGGCGGCGACGAACACCCTGCGCCGCGCCAGCGGCACCGAGCGGAACCGCTCGAAGTTTTCCCCGGCCGCGGCCACGGCCTCGTCGACGGCGCCGTAGACCCCCTGCAGCGACCCGGCAGTGGTGGCGCGGGCCGGGGCCGGCGGGGCCGGGGCCGCGGTGGCGACCGGCGGGGGCGCGCTCTGCGCCCGCACCCGCCGAACGACTTCCTCGACCAGCTTTTCGATCTGGTTGCGCGATATCTCGACCGCCATCTGTCATGCTCCTTCGCTGCCCTCCCGCCGGCGGGGCCGGCCGGGCGTCACTTGCGGAAGGTCTGGGTTCCGGCCAGGTCGATGAAATCGACGATGGCCATGATGGTGGCGTCCACCGGCGAACTTTCCGTGGCCGGGGTGAGCCGCGCCGAGGAGCCCTGCACCACCAGCACGATCTCGCCCTCCCCGGCCCCGACGGCGTCCACCGCCACCAGCGGCGGGCCCAGCGACTGCTGCTTTTCGAAATCCACCGGCTCCACCAGCAACAGCTTGCTGCCGGTGAGCTTCTCCACCTTGCGGGTACTGACCACGTTGCCCACTACCTTGGCCAGGAACATGGCACCACCTCCCAGCTACTGTTGCTCACGAACGATCTCCACCCCCAGCTCGGCGGCCCGGCTGGCCGCCAGCGGGGTGACAATGGTGCCCCGGGCGATGAGCAGGCGCCGCTGCCCCTGGCCGGCCAGGCTCTCGACCGCCTGCTCGGTGAGCAGCCCCTGCAGGGCCTGCTCGGCCGTGCCCGGCCGGCGCAACCAGGGCAGCACCCGGCCGGCCCAGTCGCCGACCGGGCAGCCCTCCACTCCCAGGCGTTGCAGCTCCCGGGCCAGCCGCCGCGCCAGCTGCGGCGCCGCGCCCTCGCCGGGCACCCCGGCCGGGCCGGGCTCTTCCTCGAGCCGCAGCACCGGCCGGCTCTGCAGCAAAAAGTGCCACACCAGCCGCACCGCCGGCTGCTCGTCGTCGGCGGCGATTATCCGCCGGCACAGCTGCAAGCCGGCCCCGGCCAGCAGCAGGGCCGCGGGCTCGTCGCCGCCGGACAGCAGGGAACACAGCGCTTCCGCGGTCAGGACCTGTACCGGGCCCGGCAGGGCCAGGCGTTCGCCTGCCTGCTCCAGGCCCGGCACCGCCAGCAGCCGCAGGCCGGCGCCGGCGCGCAGCAGGCGACCGGCCTGGCCGGCCACGTCGGCCAGGCGGCCGCTGGGGCCGGCCAGCAGCAGCCACAGGGGACGGGCGGGAACCGCCTGCGCCCCGGCACCGGCCTGCAGGCGAGCCATGACCTGGTCGGTGATCAAGCGCACCAGGCGTTCTATTTCCGCGGTCTCCTTCATGGCTCCTTCAGCGAATGCTCACCCCGCTGTCGGCGGTGAACTGGCAATAGGGCCGCCCGGGAGCGTCGCCGCTGCTGCCGGCAATCAGGCAATCGGCGCGCCCGCACAGCTGGCTGCACAGGTCGGCCACCACTTCCACCTGCTGGCCGCTGCTCACCCCGGCGGCGTTGCCTTCGTCGGTGTCCAGGTGCAGCTCGGTGCGAAAGCTGTCGGACACCCGCACCACCACCCCGTCGAAGATGATCCCGCGCGGGCCGGGGACGCGCACGTAGACTTGTTGTCCCTGCTGCAGGCCCAGGCGGCGGGCGTCATCGCCGTGCACGTGCAGGTGACGCCGGGCCACGATGCAGCCCTGCTGCAGGCGCACCGCGCCCCGGGGACCGATGAGGTGGGCCCCGGGAGTACCGGCCAGGTCTCCGGAAAGGCGCACCGGCACGTTCAGGCCCAGCACCACCCCGTCGGTGATCGACAGTTCCACCTGGGTGTCGCCCCGGGCCGGGCCCAGCACGCGCACCCCGGGGATGGAGCGCTTCGGCCCCACCACCTCGACGGTCTCCCGGGCGGCGAACTGTCCGGGCTGGGACAGCTCGAACAGGGGTTGCAGGTGGTGGCCGGCCCCGAACAGCCTCTCCACGTGTTCCTGCGACAGGTGCACGTGCCGGGCCGATAGGGCCACCGGAACCAGGGCGACGGCGCCAGCAGGCTGTGGGTTGTCGGTCACCTGGAGAACGCTCGGGACGCCGCGCTACTTGGCGGGCGCGGCCGTCTTCATGCCGCTGAGCAGCTTGCCCACCTGCTCGGCTTCCTTGGCGCACTTGGTGGAGAACTCCCGCATGGTGCCCTGCATCTTCATCATGTTGGGCACCATCAGGGCCATCATGTAGCGGCTCATCTCCAGCGCCTCGGGCGAGTGGGGGTTCTTCTGCATCTCCTTCATCTTGGCGGACAAGGCTTCCATGTCGGCCTTGTTCTTCTCGGCAAAGGCATTGGCGGCGGCCGCGGCCTTCTGGCAGTCGGGCATGTTGTCGGCTATGGCCTTGGTCAGGCCGTTCATGTACTCGACCATCTTCTTGACCTCGGGAGGTGCCTTGGCCGGGTCGACGCTCTTGGCCATGGCCTCCAGGGCCGCCTTCTGCTGGGCGGCCTGGTCGTTGCCGGCCGGCGCCGGGGCACTGGCCGCCGGCTTGGCCGCGGTGTCGGTGGCCGCGGCCGGGGCGGCCGCCTTCTTCTCGGTGGCCGCCGGCTGGGTCGACTCCTTCTGGCAGGCCGGCAGCAACAGGCATGCGGACAGGAACATGACTACCGCAGACAGGTTCTTCATGGTTGCCTCCACACAGGTTCGTGGCCGTTTCGGACGACCGGCTACTGGCCCATCTTGCCGCCGAGCAGCTTGCTCAACTGCTTGGCCTGCTCGGTGCACTTCTGGGAGAACTGGGTCATGGCCTCCTGCATCTCCATCATGGAGGGCATCAGCAGGGCCATCATGTAGCGGCCGTACTCCATGGCCTTGTTGGACTTGGGATCCTTCTGGATCTCCTTGAAGCGGGCATTGAGGGCGTCGATCTCGGCCTTGTGCTTGCTGGCGTAGGCCGTGGCCGCCGCCACGGCCTCCTGGCAGTCGGGCATGTTCTTGGCGATGGCGGTCATGATGGCCTTGACATGCATTGCCATCTTCTTGACGTCCGCGGGGGCCTTGGCGGGATCCACGCCTTTGGTCATCATCTGCAGGGCGGCTTTCTGGGCGGCGGCCTGTTCCTCGGCGCTCATGGTGGCCGGCTGGGGCTGGGGCGCGGCCTTGCCCTTGGCCTTGTCGGCCTGCTGGGCCAGGACGGGAAAGGCAACCAGCAGCATCAGCACTGCCAGCAACTCGATCTTGGCGATTTTCATGGTCTCTCCTTTGCAAACTGCGGCTGTCGGGTGACCGCCGACCTTGCTGGCGGACACGGTTTCGGAAATACCAGCTATCTATTACAGCGGCGAGTATATTTCAAGGTCGCACTCCCAGCGGGCCTGTCCCCGGACTATCACGCGTATCACGCACGCGGACTATCACGGGCCTGTCCCCAAACTTTAAACCCGGCCGGGCCTGTCCCCAAACTTTCATTTGATCTTACAACCTAAACCCGGCCGGGCCTGTCCCCGAACTTTCATTTGATCTTACAACCAGTTACGTGTCAGGCACAGATGCAGGCCGGCCGGGCCTGTCCCCGCCCTTGCGCGAATTTTTTCTTTTCCCCGACGGGGGTTGACGCGGGCAGACGACTTTGCCATGCTGGATGCCCTCGAAGCCTGGAAGCAGGTACCGGTTCGGTTCTCTCACTGGGAGGTTGAAATGAAAGTGTCTAGTGGAGCTGTCTTGTTCCTGTCGGTGATGATGTTGTCCGCGGGTAGCGGTTGCGGCGGCGGTACCACCGACAAGTGCGCTGGCCTGACCGGCCTGTGCCAGAACGAAGGTGAACGCAAATGTCGCAGTGACAATCTGGCGGTGATAACCTGCCAGCTCAACCAGGACGGCTGCCTGACGTGGACGGTAACCAGCAACTGCGGTGACCTGCAGCAGTGCACCGGTACGGGAGAGCAGACGGCATGCGTCTGCCAGCACGCCTGCGATCCCCAGGACGCCACCCGCTGCAGCGGTACCGTCATCGAGACCTGCGCTCCCAACTCGGCCGGCTGCCGGGACTGGCAGGCGGGTGAGGACTGTGCCGACAGCGAGTTAATCTGCGCCATGGTCGACGGGGCGGCCCAGTGCGCCGAGGCCTGCACCAGCGACTGCGACACCGAGGGAGCCACCCGCTGCCACGATGACGCCATCGAGACCTGCACCGCCAGCGGCGACTGCCTCAACTGGGTCCCGACATCCGCTTGCACGGCCGAGCATCAGGTGTGCGACGACGCCTCCGGCACCGCGCTGTGCGTTTGCGACACCGGCTACCAGGACAACGACTCGGACGGCACCTGCACCCCCGACTGCAGCGCCGTCACCTGCGGCACCAACGCCCACTGCGAAGACACCACCGGCACCGCCGCCTGCACCTGCGATGCCGGCAACCAGGACAACGACGGCGACGGCGACTGCTCCCCCGACTGCGCCAACGCCGGGCTCACCTGCGGCGCCAACGCCCACTGCGACGACGCCTCCGGCACCGCCGCCTGCGTCTGCGACACCGGCAACCAGGACAACGACTCGGACGGCGACTGCTCCCCCGACTGCGCCAACGCCGGGCTTACCTGCGGCGCCAACGCCCACTGCGACGACGCCTCCGGCACCGCCGCCTGCGTCTGCGATGCCGGCTACCAGGACAACGACTCGGACGGCGACTGCTCCCCCGACTGCGCCAACGCCGGGCTTACCTGCGGCGCCAACGCCCACTGCGACGACGCCTCCGGCACCGCCGCCTGCGTCTGCGACACCGGCTACCAGGACAACGACGGCGACGGCACCTGCACTCCCGACTGCAGCGCCGTAACCTGCGGCAGCAACTCCCACTGCGACGACACCTCCGGCACGGCGCTGTGCGTCTGCGACACCGGCTACCAGGACAACGACGGCGACGGCACCTGCACTCCCGACTGCAGCGCCGTAACCTGCGGCGCCAACTCCCACTGCGACGACACCTCCGGCACGGCGCTGTGCGTCTGCGACACCGGCTACCAGGACAACGACGGCGACGGCGACTGCTCCCTCGACTGCGCCAACGCCGGGCTCGACTGCGGTCCTCGGGGTTACTGCGACGACAGCAGCGGCACGGCCACCTGCCTGTGCAACGACGAGTGCACCGCCGGGCAGGGCAGTTGCAACGGCGATATTCCCCAGAACTGCGTGGCCGACAGCTACGGCTGCTACTACCTGGAGGACGGCAGCGCCTGCGGGACCGGGCTGTTTTGCAATGTCGTCGGCGGAGTGGCCGGGTGTTTTTCCGCCGACTGCTCCGACAGCTTGGCCGATGGCGACTTCGAGGGGGGCTCACCCAACTCCAGCTGGGCCGAGGCCTCGACGAACTTCAGCACCCCCTTCTGTGATCCCAGTGGCTGCGGTGACTACGCTTACAGCGGCAGCTGGTATCTGTGGTTCGGCGGCTGCGGATCGTCCTGCACCTTCCCCGAGGACAGCTCGGCGACCCAGAGCGTCTACCTGCCCGCCGGCCAGACCATGAAGCTGTTCTTCTTCATGTTCGCCGTGGCCGGCAGCGGGGCCACGAGCGGAGACGTCATGCAGGTTACCGTGGATGGAGCCCCGGTGTGGACGGTCGATGCCACCAATGTCGCTCCCTACGCGAACGGCTATACCCTGGTGGAGGTGGACCTGAGCACCTTCGCCGATAGTGACTTCCACGAGCTGGCCTTCGCCTCCTCGGTGGCATCCGAGAGCACCAGCTTCCTGGTGGATCTGGCTTCCCTGCGCATCGGTACCGATTGCTGTGTCGATGCCTGTCCCCAGGATGGGCTGGCGGTCTGCCAGGGAGATGCCGTGTTCACCTGTGAGACCAACACCACCACGGGCTGCCTGGAGTGGAATCTCACCGAGGACTGCTCGTCGAACGGCGAGGTCTGCCTGACCGACGGCTCCGGCAATCCTTTCTGCCAGCAGGTCTCGGCCGCCGTGCCGGGCGTCGACTGTACAGACGGCAACATGGTGCCCATCACCCTGCCCGCCGAGCTGCCCGCCCTGGTGGTCAACCAGACCAACTGCGGCGCCGGCGACAGCTACTCGGACACCTGCCTGGGCAGCTATGACGGGGGCGAAGACGTGGTGTTCGCCGTCGACGTTACCGCACCGGTCACGGTGAAGTTCACCCTCGATCCCCAGGGTACCACCTGGACGGGCATGGCGCTCGACGACGTCTGCCCGCTCGATAGCGCTTCCGACGGCTGTCTCGTCAACGCCACCTCGTCAGGGGGTAGTCCTTATTCAACCGCTTGCGTCGACCTGGCAGCGGGCGGCTACTACCTGATGGTGGACACCTGGCCCACGCCGGACTGCATTCCCGACTTCGACCTGGTGGTGGAGGAGTGTCCGCCCCCGGTGGGTGACACCTGCACCGAGGCCGTCCCCATGGACGTATCTGGCGGTAGCGCCGCACTGAGCGTCGACAACGGCAGCAACAGCGACTCGTTCAACACCTACTCCTGCGTCACCACCGCCAGGACCGGCGCCGATGTATGGACCAGCTTCACCCTCACCGAGCAGGCCCAGGTGACCATCGAGACCTCCGGCCCGGGCAGCGTCACCGACACCGTGCTGGCGCTGTTCGATGCCTGCGCGGGTACCGAGCTGGGCTGCTCGGATGATATCGGTGGCGGTAACTACTACTCGCTGATCCAGCAGGTGCTGCCGGCGGGAACCTACTACGTCGTCAGCGAACCCTACAACACCACTGCTCGAGGCGACTGGACCATCACCATCACCGTGACCACCCGCTCGCCGGTGACCCTGTGGGACTTCGAAAACCAGGACACCACTCCCGCGGTGGGGACAGGCACGGCGGCACTGGGCAGCGGCTTCACGGCCAGTGCAACCTTCCCCGCCGGTAACTCCAGCAGCTACTCCTGGAGCATCGCCGACTGGCCGACCGGGGCCCTGGACACCACCAGGTATTTCGAGTTCACCACCGATCTCACCGGTCGCACCGGCGTGGCCTTCCGCTTCGACGAACGGCGCTCGGGCACCGGCATCCATGATTTCGAGTTGCAGTACAGCACCGACGGAACCACCTTCCAGCAGGTACCCGGATCCGCGACCACCGTCCCCGACGATACCAACTGGCGTTCGCATTCCTTCGACCTGCCGGCGGCTGTCGAGGGACAGGCCGCGGTGACTATCAGGATCCTCGGCTACAACGCTGAGGGCTCCACCGGCACCTGGCGGGTGGACAACACCGGCTTCTTCTCCTTCTGACCCAGCGTCGGACACGACGTCCTGCACGGACAGGCCCGCCCCTCCAGGCGGGCCTGTCCCCGGACTTTTATCTGTCTTAACAGCCGGTTACATTCAAAACCCGGCCGGGCCTGTCCCCGCTGGTTTTCCGCTGGTTGTCCTGTTGTTTCAAGTGGTTACTTGCTGCCGGCCTGGAGGTTGAGCAGTTCCACCTCCAGGGTGCCGCCACCCATCATGGCCGGCAGGTTCCAGGTGCCCTTGACCACCCAGTGCGGGGCCTGTCCCCGGAGGAACAACTCCCCGCCGCCGGGCTGGCCGTCCAGCGGCTCCAGCTTGACCTTGAAGGTGTCGAAGCGTCCCGCTCCCACCTCGACCTTCTCTTTTCCTCCTTCCACCGTCAGCTTCATGGGCCGGGCCTTCTGGGTGAGCAGGTCGAACACCCGCAAGGTGGTCTGGTAGTGATCCTCTAGCGGCAGGTCGGCCAGCACCGCCTCCAGGGCCGGCCCATCTCCGAAGGCCGGGGCCCCGAGATCGGTGTCGATGGGCAAGGTCTGTCCCCCCATGCTCAGCTTGCCGGTCACCCTGGTACCGGAAAACTTCAGGGTTACGTTCTTGCCCATGGTGCGTTCCACCGGCAACAGCGTGGCCGCGGCCAGCAGGCAGGAATCGGTCCTGGTCTGGCCGGCGGCCTCGACCTGGCTGATGATGGACAGGAGTTTTTCCCGCCGGCGCCGCTCCAGGGTCCGGGTCACCAGCATCTCCAGCTTGCGCCCGGCCATGTGGGCCCGGGCCCGGTACTTCAAGGTGGCCGGCGCCAGTCCCTCCGCCGACACCTCGGGCAAGCGCTCCTTGCCGGCCTGCTCGGCCAGGGCCTGCTGCTGCTTGTCGGGCATCTTGACGGTGGCCGGATCCACGGTGATGGCGGCCAGGCGCTGGGCGATCTTCGGCCGCACCTGCTGCTGCACCCGCCCGCCCAGGTGCCGGGCCAGGAATCGTTCCATGGCCACGGCCAGGGCCAGGCGGTTTTCCGGGGCGCGGAAGCCATGTCCCTCGTCCGGCGCCACCAGGTATTCCACCGGCAGCTTCTTGTCCCGCAGCACGGCCACGATGCTGTCGGCCTCGGCCCGCTTGACCCGGGGATCGTTGGCCCCGTGCACCACCAGCAGGGGCGCGGTGATGCGCTCGACGAAGAACAGCGGCGAGCGGGCTTCCATGTCCTTGCGGTCGGCTTCCACCTGGGGGTCGCCCACCCGCTTGGTGAACATCTTCACCAGGGGTTTCCAGTAGGGTGGGATCGACTCCAGCAGGGTGATCAGGTTCGAGGGTGCCACGTAGGCCACCCCGCAGGCATACAGCTCGGGGGTGAAGGTGACCCCCGCCAGGGTGGCATAGCCGCCGTAGGAGCCGCCGAAGATGCAGACCTTCCGGGGATCGGCGATGCCCTGGTCGACGAGCCACTTGACCCCGTCGCTGATGTCGTGCTGCATGGCCCCGGTGCCCCACTGGCGGTTGCCGGCGTTGAGGAACTTCTTCCCGTAGCCGGTGGAACCGCGGAAGTTGGGCTGCAGCACCGCGTAGCCGCGGTTGGCCAGGAACTGGGCGTAAGCGTCGTAGCCCCAGCTGTCGCGGGCCCAGGGCCCACCGTGGGGCAGGACCACTGCCGGCAACCCCCGGGCCGGCAGGCCCCGGGGCAGGGTCAGGTAGGCCGGTATGGTCAGGCCGTCGCGGGCCTGGTAACGAACCGGTTTCATGGGCGCCAGCACCCGGGGATCCAGCTGCGGCCGGGAACGGTAGATGAGCGTGGCCCGGCCGCTCTCACGATCATAGAGGTAGGCAGAACCGGGATCGACATCACGGGAAAGGCCGACGATGAAGTAACGCATGTCCCGGGTCATGGAGGCCAGGCCCAGCTCACCGTCGGGCAGCTGCCGGCGGAGGTTCTCCAGGTCACGGGCGAACCTGTCATCGCGCGGGTAGACGCGCTGGCGATCACCCTGGTAGTAGGTGGCAATCAGCTCGTCGCTGTCTTCTGAAAACACGGCACCGCCGAAATCCACCTGGCCTTCGGGGTCTGACTCCACCCGTTCGACCTTCCCGCTCTGCACGTCGATGAGCGCCAGACCGATGAGATCGACGTCCGGGCCCTTGTTGGTGATCAAGTAGCAACGGCGGCCGTCACGGTGGAAACGATAGGGATAGCAGGTCTCCTGCCAGTTGCAGTCGTAGATGCGCGTCAGCCGGTCGCCGTCCAGGCGCAGGATCTCCCAGCCGGCGTCTTCCGTCTGCCGGAAGGCCAGCCGGGGATTGCCCTCGAGGTCGAAGACGAAGCCGGCCAACTGGTGGGTATTGGTGATGAGCAGAGTGCGCTTGCCACTGGCGATGTCCACCCGGTAGACGTCGTGGTAGGCGGGATCGCGGTCGTTGAGCCCGACGATGATCTCGCCCGGCCGGTTCTTGGGGACGGAGTAGATGTAGGCCCGTACTCCCTTCACCGGGGTGAGATCCCGGGCCGGCGGTACTCCGCTTTGCTTGTCCGGGGCCGCTCGGGGATCGACTGCATAGACGTGGAAGTTTTCGTTGCCGCCCTTGTCCTGCACGTACAGCAGGTAACGCGAGTCGCGGCTCCAGAAGTAGCCGGGAACGGGGCGCTTGTCGGCGGTCACCGGGCGGGCCTGGTCGAAGGGCTGCTCGCGCTCCTTCACCCAGATGTTGCGCGCTCCCTGGTAAGGCTTGATGAAGCTCAGGTAACGGCCGTCCGGAGACAGCTGTGCCCCCGATATCTCCGGATCTCCGAAAAACAGCTGCCGGTCGACAAGCGGCGGCAGGGTGCTGTCGGCCCCGGTGGCGGGCAACCCCGCCCCTGGTCCCGCACAGGCCGCCAGCAGCAACGACAAGCCCAGTAAAGTCGCCAGTTTCTTCATCATCCACCTCGCCTTTCCCGGCTGTTTTCAATCTCTGGCAGGAGCCGGCTCCTGCGCTGGAAACCGCCCGTGGGCGTAGAAGTATTCCAGCAGGCGATCCTTTTCCAGGAAGCGCTGCTGCAGCCAGCGGGCCAGTTCCGGCTCGGACTGCGGCAACTGCCCCACCGGGTAGCGCCTGACATGAAGGTGGGCCCGCCGGGCCTGTCCCCTGATGTACTGCCACAGGGTGGGCACTCCCTGCTCGTAGCCGATGGTGACATCGTATACGGCATCGAGGTGGCGGCGCAGGCCCTGCACGCTGGCGGCAAAACCCTTGGTACGGGGCAACATGACGTGGGCGGTCGGTTGCAGTCCCCGGCTGCGGGCGAACTCCTGGCTCTTGGCCAGCTTGGCCGGGGTCAGGCGCGTGCCCTCGGCGAACAGCATCAGCCACAGGGGAATGCCGTCTTCGATGATGCGGGAGAAGGTGGCCTCGATGGTGGCCCGATCGCGTGCCCAGTCGCGCTCGACGAAGAAGGAGTCCAG
>Ga0190359_1000452_pt1 | contig 27468 bp, 29 predicted proteins | sample 48721823_MG_FD_161269 | JGI IMG/M metagenome (GOLD analysis project Ga0190359, IMG submission 161269) | Hydrothermal vent microbial mat bacterial communities from Southern Trench, Guaymas Basin, Mexico - 4872-18-2-3_MG | ecosystem: Environmental > Aquatic > Marine > Hydrothermal vents >... | reverse complement strand
TGGTGTTTTTCTTTTAAAAAAATAAAAGAGTTTATAATCTTGGAAAGTCATCATTACAATGTGTAAGCAAAGAATTCTGCACTTTTAAAGATTCGGTAGTTTGGAGCTTTTATGACGCTTTCCGCAAAATAGTCATAGGGAATGAAAGTGAGCAAAAAAGGGAGATAAAATAGAGCGGAAAGAACAGAAAGCGACGGAAAATTGAAAATAGGCAATGTTGTAATAAATTAGTGGGTGCTTATTTTCTGAAAGAAATTTTATAGATACGAGAAAATTTTAGTTTTAGAAATACGAAACTAATAACAATCCCATAAAGTAGACTAATATAATGCATAAAAAAATCAACTAAATTATTTCCCTGAACAATTTTAACAGGAAATAGTAACAATGGAACAACCATAAAAAATACAGGCAATAAGATAGTGAGAAAATAAAAAATTACATTATCTTTTGATGCTTTAAAGACTCCTTTCAAAATTAGCCTAAAATTCTTTCTGTAATGAAAAGTGAAAAACAGAATAAAACCAATTACAAGTAGGATAAACAAAATATTTTTATGAATTGGATAATAGATAATAACAAATAATAATGCTATGTATAAAATTGAAATATTAAAAAAGTTCATATTAATAAGATTAATTCTCTGTTCTTTTGAAAAGTGATATACCCAAAGCATTGGTAAAAATCCCAATATGGCTGATACTAATCCAGAACTTCCCTGAAAAGTCTTTATCATGGGTATGAATCTAGAATAAACCAGAATTTCAATGATTGAGCTTATTATTGGTAGAGAAATCAGTGTAAATAAGAATAATATAAATAAATCCTTTTTATTTTTTATGTTATTTGCAAATATTAACGAAATAACCCCAAATATAAAATATCCTTGAAGATTATGCCATAGGTGGCCTAAATCCTTATGAATGAATGCATGTGTGAAAAATTGCCACCATTTCGGATTATAAATGTGAAATGACAAAGGCTCTCTAATTGTTAAAGGTAAAAACATTAATAGAGTTATAAAACTTGGAAATGCCAAAAAGAACAACACATCTTTTAGACTAATTCCTTTAACTGATTCAATTAAATCTTTTTTTAGATTAGACCATTTCAATTTATCTAAGGATTCTTTATTTACTTTTATCCTGATTTTCTTAAAAATTATCTTTTCAACTTTTTTGAGTTATTCCTCGCTTCCCAACAGCTTTTTTAATGCCAATTAAAAAACAATAGTGAAACTTGTAGTCACCCATTTAGAAATTGCCTCACTTTATTATTTCTACTTCTGTCTCATTTAATGTTTTCTGTGGAGGTTTTAGTCTTTTTTCAATTATTTTGAGGTATTTTTTTTCTTTTTCTATGCCTATTGAGTTTCTTCCCATTTTCATGGCAACCGCTGATGTAGTGCCAGAACCCACAAAAGGATCTAATACCAGATCTCCTGGTTTTGTGCATGCCAATAGGATTCTCCTTAGTAATTCTTCTGGTTTTTGTGTTGGGTGTTCTCCTGCCCATTTTTCGCTTTTTGGTGTTAATGGAATACTCCAGACATTTCTTGTTTGTTTTCCTTTTGGATTGAGCTGGTCTTCAATAAGGTTTTTTGTATCCTCATAATTGAATGTCCATCTCTTGCCGTTTCCATTTTTTGAAGCCCAGATTAAATGTTCTGTGCTTTCAGTAAAAAACCTGCAAGTTATGTTAGGCTGTGCGTTTGGTTTAAACCAGACAATGCTATTGTTTATTTTTAGGTCTGTCATGTGTTGTATGATATAACCTAATTGATAGATGTTGTGAAACGAACCACAAACCCATAAACTACCGCCATGTTTAAGAACTCTTACACATTCTTTGATCCATTGAATGTTGAACTTAAAAAATTCGTCTTTTGTGAAAATATCCCATTGTTCTTCTAATGTGATATGCTTACTATATTTCCACCCTAAACCTTTCTTTTTTGCCAGACCATAAGGAGGATCAGCAAAAACTAAATCTACGCTTTCATCAGGAATTTTCTTTAACTCTTTTAAAGCGTCTCCTATCATTATTTTGTGATGAGTTTTCATTTTTTATTATTCTCAATCCACTCTTTCATAAGGGTATTTATTTTTGTTGATATTTTTATATCATTATTTTCGCACAATTCCTTAAATTTTTCAAGAACTTCTTTATCAACAGTTATGTTTAATGGAACTTTCGGCATTTTTTAACCTCTTATGATCATTTCTATTTATAAATAAAGATAAATATACATAATTGATTTATAAAGTTTTGGTTTTTAAATTTTTATGCCAGAACTACATTTAATGCACACTACAAAAGATGGAGTAAAAATATTTGTTTCTAAAGGAAATAAAAAAGAATCCCCTTATGATTTTAGAGTTCATTATCAAGAACCAAATAAAAGAGTAAGAACACCTAAGCATATTCATTTGATAATTGATTTATATATGAAGTTAAGTAGAAATAAAGAACTGACATTAAAGTTAGTTGATTATCTTATTGATATGATGAAAAAATTAAAGCCAGAAACTAAATATCCTCCTTCTTTGCAGGTTTATGATAAGCAGGATTTATCTGAATTTGACGAGTTAAATAAATATGGGGAGTATTCTGTGGAATTTATAGTTGTTGTAACTGAGTTAATTATGATTCAGGAGAAAACAAATTATCCAACAGGTACAATGAATGTTAAAGTGTTTGAAAGATTCAGAGACAAACACGATGATATTTTTTCTGTTGTGAGTGCTGCAACATTTAGATAAAAAATAAAAAATTCTCAGGCACGTTACCCTGAGGCGGTGCCATACCCTCTAAGTTTTCGCCTTAGGATACTGAACTGGCGTTTAAAAGCTTCTAAGCCCGAAATTTAAGGGTTTCAGGCTAATTACTCTTCAGCGACATTATGACGCTTTTTTGAAAATCCGTTATAACTACTTTCTAATGACGAAACATTTATAAGTATCCTCTTTATAATACTACTTATGGCAGATAGAGTCTTAAGAATTGATGAATCACTTGAAGAAATAATTAGAATACTCCAAGAAAGACATGACAAAGCTGAAAGAAAACCTTTGCTTATAGGTGTTTTTGGACCTGCTAATGCTGGGAAGACCTATCTTTGTAAGATTCTTTCTAGGAGGCTTTATGATTTGTATGGGATTACAGGTCCCACTCTTGTGTGTAGCTCTTCTCCTGGCTCAATAACACCACCAAGAATAATTGTGTATAGCACAAATAACACAGAACTTTATCCTAATGAAAGGGAAATACTTCCTTCCCTCGAGTATCTGTTCTACCATGCAGGCATAAATAAAATAAATATGGGGAGAGCAAATATAGACTGGTGGAACAAACAGCTGAGGAAAGATAAGGCTATCGGGAGGGACCTTGATGTTACTATCTATATCTATAATCCAATCGTTACAATACCAAATTTGGGTTCTATATTACCTGTCTTTGATATCGTTGTAGCAAACCCACATCACTATAGGGCTTCTTCTGGATTATTTTACTGAGTTCTATTAAGGGGTTCTGTAAATTTTATTGTTGGTATAACATCGGGCTTATGCGAAGTGTGAAGCGAAACTAAATTTTGGAAACTGAAGTGCAATGAGGTTTCCACATAAGCTGTGTTATACAAGCGCGGCGGGGTCTAGGAGCGTAGTGGAGTGAGTTCAAAAAATATTTTTCGTTCTTGTTTTTTTTGTTTTGAAAAATGGAAGAGGGCTGGGAGGTGAATTTCATTTTTCAAGCTTCTTATAATTTACAGCGAGTTCATTCCTTCTTCAATTATTGTTTCTTCAGTTGTTTTTTCTGTAAGTTTTATCTCTTCAGTGAGTTGTTTTTGTTTCCATGTTCCTTTAAGGAACCAAATAACAGTTATTATAGCAGCTAAAACATTTGCTGTTGGAAAAGCTACCCACAAGCCAATTTCTGCAAGTACTGTATGTTTTGATAACAAGTATGCTAAAGGAAACCTTAAAACCCATAATGAAACAATAGATAAAATCATTGCTATCATTGTGTTTCCAGAACCCCTGAAAAGCCCATTCAAAGACATTTGAATACCAATAAAACCAAAAGTTAAAGCCATTATCTTAATGAATAAAGCACTTGCTTGTATTGTTTCTATTTCTCCGGGAATGAATATTGCAGAGATTTGTTTTGCAAATAAAAACATTATTACTCCTACAATTGTCAAAATTATAAAACCCACAAGAGCACTTAATTTTGTTATTTTTTCTGCTCTCTTTGTTTTTCCAGCACCAATATTTTGTCCCACAAGTGTTGAAGTAGCCATAGAGAATCCCGTTGCAGGAATGATAACAAAGCTTAGTATTCTGCTTCCAATACCATAAGCTGCAATAGTAAGTGTTCCAAATGAGGCAACGAGGAATGTCATAACTGTCATCCCCAATGCTCTAGTTGATTGTTCAATAGAAGCTGGAAATCCAATCTTAAACATCTTTTTTATTAAAACCCAATCAGGTTTTAAGTCACTTAGGTGTAATTGAATCTCTGATTTTCCTTTTAACAATAATCCTATTCCAATTATTGCCGCTAAACTTTGTGTGCCAATAGTTGCAACTGCTGCTCCTGCAACACCAAATGCGGGGATGAAGCCGTAACCAAAAATGAATAAAGGATCAAGAATTAAATTTAATAAAACCGTTCCAAGGACAATACACATTGGTGTTTTAACATCTCCAACACCCCTCATTAAAGATTGAAAAACCATGTAAGTAAACATGAAAATCATTCCAATAAAGGATATTTTCATGTACAAAACTGCGCTTGAGAAGATTGCTGCTTCAGCTCCCATTAAACCAATAAAAAAAGGAGATAAAAAATAACCAATGGTTGCAAGAATAATGGAAATTATTACGACCATTAACATTGTTTGAGAAGTAATATGGTCAACTGCTTTTTTGTCTTTTTTTCCCTTATATTGGGCAACGAGAATTGTACCTGCCATTGCTAATCCGCCACCAAGAGAAATAATAAGAAAGATTATTGGGAAACTAATTGAAACTGCAGCAACTGCATCTGTTCCCAATCTTCCAACCCAAAAAGTATCTGTTAATTGATAAGCCGTTTGGAGTATATTAGCAAATATTATAGGAATCGATAATGCTATTAAAGATTTTAGGATTGGACCTTCTGTTAAATTATTTTTTATATCCATATTAACTGCCATTTATAAATTAAAATTTGTAAGCATTATATAACTTTTGTCTTTTAAAATAAATAGTTTTCTGAAGTGTAGTGTAGAAAACACATTATTATCCCTCTCTATAAAAAAACAAATTTATTCTTCTTTGAAAGCCTCTCGTTCTTATTCTCAGCTAGAAAAATATTTTTTGAATTGGGTATAACATATCAGGATTAAGAGAAGTTTTCACCGAAGGTGAAAATTTGGGGCGACTTGCCGAAGGCAACAAAGCCTTCTTAATCGCTGTTCAACGCCCCGCAGGGTTCGAGGCTGAAAGCCGAGAAAGTCCGCCGTAGCCCGCCGAAATTTTTATTTTTCTTGAACTCCCCATTTAATATTTATTATTCCTAAATTTACGCCCGCCTCAAATTTTTTAATTATTTCTTTGTTATTTTCTATTACATCAATTCCATCAGAAGTTATTCTAATATCTAAAATATCTCCACCCATTACTTTAGCTCTACATTCAATCAAATTTTTTCCTTCCAGATATTTACAAGTAGAAACAACATCTTCTTTTGAAAATCCTGTTTTTTCTTCAATTTTTTTAGAAGAAGTTCTTTGCTCATCGTAAATAATTTTCAAAATTTTTAATCTGTCAGTTTGGGAAAGCATTTTAATCACTTAATTCCTTTTTCATTTGTTCATATTCCTTCTTAGAGATTTCTCCTTTTGCAAAACGTAATTTTAAAATTTTAAGAGGATCTTCCTCATCACTTTTTTGTGATATTGTGTTCTTTTTTATTAATTCCTTTATTAATTGTGGAAACTTACAAGTATATTTTCTTTCAGAAGACCAAAATTGTATCCCTTCTATTGAAGAATGAGCATGAAAAGTAAGTGTATCCATAGTGATACCTTGTTCATAATCGATAGATTTTATATTTTCAAGAGGAATTTCTCTAATATCCACAGAAAATAATCCCTTTCCAATTATTAAGATTCTTTCATTAGTAATTACTAACCATGGAGAACCCCATTGAGTACCTGGTTCGGATCTCCAACCTTGAGCACTGCTGGAGATGGACGTTCTGCCTCCTTTAACATGCGTTCCCCACGCACCCTTATAACTATAAAGTATTTTTTCAGAAACATGTAAAAATGTGTCCAATCTTTTTTTAATCCTCTTTGGAAGCTCCATCCTTAAACTCTCTTTTTTCTTGCTCATATTTTATAGATTAATAAAAGGTTTTATAAACATTTCTTTTTAAGGCGGGCGAAGACGGATTGCGTTGAACACCAATTTCCCGCAACTTCATAAATCTGATTAACATACAATATTTAAATTTTCTTTTTCATACTAAGATATAGAGATATCATAATCAAATTCCTGAAATCTGGCAAAACACCGACAGGAGCTGTTGGGATTGATTTAAGCTTGAAACATAAGTGGCATGAATTAATTGAATTGGCAATAATTTATCAGATAAAAGGTTAACACTTCTTTTTTGATTTCTTATTTAGATTAAATTTTTAACGAATTCCACCAACAATAAGTTTACAGGACCAATTAAAGATAAATTTATATAACTCCTCTCTATTTTTTATAATAATGAGACCAGCCCTAAATAGCCCCTCAATATTCATAGGCGTAGATGGAAAAGACATAATTAGCTTTGGTTCTGGGCAGCCTGATTTGCCACCACCTGAAAGAGTTTTTAAAATTCTTCCTGATTATAGGCAATTTAAGTATGGGCTTATTCAAGGAATGGAGAAATTAAGAGAAGCGCTTTCAAGACAGAAAGAATTTAGGGGCTCTGACAAGGATAGTTTTGTTATAACAAATGGTGCGTCTGAAGCACTGGATTTAACATTCAGGGCAATATGCAAACCAGGTGATAAGATTCTTGTTCATAAACCATATTATTACTCCTATGTCCCCCTTATTAAAATTAACCATTGTAAGCCAGTATTCACGGAAACAGTAAAAGGAAAGATACAAATAGATGATTTCTATGAAAAAGCAAGGGAGTGTAAGATAGTATTGATAAATTCCCCCTCAAATCCGACAGGTAGAGTACAAGAGATTAAGACTCTTAAAGAAATTGAAAAATTTTGTGCTGATTTAGATATAACAATTGTTTCTGATGAGGTCTATAAAGATTTAATTTATACAAGGGAAAACTATATGCTCCACGGACCACATGTTGTTACAATAAACAGCTTCTCAAAAACATTTGGTATGTGTGGTTTTAGGGTTGGTTATTTGTACTCTAATGATAGAAAGATAATAGACAGAGTAATAGAAATAAAGACTCACTCCTCCATGAATACTAGTATAATAGCACAGGAGATGGCATATGAAGCCACGAAAGCCCCTAAAGATTATATAAAAAAACAAGTAGCAATATGGAAGGAAAGAAGAGACACAATCTATGAAGGCTTACAAAGGCTTGGTTTGGATTTATGGAAGCCAGAAGGTGCTTTTTATGTTTTACCTAAAATTAAGAATCCACAAAAAGCAGTTTTGACATTGTTTAAAAAATATAAAGTAATAACCTACCTTGGCTCTTGGTTTGGTTCCCCTGAAAGAATAAGGTTAAGTTATGCCTTAAATAATGATAAAATTGAAGAAGGACTAAAAAGAATAGAAAGCTATTTAAAGCATGGTTAATTTGTTTTTCTTGGGGTGGTTTTGATGATATTCGGATTTGGTTTTGGTAGCTTTACTTTATTTTGGCTGTTTGTTATCTTATTAACAAGTCTAAAGATAGTAAGGGAATATGAAAGGGGTGTAAAATTTACCTTGGGAAGATATTCTGGTTTGATGAAGCCAGGTCTAAGATTGGTCATCCCTATAATACAATCATGGGTAAGGGTTGATTTGAGAATAAGAACAGTAGATGTCCCGTCCCAAGAGTGCGTAAGTAAAGATAATGTTTCATTGAAAGTTAATGCTGTTCTTTATTACAAGATATCTTCTGCAGATAAAGCGATTTTAGAGGTTGAGAATTTCAGTTATGCTGTTTCTCAACTAGCCCAGACAACTATGAGGAATATAGTAGGCGAATTTGAACTTGATGAGATTTTATCAAAGAGAGAACAAATATCCAAGAAAATACAGGAGATAGTTGATAGGGCAACAGATCCTTGGGGGATAAAGGTGACTAATATTGAGATAAAGGATATAGAATTACCAGAAACTATGAAGAGGGCAATGGCTCACCAGGCAGAAGCTGAGCGAGATAGAAGAGCGAGGATTACATTAGCATTGGGAGAAAGCCAAGCAGCTGAAAAGTTAGCACAAGCAGCTAAAATCATAGGAAAAGAACCAGCAGGTTTACAACTTAGGTTGTTCCAAACAATGTCCGAGATAGCCTCAGAAAAGAATAGCACAATAATCTTGCCTGTGCCTACGGAGTTAATAGAGTATGTAAAAAGGATTAGCAAGAAATAAATAAATTTTTTATATTCTAATCTCTTCTGTATTACTAATGCTAAATCCAGATACCTTTGTTTGTGATAGAAAGTGTGGTCTGTGCTGTATTAAATATATAGTTAAACTGACTAAAAAAGACATTATTAACATAAAGAAGCTGGGATATGATGAAGACTATTTTGTTGAAGAAGATAAATTTCTAGGTGGAAAAACAAGGTTTGTTCTTAAAAAGAAAGATAATGGCTGGTGTATTTTTCTTTCTAAAGATAAAAAAGGCATATACTCATGTGAGATATATAATTCAAGACCATCTGTTTGCAGAAGGTACCCGTTTCTTAAGAAAAAAAACATTAAGAGCTGTAAGCCTGTTACTTTCTCTAACCACTAATTTTTTAAATAACCTCTTATTCCTACTCTTATAAAATCTTTTTTGATATTTGAGAGGTGATTTGTAGCATGCCAGAATTCAAATTATGCATAGCTAATCCAAAAACAGGAAAATGCTATTCAAAGGTTGTTAAGGATGAGGAAGCAACACCATTTATAGGTCTGAATATCGGTGAGACTATTCAGGGAGATGTTTTTGGGATGCCTGGCTATGAGTTTCTTATCACAGGCGGTTCTGATTATTGCGGTTTTCCTATGAGGAGGGGCATCTTAGGAGTGAGAAAAAAGATATTGGCCTCTGGTGGAGTTGGATTCCCAAGAGTAAAGAAGGGGATGAAAAAAAGAAAAACCGTTTGCGGGCATAAAATCCATGAAAGAATATCTCAGATTAATCTTAAGATACTAAAAGAAGGTAAGAAAAAGTTAGAAGAAATTTTCCCCATCAAAAAAGAGGAAGAAGGAAAAGAAAAAGAAAAACCAGAAGAACCAAAGGAACCAAAAGAAAAGAAAGAGGCAAAAAAGGAAGAAAAAAAAGAGCAAAAGAAAGATGATGTAGCAAAAACAACTGATGAAGAGAAAGCAGATAAACAAAAGAAAGAACAAAAGTAAATAAGCATGTAATATGCCCGACAAAAAGGAAAAAAACACAAATGTTGAAACAGGACAAGCGGTAATTAATATAGGGATGGTTGGGCATGTTGACCATGGAAAAACAACATTGCTTGAAAAGCTTAGTGGAAAATGGGCAGATACTCATTCTGAAGAAATAAAGAGGGGAATTACAATAAGATTGGGTTATGCGGATGTTGTTTTTAGAAAATGTGAGAGCTGTGGTATCTATACAGTAAAAAAGAACTGTCCAGAATGTAAAACTGAAACAAAACCCCTAAGGAAAGTTAGCTTTGTTGATGCACCCGGGCATGAAAGTTTAATGGCAACTATGTTAAGTGGAGCAACAATAATAGATGGAGCCCTGCTGCTGATAGCTGCTAATGAATCATGCCCACAACCACAAACAAGGGAACACCTAATGGCATTAAGCATTATTGGTGTTGAGAACATCGTTGTTGCTCAAAACAAGATAGACCTTGTAAGTGAGGAACAAGCAATAAAGAACTACCAAGAAATAAAAAGATTTCTTGAAGATACAAAATACAAAAACGCTCCAATAGTCCCAATATCTGCTCAACATGATGTTGGAGTAAATTATTTAATTGAAGCTATTGAAAAATATATCAAAACACCAGACAGAGATCTTAGCAAAGACCCTCTAATGCTTGTGGCAAGGAGTTTTGATATAAATAAGCCGGGCACAGAGATAAAGAATCTTGTAGGTGGCGTTCTTGGTGGGGTTCTAAAAAGAGGCGTCTTAAAAAAAGGGCAGGAAATAGAGATAAGGCCTGGGTATGAGATAACAGAAAGAAACAAAAAGGTTTGGAAACCCTTATCTACAACCATAATGAGTATAAGGTCTGGTGGAATCTCAATCAAAGAGGCAGTTCCCGGTGGTTCTATAGCTCTATTAACTTCTCTGGATCCTTCAATTACAAAGTCAGATAATCTCATAGGCAATGTTGTTGGATTACCTGGAAAGCTTCCTCCATTGTTTGATGAGTTATCTCTTGAGGTAACTTTAATGGAGAGGGTTGTTGGTTATAAAGAGGAACTAAAAGTTGAGGAAATAAAAATGAATGAGGCTCTAATGTTAAATGTGAATGCCTCAGCTACAATAGGAATTGTAACAGAGATAAAAGGAAACACTATAAAATGTAAACTGAAATTGCCCATATGTGCAGAAGTTGGTTCAAGGGTAACTGTATCAAGAATGATAAATAACAGGTTTAGGCTAATAGGCTACGGGATCATAAAAAAATGAAAACTACTTGTTAAGAAAGTCACTCATTTTGTCATCAATGTTGATGGGAATAAATTGAAACTCCTTCTTGTTTTTTCTTTCCTTTTTGTTGGTTTTAAATTCTAGATAATCATACATTTAAATCACCTTACTGGGCTAGATGCTCCACATGTTAATTATTAGAACCATAATAAAAAATCAGGATTCTATATATCCCTTCATAAAGCCAGCTTCCTCTGGTGTAATCTCATCCTCTTCTGTTAGCTCTTCTAGGTGCTCTTCCCCATACAGGTCAGCCTTATCATTAATCTCTTCTTCGTACATTGCTACCCCCTACCAGTAAAGCCTAAAATTATAAAAATTCGAATTTATTTATATATTTAATTCTTAAATTTTATAATATTTATATAATTAGAAAAATTTATAAATGATAGTGATTTACTATAATCACATATAAACATTTTTTATAAAAACTAAAAGCACTTTGGGGGTTAAGATGAAAAGAAGGATAATACAAATCGCTAACTCTACACAACTTGTTTCATTACCTAGAAAATGGGCTTTGGAGCATGGTCTTAAGAAGGGGGATGAATTAGATATAAGAGTAGAAGGTAACAAACTTATAATAAGCGTTGATGGTGAGGGTAAAAAGAGATCCAAGATTGAGCTAAATATTACCGATTTAGATAAGGATTCAATAGTCTTCTTGATAAGAGGCCTATATATAAGGGGGTATGATGAAATAAAACTAATCTTTGATAAGCCCCTGACCAAGCATTATAGAACAAATAAAAATGTAAGGTTCCTCTCGGTAATCCATAATGAAACACTTAGGTCTACTGGTTTGGAGATTATTCAAGAGAAAAGCAATCTTGTTGTTTTAAGGAGAATATCCGAAAGCACAACAAGGGAGTTTGATACTATTTTAAGAAGGATATTTCTGCTTCTTATTGATGCAGCCAAAGACCTGTATGAAGGGGTAAAAGCAAGAGATTTTGAATTAGTAAAAAGTTTAGAAGAGAAACACGATACTATGACAAAGTTTATTTTCTATAATTTAAGATTGCTTAATACCATGAGCCATATCCACCATGCTAAAGCTCCTTTTTTGTTTCATATAATTGCTTCTTTGGATATGGTTAATGACACCTTGAGAAATGCTGCGAGAGATATTTTAGAAAGTGGAATGAAGCCTAGCCATAAGGGGCTTTTAATTTTAGAGCAAATTTACAAATCAATAGAGCTCTACTATAATCTTTATTATAATTTTAATCTTAAAAGATGTAATGAATTCTCAAAAGTTAGGGATAGCGTACTTAATATAATCAAAGACAATATGAAAAACAAGCTTACAAAGGAGGATGTCTTCATTCTGACAACTTGTGAATACTGCTTGGAAATATTAAGGAACCTGTATTCAGCAAGGGTTGGAATGGAGTATTAAGCATATAAATCCTAAGAACAAAGATGGAGAGAATAAGGTTTATTGAAGATAAGTATGTTCCTTCTTTGTTTAAAAGAATAGCCAAAGAAGAACTAAGCAGACATTTTTTTCCTAACGAAAGGGTAGCTATAAAACTCCATATGGGTGAGCTTGGTAATGATTATTATTTAAAACCAGACTTTGTTAAGATTATTGTTGATATCTTGAAGGAACTAGGCATAGAACCATTTCTTTTTGACTCACCAGTTATTTATCCTGGTGGGAGGGATACTGTAGAGAAATATTATAAAACAGCTGAGAAGCATGGCTTTAATGAAGATGAACTTGGTTGTAGAATTGTAATCTCAAATGATTCTAAGCTCGTAAAAACAGAGAATCTTTGTGTAGAGGTATGTAAGCCCCTTATAGAGTCTGATGGATTGCTTGTTTTAAGTCATGTGAAGGGACATATGTGTTCAGGATTTGGTGGGGCAATCAAGAATCTAGGTATGGGTGGTGTAACAATAAAAACAAAGAGGGATATACACCAACTCGCATCTCCTGTCTTTGTTGATGAATGTAGCGGATGTGGTAGCTGTGTTAAACTTTGTCCTGTTGGTGCAATAAAACTAAAGAATAAGAAAGCAAATTTTGATTTAGAAAATTGTTGGGGTTGTGGTGTTTGTATAGTTGGTTGCCCTTCAAATGCTTTGAAGCCAAGGGTGGCATCGTTTGATAGGTTAATTGCGGAAGGAGCTTATGCTGTCTTAAAGGGTATAAGAAAGAGCTATTATGTAAATGTAATAAAAAACATAACAAGACTTTGTGATTGTGCTAAAGATCCAGGTGGTATAGTATTAGATGATATTGGAATTCTTCTTGGAAGGGACATAGTTGCAATAGAGAAAGCATCTTTTGACCTAATAAATAAGAAGGCAGGCAAGGATATATTTAAAGAACTTCATAAAAAATCCCCCTTTGAACATATAAAGGAAGCAGAAAGACTTGGTCTTGGAAACTTAAATTATGAACTAGTAGTCTGATTTTGAATAACCAAAAATGAATCTACTAATAGACATTCATTGTCACCTCCATTATTACTCTCCCAAGGACCTTAATAATATAATAGAAAATGCGAAGAAGGTTGGATTAGCCTGTATTCTAACAAACGGAATAGACCCTAAGACAAATAGGGTTACCTTGAGTATAGCTGAAAAGTATGATATAGTAAAGGCGGCTTTGGGGATTTATCCTATAAATAGAATCACAAAAAAAGCGAATTTTGATGGTTCTGAGGCATATAAAGAAATAGGATGGATAGAAAAAAATAAAGATTGTATAATTGCAATAGGAGAGTGTGGCCTTGATGGTTTGAACAAAGACAACTTTTGTGAGCAAAAGAAAATCTTTGAAGAGCTAATAGCCCTTTCAGAAAGGATAAAGAAACCATTGATTGTTCATTCAAGAAAGGCAGAGGCTAGTGTACTTGATATGCTTGAATCTTCTAATGTAAAGAGAGTCTTACTACATTGCTTTTGTGGGAAAAAAAGCCTAGTAAAAAAAGCACTTGACCTAGGCTTTTATTTTTCAATACCTACAAACATAGTAAGAGCTCAGAATTTTAAAATGATTTCAGATATAGTAGATATAAATCATCTCTTCTGTGAGACAGATTCCCCTTATCTAAGTCCTTTCAGGAATCTAAAAAACCAGCCAGCCTTTGTCATAGAGTCATATAAAAAAATAGCAGAAATAAAATCAATGGAACTAAATGAAGTAATAAATAATATTTGGATGAATTTCAAAAAACTTTTTTGGTAGCTAAATAAAGATAAAAAATAAAAAATGAAGAGAATTCAGAAGACAGCTTTTTATTCCTATAGGATTGGAAGCTTACCAAGAGGATGTAGCTTGTGTGTAAGGGGACAGAAACTAGTACTTTTTGTTACAGGTTTGTGTCCAAGGCGATGCTACTATTGTCCAATATCAGATAAGAAATATAATAAAGATGTAGTCTATGCAGATGAATGGCCGACAGATAATATAAAAAACATAATAAAAGAGGCAAAACTAATAGATGCAAAAGGTGCTGGCTTTACTGGTGGAGACCCATTATGCAGACCTGATAGAACTATCTTTTACTTGAAAACACTAAAAGATAAATTTGGGAAAAGCTTTCATATTCATCTCTATACTTCTATGGATTTAATTAATAGGAGTATCTTAGAGCGATTATATAATGCAGGTTTAGATGAGATAAGATTTCATTTGGATTTAGACAATAAAGCGTTATGGAATAAAATAACCTTTGCCCTATCATTTCCTTGGGATATCGGGATTGAGATTCCAGTAATACCAAAGAAAGAGAAAGCAATTAAAGATATTATTAATTTCATTTTTGCTATAAATACAGATAATAGCTCTAAAAATAAAATTAAATTTTTGAATCTGAATGAACTTGAGATAGCAGATAATAGCATAAACAAATTAAAAAAACTTGGTTATAAAACAAAAAGCGAACTTTCTTACGCTGTTAAGGGTTCCGAAGAATTGGCCTTTAAGATATTAAATTACATAATATTTAAAGAAGGCAAAGGAAGGAATAAAAAAGGGAGATTGAATGTTCATTATTGCACAGCAACCCTAAAAGATAAAATACAACTTACAAATCGGATAAAAAGAAGGGCGAGGAATACCAAAAAGAAATACGATGTGCTTACTAATGAAGGCACTTTAATACGAGGAGCAATATACCTTGCAAATCTAAAACCAGATTTTAATTACAGGAGAAGGCTAGAAACAATATTAAACAACAAGAAAAAAAAGAGAATATACCTAAACAAATTAAGAAATATAAGGGAAGAGCTAATGAGGGATTTCAGGATAAATTTAATTGAAATAGATAAAAACAAGCTTAGGCTGCTTACCTCTCCCGAAGCAGTAAAAAGAATAAAAAATATTCTTAATTCTTCCACCTTAGGAAATCCAGACTTAATCCATGACAAGAGGTTTTTCAGAAGGAGAGAGATTTTTTTGGCAATAGTTGAGGAGTACCCCACTTATGACCAACTTGAGATAGATATCCAATTTTTATAGAAAAATTTATATGTTCCTACTTCTATTTTGTTTATTATGAAGATTACCATAGATACAAAGGAAGACACCCATGAAGAAATAAGAAAGGTTATCAGAATGTTACAGCAGTTGGTAGGAGAGAGTTCTTATACAAATAGAAACTTGTTTGGTGAAACTCAGCATTCATTGCAGGAATCACAAGAGTCTACGAATGTATTTGCTTCTCTTTTTGGTAATCAGATTGATGAAAGCCAGAATAAAGAAACAGAAGATAAAGAAGAAGATAAAAGCGAGGATATTCCTGAAGTAATCCCTTACTAACAAATTAAAATGAAATATAAATTTCTTGATGATATAACCTCAGATGTTATGTTTGAGGTATATGGTAAGAATCTAAAAGAACTTTTTCAAAATGCAGCAGAGGCATTATTCTCTGTGATATGCAAAATAGAAAAAGTTCAGCCAAAAGAGTCAGAAGAATTTGAAATAAAAGCAAATAACATTGAAGAACTTATGATAAATTGGCTTCAGGCCTTAATTGCAATAGTTGATGTAGAGCAGAAATTTTTCTCTAAGTTTGAAATAGAGGAAATCTCTGAGACAAAATTAAGGGCAAAACTTTTTGGAGAACCTATAAGGCCAGAACTTGGTGAAACAGTGGTAAAGGCCGTTACAATGTATAAGTACAAACTAGAGAAAACAGATAATGGTTACAGGGCTGTTGTTAGCTTGGATATTTAATCTGTTGCTATTGTTTTGCTTTTTACATCTAACTCTGTATTGTCACTAGCATCGTAAAGTTCTATCTTTATAAATTCCTTTAAGGGATTGTCTGGCCTTAAATAATGGGCTTTTAGTTCCTTATCTAGCTTCCATGTTTTTACTCCTATAGGTATCGCACCAGCATATTGTATCTTTCCACCATTAGGCCATTGTTTTATTGCTTCAGGACTTTCTTTATCATACCAATAAACCCAAACTAGTGGGGTGAATATCTTTTTTTGGTTGTCAATTCTTATGGTTATTGACTCTATTTTTGTCTTATTTTCGTCTAAGTCAACATCATCTATGTATAATATCACATTTCCGGATAACTCCTTCTCTTCTTTTTCTTGTTCCTCACTCTCTTCAGGGTTTTCTGTTTCTATTTCCTCTTCTTTGGTTTCATTAATTTCTGTAGTTTCTGATTCATTTATAGTTTCACTCTTGTTTTCCTCTTCATTAATAACAGCCTGCGTTACAATAATAGGCTGTGTTTCAATTTCAGAAAGCCCTCTTTCGCATTTGTACCTTGATATTGGATTATAAAAAACAAGTCCGAGCAAAGCGAATATTATAATAAGGTATATTGTTCTTTCTATCCAAAATTTATTTAATCTTACCTTTATTTCAATAATATTCTTATCCATCTTATCTTCTTCATCTTTTTTGTTGAAACTCTCAAATGAATCTTCTCCCATTATTTCCAATACAATTTCTAATATATATTTCAGCTATTCTGATTATTTCCAAAGTTACATAACTCTATATAAATTTATCGATAACTTTTTAAATATTTATACTTTTGCTTTTTTTATGAAAGAAAAGCTCCAACCCATAGGTGATTATGAATGGTTGTTGCCGAAGGCAGTAAGAAAAGAGATGAGGGTGGCAGGTAAACTCATAGCAAACAAGGCTATATATGATGTTATGGAGGATGGAGCAATTCAACAACTTAGTAATGTATGTTGTCTTCCTGGCGTTATTGAGCCAGTGTGTGCTCTTCCTGATGCACACTTTGGCTATGGTCTGCCAATGGGTGCTGTAGCAGCTTTTGATATAGAAGAGGGAATTATAAGTTCTGGTCTTTGCGGATTTGATATAAATTGTGGTGTTAACTCTATTAGAACAAACTTGTCTTATGGGGAAGTAAAAGACAAGCTAAATGAACTAATTGATGAGCTATTTAAGGCTATTCCTTGTGGTGTTGGTTCCAAAGGAAGATTGAAGCTAGACCAGAACCAGCTTGACGAGGTTTTAGTTAACGGCTGCGAGTGGGCTGTTGAAAATGGCTATGGCGTTAAAGAGGATTTAGAAAATACTGAAGAAAATGGAAGAATGGATGGAGCAGATCCATCTAAGGTTTCTGAATTAGCAAAGAGAAGGGGGGCTCCACAGCTTGGCACATTAGGAGCAGGAAACCACTTCTTGGAAATTCAGAAGGTAACAAATATCTTTGATGAGCATAAAGCAAAATCCCTCGGTGTTGTATCTAAAGACCAAGTTTTAATAATGCTTCATTGTGGCTCAAGGGGTTTAGGACACCAAATAGCCACAGATTATCTCAAGATTCAAGAGAAGGCAGTTAAAAAGTATAATATCTGGCTTCCAGATAAACAACTTGCATGCGCTCCAGCTAAATCACCGGAGGCTCAAGATTATTTTTCAGCAATGAAGTGTGCTGTTAATTATTCCTTTACTAATAGGTTAGTAATGACTCAATGGATTAGAGAAACATTTGAGAGGGTTTTTGGTAAAGACTGGGAATCAATGGATATGCATACTATTTATGGTATCTGCCACAATGTTGTGAAGTTAGAGGAGCATACATTGAAAGATGGGAAGAGAAAATTGTTCGTGCATCGGAAAGGTGCTACAAGGAGCTTTCCAGAACAGCCTGTTCTTTTGGCTGGTTCTATGGGGACTGCCTCCTATATACTAAAAGGAACAGAGACTGCAATGCAGAAGACCTTTGGAAGCTCTGCTCACGGAGCAGGTAGGGCTATGTCAAGGCATGGAGCGTTAAGACAATTTAGAGGCAATGACATAAAAAGGCAATTGGCAGAAAGAGGAATCATTTCAAAAGCACCAACACCAAAGAGCCTTGCTGAAGAAGCACCTTTAGCATACAAGGATGTTGAAAATGTGGTTGATTCAGTTCATAATTTAGGAATATCTTTAAAGGTTATAAGGATGGAACCCGTAGGGGTTTTGAAGGGTTAGATTTCAATTATCTTCCCGCTTTTCCCAACATTAATTACCTTTGTTTTGCCAATCTTTTCTTCAATACCTTCTGCTTCGTGGACATGCGAACATAAGAGCAAATCAGGTTTAAATCTCTCAATCGCTCTCCTAACACCATCTGAACCAGGAAATATGTTAGTAAACTTCTCCATTTTTGTCCCACTTGGATGTACATGTGTTACCATAATCTTTTTTCTTAGGTATCTTATTTTATCATAACCCCTCTTTAGTAAATCATAAATCTCCTTCTCATCTAGCTGGAATAAACCAATGTTAGCCCCTCCTGCCCCGAATATACCAACATCTTTGTACTTAACAGAGTACCCATGAATGTTTCTCATTCCATACAATTCAGCCAGAAAATCAGCAGTAGCAACTGTTTCATGATTGCCAGGTATAAGCAATACTTTTTCATTTCTTTTCTTAAAAGGGCCTATTATGTTTTCAGTAGATTTTTCTCCTAATGTTAGGTCCCCACATAATACCACTAAGTCAACATTTTCCTTTTTTGCCTTTTCAGCTAACCTCTCAGCAAGGCCAGTGTCGCCGTGTATATCCCCGGCTGCCAATATCTTTAGTTTTTCTCTTTTTCTTTTTTTGTTTTCTTTTGTCATAAATCTTTTAAGTATTGTTTTATTTAAAAATCTTCCTAATTTTTTATTTTTTTATTGTTCCCCAACCATAGAAAAATTAAAATAAAAACACTCCATTTTATCTTACAATGAACAAAAAATTCATAAGAATAACTTTGAGATTGTCTCTGTTATTACTAATCCTACTCTTTATAGCCTTATTGAACATAGTTCCACATTTTGGTTATAAATATCCCTTGCATATTGATGAATGGCGCCATCTTGCACTTGCTAGAGACATGATTCATAATGATAATATATATAAGTATAATTTAGAGAAAGGCTTTACCTATTTTTTGTTTTTTCTTGACAAATCTGGTGTAGATTTACTTTTCTCTTATAGATATCTTCCAATAGTGTTTGTTATTCTTACTTCAGTTTTATTGTTCCTTACCCTTTATGCTTTAACAAAGAAATATTATATAGCACTTCTTGCTGTTATCTTTTTTGCTTCATTGAAAAGCAATGTTAATATTCTAGGTCCTTGGTTTTTTACACCTTTATCTTTTTGTTTTCCTTTTATATATCTCTTCTTCCTTTTTTTTGTGTTAGGAATAGAAAAAAAGAGCATTAAACTTCTTATTGTGTCTGTTTTGGATTATATATTCATACTCTTTGTTCATCCAGTTTCTGCCACATTCATATTTCCAATAATCCTAATCTATGTGCTCATTCATTATAAAGTATATATTAAGAACAGATTTGTTTTGGGCTTGCTAATGCTGATTCCTGTAATATCATTTTTAATCTTTCTGGATATACTTTGGAAAGGCAATCTAAAAAGAACATTATTTTTTATAATAAAATTCATAACCTTTGAAAAGGGGTGGGGTGTTTATGAAAAACTTTATTCTGTCCCATCCTTTTATACTTATACATCTACATTCTTTGCTTTTATTGGTTCATTTTTTGCAATAAAAAATAGAAAAACGAGAATCTTTGTTATTTGGGTCTTAGTAACATTGTTTGGTTTATGGTTCTTTCATAGGAAAGGATTCAGTTTTCTGGTTCCTTATCAAAGGATGTTTTATTACACCTTGCTTGGCCTAGTGCCTTTAAGTGCAATTGGATTTTATTATTCTCTCAGATTTATCTCTAATACTATAAAGAGAAATCTTAATTTCAGCTATAAAAAAGCCATATCTCTTGTTGTGTTTTCTTTAATTTCTATATTTACTTTCTATAGCATATTTAATAATTACTTCACAATACCAGAAGATATTAAGCTATACAAACTAATAGATGATTATGACTATAAAGCATTAAAATTTCTAGAAAAACAAGGGAAGGGTAAGGTTTTGGCTTTACCAGAAATAGCTACTACTGTTTATCCCATAAGTGGCAAGAGGGCTTTGGCAACACTTCGCTTTGAAGGCACAGACTCACTTAGAAATGAAATAAGGGACTTTTATAAGCTTGACTGTGAAAAAAAGAAAAGGTTTATAAAAAGATTCAAGATAAAGTATGTATATAGCCATAAGCCGATAGATTGTAATTGGGACTTGATATATAGCAATAAAAGATATATATACAAGGTTTGACTTTACTAATATTAACAAAATGTCAAAAAAGATAATCCTGTTTTTTTTAAGTCTCGTCCTATTATACAATGTCCTTGCTTATATTGACCCTGGAACAGGTGGTATGATTATTGGTGGAAGCATATTACCCACAATACTGGCTATATTGGCAGCGATTGGAGGTTTTTTTGTAAGGTTCCTACTTAGGCCAACTAAGAATCTTGTGTTATTAATATGGAAAAGGATAAGAAAACATTGATAAAGGTATTGTTGCCTACCTTTGTTATTATTTTTATTATTTTATTGCTTCCTACTGGGCTGCAAAATGAAAAAATGCTCAAAATGAAATATAAAAAGGTTCTCGTTATAGGAATTGATGGCATGGACCCAAAAATAGCTAGTAAGCTAATGGCAGAGGGGAAACTTCCAAATTTTAAAAGGCTTGCAGATACAGGCACATTCGTCAACCTTAACACATCCTACCCCCCACATAGTCCAGTTGCATGGACATCTATCGCTACCGGAAAGAACCCCGGGAAACACAATATCTTTGATTTTATTAGGAGAAATCCAATGAATTATATGCCAGAACTTTCCATTCTAGATAACTCTAAAGGTGATTATGAATTCTTAATAAAAGCGGACCCATTTTGGCGTATTACCTCAAGCAAAGGAATTCCAACGACAGTAATAAGATGGCCATTAAGCTTTCCTCCAGAGAGGATTAAGGGGAATATGTTATCAGGTTTGGGCGTTCCTGATATAAAAGGCTTTTTAAGTGGTTATACATATTATACATCAAAGAATGTAGAAAAGCCCAGTAAGGATTCAAATAAGGTAATTCATGTTACTATAAACAATGGCCTAATCGAAACCAAAATATATGGTCCAAGAACAAGAAGAGAAGGCAACATAGTAGAAATAGGTCTTCCTGTTAGGATAAGAATAAACAATAATAGCATAGTCCTTACCATAAATGGAAAAGACTATAATGTATCTGTGAATAGTTGGAGTGATTGGATAAGGGTAAAGTTTAAGATTGACACATTTAAGAGTGTTTATGGGACATTCAAGGCTTACCTTAAAAATATAAATCCTTTTGAACTTTACCTTACAACAATACAGATAGACCCAGAGAATCCAGTTGTTGATATTTCTTTTCCAGCACAATATTCTAGGGAGCTAGCAAGCAGGATAGGGCTATATTATACCCTCGGAATGCCAGAAGAAACCAGTGGTTATGTTGATGGAGTTCTTGATGATAAAGCATTTCTAGAGCAAATAGCAGACATTGAGGAAGAGAGGGACAGGATGTTCTGGAATGAATTTGAGAAATTTAGAAAACTTGATAAAGCCCTATTCGCATTTGTTTATGATTCCTCAGATAGACTACAACATGTAATGTGGGAAGAAAAGATACTTGAGGATAATAGTGAAGACCTCTCCCTAAATAAATCAGTGATAGAATACTTTATCAAAAAAGATAAATTTATTGGGAGTGTTATGGACGAGCTTGATAATAATACACTCTTAATTATTGTTTCTGACCATGGCTTTACTTCATTTGAGAGAGCAGTAAGTATAAATACTTGGCTCGTTAAGAATGGGTTTATGCAACTTACAAAAAATCTAAGTCAGCTAAATGAAAATGATAGTGGTGAACTATTTAAATATGTGGACTGGAAAAAAACAAAAGCATATTCCCTAGGTTTTAATAGCATCTATATAAATCTGAAAGGAAGGGAAAGCGAAGGAATAGTTGATGAAAGTGAATATGATGAGCTTATAAATGAAATTATAGAAAAACTAGAGAATCTTACAGATGAAGAAACAGGAAAAAGACCAATAAACAAGGCATATAGAAGAGATGAAATCTATACGGGACCATATGTTGGGAATGCACCAGATATCGTAATAGGATTTAATCCTGGTTATAGAATGTCTTGGCAAACAGCTGTTGGTGGCTTAACAAGGTATGCTTTGTTTAAAAACACAAAGAAATGGGATGGTGACCATCTGGTAGATCCAAAATTTGTTCCAGGTGTTTTGTTCTCTAATGTTAAGATAAACAAAAAATCAGCATTGCAGCTGGATATAGCACCTACAATACTTGATGCACTAAACATTGAAATACCTAGTGAAATAGATGGCAAGAGTTTGTTAAGATGAGAATCTCTTTTTTTTCTCTCTTAAATCTTGGCAAAGAAATATTAAAACAGCTAGATTTTTGAGCTATTAAAATGAAAATCCCAGAGGTAAGCATAATCTTACCATGTCTGAATGAGGAGCAGGCTATTGGTACTTGTATTGATGAGATAAAAAGAATCTTAAAAGAAAGGAATCTTAATGCTGAAATCATAGTTGTAGATAACGGCTCTAAAGACAGAAGCGTGGATATTACAAGAAGAAAGGGTGCAAAGGTTTTTTTTGAACCAAGAAGGGGGTATGGAGCAGCTTGCTTAAAAGGATTTAATGTTGCGAATGGCAAGTATCTTCTTTTGGTAGATGCAGATTGTAGTTATGATTTTAGTTATATCCCAAGATTTATAAGCCAACTGAAGAGGGGATACGAACTTGTTATTGGAAACAGATTTAAAGGTAAGATTGAAAGTGGCTCTATGCCATTACTACATCGGTATCTTGGGAATCCATTGCTTTCATTAGTTTTAAGAGTTTTTTTTAAATCAAAGGTAGGTGATGCACATTGTGGTATGAGGGCTATAAGAAAATCAGCATTAAAAAAATTAGACTTAAGGGCAACTGGTATGGAGTTTGCGTCTGAGATGGTCATCCTTGCTACCAAGAACAATTTAAAGATAAAAGAGATTCCGATAGATTACTATAAAAGAAGAGGGAACTCAAAACTTAAAACATTTTCGGATGGGTGGCGTCATTTGAGGTTTATGTTGCTCTATAGCCCCTTCTTTCTTTTTTTTATCCCTGGTCTCATAATTTTTTTATTAGGCTTTTTTACTCTATTGCTTCTTTATTTTTTTAAAATTAGGGTTTTTGGTTTGTATTTCTATTACCATCCAATGTTTTTTTCGGCTTCTTTTGTTATTGTTGGGTATCAGCTGATTGTTTTTGCCTTATTTGCTAAAACCTATGCTTTAACACACCTTGGAGATGACAAAAAATTTGAAAAAATTTATAAATACATCACACTTGAGAGAACACTCCTGTTTGGCTTTTTGCTGTTTTTAGCAGGAACCCTAATGTTTTTTTACCTGATTGTAAAATGGTTGAAATCAGGATTTGGAGCTTTAAGTGAAATAAAGAATTCAATCATAGCTTTAACATTGCTCTTGCTAGGTATCCAAACAATATTTTCATCATTTATGTTAAGCATTTTAGGAATTAAAAGAAAATGAACATCAATATTTTGATTGAGATATTTACTACATTTTTAGCTCTCTTGTCTGGGTTTTTGTTAAGCTATATCATTTTCCCTAGAAGGGATATTATAGAGAGGCTTGTTTATTCCCTATCATTTTTTATATCTATCTCCATAATAGCTAGTGTTATCTTATATTTCTTAGGTCTGTTAAAAGAACCTTATATTCTATTTTCTTTTGTCTTCCTTAACCTACTTTTTTCTTTTATAATATCTTTAAATTCAAAGAAATTGAAATTCAAAACAACCTATAATAAGGATGTCTTATTTATCTTGCTCTTCTCCACAATTGGGGCTATTTGGAAAGCGTTATTTTTTAAATCAATAAAGAATTTCTCGGATCCATATGGATATTCCTTTAAATTTATATCACAAAATATTCCAGATTTAGGTTTCTATACAGGAATGGCTAGGGACAAAGCAGCATATATCGGACTAAAAACAACAGAGGAAGTACTTTCCCCCCATATATTCAACAATTGGATAAATTCTTTTCTAATAACCTTTATCTTCCTATGTTTTGTTTATCTTGTCTTTAGGGAATATAGGAATAGAAAGCTTGCATATATCGGAGTGGCTCTTATGTCAATAGGTCCTATTGAGTTATTTCATATGTTAAATTCCATCTATGGTCATTCTCTTGCTTACATCTCTATCTTCCCATTGTTTTTATTTTTTAAGAAGAAAAACAACAAAATCTTTTGGCTTGCTCTTATCTTCTCTCTAGCTATGATGCCTATTTATTATACAGCAGTTGTTGTCTTGGTTCTGTTATCCTTTGGTTTTGTTTTATCATTATTTATCAAAAGATTAATCGAAACAAAAACTCTAGGTTTAATCAGGTTTATTAAAAACAAGAAGGTAATTGGTTTTCTTGTAATACTAATAATCTTAAGTCTTTATGTTTGTTTTTTCTCTAATATGTTTAAATTTACATATGGTAAGGCAAAGGACACATCCGGAATAACCGATTCAGTTGATATAATTAAAGAGCCCATAAATAAGGTTTCTCCAATCTTGAAAATCCATAAAAAAGAAACACTAAGATATGAGAACCCCACATTCTTGCTTTTATCTGCTATAAGATGGCAGGCTCTTTTCTTCTTTTTATGTTTTCTAACTTTTGTTTTTTATCTTATAAAAAAGAGAAAACTTAACAAAGAAAGCAAAGATTTACTTTTATGTCTTATTCCTATATCTCTTGTTTCTTATGGTTTTTTTCATATTAATTTACCAGCTAGAATCTTTGATTATTTTTCATTTTTTTTCCTAATGTGTTTAAAAATAAGAAAAGCTCATCTCAAATATTTTTTTATCTTTTCTTTTATATTCATCATTATAACAGGCTTATATACCGCAAGGGATAAAAAAATCTTCTTTGAAGTTTCTGATGGAGAAATTGAAGCTGCAAGATGGGTTGCTAGCAACCTAAATGCAAGAGTTTTTTCTGACCAGGTATTTGTGAACCAACTTATATTGGCAAGGTATTATAATGTTACAGGGGCAGACGACAAAAGCCAGATTGTAATAAGTTTGTTCTATAGTGAAAATGAATCTAACTTTATGGAAGCGATTAAATTTCTAAATCGGAGTAATGTAAGGTACATAGCAATAACAAAGAGGATGCTTGAGAAATATGTCCTCATGGTAAATATAGCTCAAAAACCAGTTAAGAATCTAAGATTTTACAATAAATATTTAAATAAGATTTATGATAATTCTGATACTAGGATATATAGCATTATAACACAAACCAAAAAATGAAAACCAACAAAAAAAGTAAATACTTGAGAAAAAGATTTTCCTTTATTATAACCTTATTTATTGTCATCTTTGTTGTTTTCATTTATATAATAGGGAAAAACCCTATAAAAACTACTAAGATCAGAGAAAATAGTTATTCTGGGTTTAATGTTATTCTTATAATAATAGACACACTAAGAGCAGACCATCTTGGTTGTTATGGCTATTCTAGGAGCATAAGCCCGAATATAGACCTTCTAGCTAAGAAATCTTTTATCTTCTATAATACCTATAGTGCATCATCATGGACAAGAAGTGCTATCGCATCTATTGTAAGCTCAAAGTTACCGACCGAACATAAGATTACATCAGAAAATAAAAAAGAAATTCTAAGGAAAGAGTTTTTTACAATACAAGAATTTTTTAACCAAATGAATTACACAACAGCAGCGTTTTATACAAATCCTCATCTGAACTTTGGCGTAACCCAGAACTTTAGTTATAAATACTTTAAGGGTAATGAGGAGTCAAATCTTGTTTATGATAAAGTAATTAGCTGGTTGGATAATAACTCTAACAATAACTTTTTTTTATTAGTTCATAATATGGACCCACATGACCCTTATGATTTTCATCCTGGTTTCAGCTCTACACCTAAGCGTTCAAGATACCGTACCCTTGGTAGGTTTTTCTCAGTAAGGAAAAATGGAGCAGGATCTACTTGTGAGAATCCTGGTAAGATAATAATCCTAAATAAAACTCAACTTGCAGAGATGATTGCAAACTATGATGGAGAGATTAAATTTCTTGACTATAACCTTGGCAGGTTTTTTGATTATCTAAGAAGAAAATCTCTTTTGGATAATACAATTATCATCTTCACATCAGACCATGGTGAGGAGTTCTTAGAACATGGAGGTTATTGGCATGGTTGTACTCTTTATAATGAGCTAATACATGTTCCATTAATGATATATATCCCTCATGTTAGAGGGAGAAAAGTTATGGAGCGGGTAAGCACGATAGATATATTTCCAACACTAATTTCTTTGTTTGATAATAAATCCCTAAGCGAATATAATCTTAGTGGCGTAAGCTTGTTACCCTTAATGAACAATGAACCATTTAAGGAAAAGGAGATTTTTAGTGCAACAGCCTTTAGAGGTGCTTTAAAGTATTCTGTGATAAGAGGGGATTACAAATTAATAACTTATGCAAATGGAACAATCATTGGCTTTTACAATATAAAAGAAGACAAAAAGGAATCTAAAAATTTAGCAAATGTTAATTCAGACCTTCTTGATTTAATAAACCACATCCAAAAAACAACAAAAATTGAGAACAAAAAAAATTTTAAAACAAAAAATATTGATAAAGAAACACTTAAGCAACTAAAATCCTTAGGTTATTTAACATAATGAGGATAGCTATATTCCATCACTACATGGACAATATTGGTGGGGCTGAAAGAGTAGTGCTTACGCTAGCTAGGGAACTAAGAGCGGATATATATTCTACTGTTGTTAATAAAAAATTAATAAAGAAGATGGGTTTTGATATAAATGTAAAAACTATTGGCTGGGTCCCAATAAATCCACCCTTCAGACAACAGCTTTCTTTATTTAGGTTCAGAATGCTTAATCTAAGTGAGGAGTATGACTTTTTTATAATTGATGGTGATTGGGCAATCTCTGGAGCTGTTAATAACAAACCGAATCTGTGGTATGTTTATTCTCCTATCCGGGAGATATGGGATTTATATAAATATAAGAGAAAAAATAATGTTAGCTTTTTCAAAAGACCTTTTTTTGATTGCTGGGTTTATCTTAACAGATACCTCAACAG
>Ga0190359_1000451_pt1 | contig 27472 bp, 25 predicted proteins | sample 48721823_MG_FD_161269 | JGI IMG/M metagenome (GOLD analysis project Ga0190359, IMG submission 161269) | Hydrothermal vent microbial mat bacterial communities from Southern Trench, Guaymas Basin, Mexico - 4872-18-2-3_MG | ecosystem: Environmental > Aquatic > Marine > Hydrothermal vents >... | reverse complement strand
ATCAAAAAAATCACATGAAAAAGCTCAACACCTTTCTACGCCCGGTATTTCCAGAACTGCTGATGGTGGTGATTATGGCGATCCTTGCATTGGGATATATGAGCCCGGTTTTTGAAGGCAAAACATTGCTCCAGGGCGACATCATCAATGCACAGAATATGGCCCGTGAAACTGACCGGTTTCAAGAAGAGACCGGGGTTTATCCGGGATGGACCGATGCGGCTTTTGGCGGAATGCCGACTTATCAGATCAAATCTCCTCCGTCGGGGAACCTGTTCAAATCGCTGTTGCGGATTTTTAAGTTCTGGCTGCCCGGTTATACGGTGGCCATTCTTTTTGCCTGTCTGGCAGGTTTCTATTTTTTACTGCGCATCTTACGGCTGAATCGATGGCTCGCATTGGCCGGGGCCATTGCTTTCGGATTGGGGTCACATAACCTGCAACTGATTGAAGCCGGGCATGTGGGTAAAATCTACGCGGTAGCTTACCTCGCTCCGGCGGTGGCCGGGATGTTGCTGGTTTATCAGCGGAAATATCTATGGGGCGGTTTACTGACGGCAGTCGGACTGGGGATTGAGATAGCCACTAATCATGTGCAGGTTACGTACTATTTGGGTATCATAATACTGATTTACATGGGGGTGGAGCTTATCTATGCAGTTAAAGAACACTATTTTAAACATTGGGTGATAGGGGCCCTGACACTTTTTGTAGCGTTGATACTGGCGGTGCTTCCCAATATGACCACGGTTTTAACCACTGCTGAATATACACAGGAAACTACCAGAGGGAAAAAGGTGTTAACCTCACAGGATGAAAATGCCGTTAAGGGAAAATCGGGATTGGATCTGGGTTACATTACCAACTGGAGTTATGGTATAGGAGAAACATTAAATCTTTTTATCCCCGATCTTTACGGGGGTAGTTCCGGTACGGATGTGGGACTGAAATCGCAGTTTTATAAAGAGTTAAAGAAAAGAGGCGTACAAAATCCCGGGAAATTGGTGAAACACGCACCTACCTATTGGGGCAGCCAGCCCTTTACCAGCGGTCCGCATTATGTGGGGGCTTTTACGATTTTTCTGGCCATATTGGGACTGTTTCTGGTCAGGGGCCCGAAAAAATGGTGGCTGTTATTTGCCATTTTGTTGTCGTTCATGCTGGCATGGGGAAGAAATTTTATGGGTCTTACGGAGTTTTTTGTACGGCATGTACCGCTGTATTCCAAATTTCGGGATGTGACCAATATTTTAATCGTGGCACAATTTGCTTTGCCGCTGCTGGCATTTTTAGGGCTTAAGGAGTGGTTTGCCGATGGCGTGGATACAGAAAAGAAATTGAAGAAATTGTATTATGCCACCGGAATAGCGGGAGGAATAGCCCTGCTGTTCCTGTTGATACCCTCACTGGCCGGATCATTTACCAGTCCGGCTGATGCCAGGTACAAACAGACCTGGATTGCTGCTGCTTTGCAGAATGACCGGTTGATGCTTGCACGTAATGATGCATTCAGAACTTTGGTTTTTGTTTTATTGACGGCCGGTGTTTTATGGGCCTCCGTCAAAACAAAACTTAAGAAAGAATACCTGTTTGTCGGGCTGGCTTTATTGGTATTGATCGATTTATGGTCGGTGGGTAAACGTTATTTAAATAATGAGGATTTTGTAACCCGGCGTACCTTAAAAAGCCAGGTGGCTGCCCGTCAGGCAGATCAATCCATCCTGAAAGACCAAGAGATTGATTTCAGAGTATTGGATTTGACGAATCCGGCTAATGGAGATCCGTTCCGTTATTCCCTTCCATCGAGGTTTCATAAATCAGTTGGGGGTTACCACGGTGCCAAACTGGGGCGCTACCAGGATTTGATCGAGCACTATCTGGTTCCTGAATTGCAGTCATTTGGTGAGGCCCTGAATGAACCTACACTGGATAAGATCAACCGGGCCCTGTCGGGGATGAATTGTTATAACATGCTCAATACCAAATATATTATCGTCAGACCGGACGTGGGGCCGGTTAAGAATCCCTACCGGCTGGGCAGTGCCTGGTTTGCATCGGATATTATGACGGTAAGGAATGCGAAGGAGGAAATTTCAGCCCTGGGGACCATTAATCCCGCCGTAACGGCGGTATTGCCGAAAGAATATGAGTCAAAGATTGACGGTATTCAAAATAAGGCTACAAACGGAGATTCAGCCGATGTTATTAAAATTACCGAATACCGGCCGAACGGTTTGGTGTATCAAACTACTACTGCGGAAAAACGTTTGGCTGTATTTTCTGAAATATGGTATCCTCATGGTTGGAAAGCTACTATAGATGGTACGACGGCTGAAATTTTACGAGCCAATTACCTGTTGCGTGCCATGGTTATTCCGCCCGGTTCACACCGGATTGAATTTAAATTTGATCCATTCTCTCTGAAAGCCGGCAAACTGATCAGCGCCGGCGGAAGCATCCTGGTATTACTCCTGATCGGATTAGCCGTCTATTTTAGTAGCATAAGATCTAAAACCTCCGGTTTTTTATCACGAACCCTACAAAACGAAACGGAATCCACAGGTGACGGAAAATAGTAGCGGTCCATCCATAATGTGTGCGCATACTGTGAAATCTTTCTTTCAAACTTTGGGGAATATGCTGCTTTGAATGGCCGCCGTCTAAAAAACCGCTGAGAATCATACGGGTATTGAAAATGGGGGAATAGATTGATGCAGTGGTCAGATTTTCAGCTTTTTTCAACATGCGGATCACCCAGTCGAAATCTGCAGAATGGTGATAATGAAGGTTGTAGGGCTCAACAAGTTTCCGGCTTACTAAAACAGACTGATGGCATACCAGCATTCCTTTCTGAAAACTTTTGGAAGTCAATACTTCAGGAGGTCTCAATCTTCTCAATCCGATCTCATGACCCTTGCGGTTAATGATCATGGTATCCCCATACAGGATGAACGGCCACCCGTCTGACCGGTTCTCCTTTGCGGAGGGACCGGGTTCGGAAAAAAAGGAGTGTACCATTTTTTCAACCGTATCCGGCCGGTAAATCCGGTCACCCGAATTGATAAACCACACATAATCCCCTGAAAAAAGTTCAAGTCCTTTATTCATGGCATCATAAATTCCTTCATCGGGTTCACAAACCCAACGGGTAACCACATCTTCATACCTGTGAATTACCTCCGGGGTGTTATCTGTGGAGGCGCCGTCAATGATGATGTGTTCGATATAAGGATAGGTTTGGGAACGGATGCTTTTCAGCGTCTCTTCAAGAAGGCCGGCACTGTTATAGGTAACCGTGATCACTGAAATCAGAGGCCATCCGGGTTTTTGTGTCGCAGTTTTCATCATTGCCTGATCGTATAACCATTAAAGATATACCCCTTATGATCAATGACAAAAGCATTTTTGCTATTTTCGTAAGAAATTCCGCTATGTTTTACCGGCTTTTGCGTATTCAGCAATTTTTTGAAGCAGGCTACCAGTCAGTAGTCAGCCTGATCCGTGTACTACTCAGATCACATTACCGATCGGCTTTAAGCCGGGAACGTAAAGTACGGGATGAATTGTTTGTGCTGGGTAACGGGCCGGGTTTAAAAGCGCACCTTGATAAATATGGCCGGCTTCTGAAATCGAAAGAGTTAATGTGTGTCAATCAATTTGCGCTAACTCCTTTCTATACGGAGTTAAAACCTGCTCATTATGTGTTGCTTGACATCGGGTTTTTTGTTGACCCGACACTTCCGCGTATGAAAGAGAACAGAGAAAGGCTTGAAGAAGTTTTCAGAGAGAAAACGGATTGGCCGATGACACTTTATTTACCTTATGAGGCCCGAAAAAGTCAGTTCATAAAAACGGTATTAACTACTGCGAAGTCTGTCGGGATTGTTTTTTACAACCGGACCGTAGCAGACGGACTTAAACCGGTAAGGCATTGGATGTATCGGAAAAACCTGGGAATGCCCCCTCCTCAGAACGTATTAATCGGAGCTTTAATGGTGGGGTTGAATCTGGGTTATCGCAAAATTATCATATTGGGTGCAGATCACTCCTGGCATTTGGGACTGCAGGTTGACCGGGAGGGGATGTTGAATTCTGCCGAACAACATTTTTATGATAAAAAACCGTCTGTAGTAGCTGTTCATCATCCTGAAACTCTTGACCGGACAAAAATTCACGACTATTTTTTCAATCTCTACCGGACATTCAGGAGTTATCATCTGATCCGGCAGTTTGCTGATCATGAGAAAGTCAGTATGATCAATGCCAGTACCGTCAGTTATATTGATGCATTTATCAGAAGACGGCTGAGTGACTATCCCTGGTCAGAAGATCAGAAATGATCGTTAAATTCACGATTGGCCCGTTGATAATCTTCAGGTTTGCCAATATCCATCCAAAATTCTCTTACCGGGTAAGATCGTGTGGGATGACCTTTTTGAACCAGTAATTCAAAAAGCCGGGTCATATCCATCTGCTTATTTTGAGGGATCAGATCCAGGATTTCAGGATTCAGTACATAAATTCCGGCGTTCACATAAAATTGCTGTACCGGTTTTTCTTCAATAGACACGATGTGCTCCTTATCTAACCTGACTACGCCATAGGGGACTTCCATCCCGTACTCCCGGATGCACATGGTGGCTGCAGTTTCATGCCTGATATGAAAATCCATCAAGTCTTCAAAGTCAATCAGGGTAAGAATATCTGCATTCATCACAAAGAACGGTTCGTTCAGGGGAGTAGTGATCAGGCTGAGAGAACCGGCCGTACCCATCGGCTGGCGCTCGGTGACATATTCTATGTGTGCATCAAAACGGTGTCCGTCTCCGAAATAATCGGCAATCATCTCTCCTTTATAATTTAATGAGATCAGAAAATTACTGAATCCGGATAGTTTAAACCGTTTGATGAGTGTTTCAAGAATGGGGCGGTCTCCAACCTGAAGAAGGGGTTTGGGTGTATCATCGGTCAGTGGTTTTAACCGGCTGCCCCGGCCTCCGGCCATCAGCACTACCAGATTAGAGTGTTTTTCGTGTTCAAGAAGCCGGTCGATCTCAGCCAGACGGATGACTTTACCCTGTTCATCGATCACGGGGATCTGAAAAATTTTACGTGAAACAGCCAGTTCGATCAACTTGGTTTTTGGATCATTTGAAAAGGCGGTAACGGGATGAGCGTTATAAAGGTCTGTAATCCGGTCGTCAAGTTGCAATCCGCGCAACAATCCCCTTCGAATATCGCCGTCTGTCAGGGTGCCCATCAGCCGGTCATGCTCATCCACGATAAGGGCAATTTTCATTGCACCCGACTCGATCACTTCAAGTGCCTGCCGGATAGTGGCATGAACCTGTAATTTAATTTCATTCAACTGGTACATGAGGGTCAAAGATCGTAAAACCGTTTGATACGGAGTTTCTGGAGATCGGTTTTTTTAAGTTCACGAATAATTTTTTCCGTTGAATGGCCGTTTCCGTAAGGATTTTTTACTTCTTGCAGACTGTTTTTAAAGGAGGGAGAGAAGAGTTTTTGAATAGCTTTGATGATGGCAGATTGTTCACATTCACAATCGATTACGGAATTGGCGCGGACTCTTCCTTCCTGTCGACGGCCAATATTAACGGTTCCGGTATGGAGAGACGGAGCTTCGATGATCCCGCTCGAGGAGTTACCCACCACACCGTCCACCCACTTCATGAATGAAAGGTAGCGTAACTGTCCCAGTGATTTAACCATGAGAACCCTTTTGGGATGATTTGAAGCGAATGACTCCAGTGTATTGATAATCTCCTGATGGCCCGGATCGGCATTAGGGTAAGTAATAATGAAATGGATATCCTGAAAAGTTTCCAGAGCACCGGTAAGGGTATCAATTTGCCGGCCGGGAGATGAAGTACTCAGGGTTTCGGGATGGTACGTAACCAGCAGGTTTTTCAGACCGAATATAAAACCGGTATCTTCTTCTAATTGACTCTTTGAAAGCAGGTTTAATCGGTTTATTGAATCCAGTCCGGTTGCCCCCACATGAAAAACTCTCCGGGGATCTTCGCCCATCTGGATTACTCTTTTACGGTAAGATTCGGTAGCCGTAAAATGGAGATGTGACAATTTGGTAATGGCATGCCTGAAGGCATCATCCATTGCGCCAAAAGTCAATTCACCTCCATGCAGATGGGCAACGGGGATAGATGCAATATTTGCGGCAAGGGCGGCTCCGACCACTTCAAAACGGTCACCCGGCAGGATGACCAGATCGGGTGCGAGGGTAGTAAAAGCCGAACCGAAACCCTCCAGGGCGATTGACAGTGAATGAGTAATATCCATCGGCTGATCCCCGTGAAGTTGCATGTCAAAACTCCGGTCAACCGTAAATCCGTCCTCCCGAATCCGGTCAATTGTTGAACCGAAATCTGACGACAGATGGGTACCGGTAACTACCAGTTGAAGCGTAAAACCGGGATCTTCACGAATTGACCGCATCAACCAGTAAAGCAGTCCGTATTCTGCTCTGGTTGTAGTTACCACACAGATTTTATGCATCAGATGAGATCATTTTTAGTATAGTCCTTTGCAGCCGGCGTGCCAATCAGATCATCCCATCGAAGGGGAGAGATTCCGATACCGGGTCGTTTCACGGTGAGGTTTTTTTCGGAGAAAAGTTCCCCTTTTTTAATATCGTGTGAAGCGACAATACTTTTTCGTGTGGCAGCCATATTTTTCCGCTCGCTTTTCGAGGGCTCCTTGCGTTTGTGCCCCATAGATTTTTCGATATGGCGAATGGCTGTAATCATTGCTTTCAGTTCATCCGGTTCAAGACTTGCCCGGTGATCCGGGCCATCCAGATTACGGTTGAGCGTAAAATGTTTTTCAATGACTGAAGCACCAAGTGCGACTGCAGCAACCGGGACTTCAATACCGGGTGTATGATCAGAATATCCCACACGTGTATGGAATTTCTTGGCAATAGTCAGCATAGCCCTGAGATTGACATCTTCATAAGGGGTGGGATATTCGGTATTGGCATGTAATATTACAATCTGGTCGTGCGAAGTGCCGGCAGCTGTGAGAATGTTGAGTGCGGCGCGGATCTCATCCAGTGTTCCCATACCGGTAGAGAGGATGATCTCCTGACGATATTGTCCCACTTTTCTGAGAAGCGGCAGATTGGTCAAATCACCGGATCCGATTTTAAATCTTTTAACCCCCAGGTTTTTAAGCAATTGTGCGCTCTCCATATCAAAAGGAGTTGACATAAATTCAATACCGGTAACCCGGCAGAAATCAAACAGATCACGATGGGCGCTGTTGCTTAATTCAAGTTGTTTCAACAATGAAAACTGCGTATGATGACCGGTTTGTTGTTCTTTTTGATAGTCGGCCAGCGGTGTTTCGGGTGATACCAGTTTTTCGGCTTTAAAAGTTTGAAATTTTACTGCATCTGCTCCGGCATCAAATGCCGCCTGAACCATCTCTCTGGCTATTTGAGGATTGCCGTTATGATTGACGCCCGCTTCAGCGATAATGAACACCTTATTTTTCATCGGATTTTGCGTAAAGGATTACCAATATAGGTGCCGGGCCGGTTAAGACTTTTAAGCACCACCGATCCGGCCGAGACCAGTGAATCCGGGGCAACAGATACATTATTGGCCAAAACGGTGCCGCTTCCGATCAAGGTGCGATCACCTACAATGCACTGACCGTTAACAATGGCCTTCGTGCTTATATGTACGAAGTCTCCCACCGAAGACTCATGTTCAATCAGTGCACCGGTATTGATGATACAGTTTTGCCCGATGACGGCTTCGGTATTGACCAGGGCATGATGCATGATAATGGTTCCTTCTCTGATGGTTACTCCCCGGGCCACATGGGCAAGAGGCGATATCACCACCGGGAAATGTCCTCCGAGTGCACGTATTGTATTGAACAAAGTGATCCTGGCCGCCGGGGTTTTAATCTGCCCTACCGTAATGAGAAAATCGGGGAATTGATGTATGATCTCTTTCAGTTGATCATCCGTACCAATCACGGGAACTCCGCTTATGCGAACCGGTTCAGCGTTCATTTCAAATCCGGCATGTTCCACGATTCCCACCGGTTCAAATTCAGCACCCATACGGATTACGTCAATGCAGGATTTGCAGTGACCTCCTCCGCCGATCAGAACCAAAGGTTTTTTCATCTGAAATGAATTGATGGCAAACAAATATACAATTTACTTTTCACCCTTTGAGATGCTTTTTGGCGAATGGTGCCACAGTTTATTAAGCTGTTTGTTCAGATCGGGAGAAAGACCCAATATCCGGTTAAAGCCAATATATATGATGGTTATCAAAGCACTACGAAGAAAAATATCCAGAATTAATGTGGAGATCGGATGATCCGGATGATTGAAATCAGGCAGCAGGAGGCTGACGCCATATGCTATGATTCCCGTTGCAAGAATTGCCAGATGGCGCCAGGAGTAGGGTTGCATCTGGTACTTAATCCGGAGAAAGATAAAACGCATGAGACTGTAACAGCCTACGGAGATGGCAGAAGCAAGAGCGGCGCCGGAGATACCCATCCGGGGGATCAGCAGCAGGTTGGTTACCACGATAAGTCCGGCAAAGAGGAGAATGAAAAAAGTCAGGAGCCGGTAATGGCGACTGGTTGACATGACTGCCACGCTGACTCCCGAGGCCATCTGAAACAGATTTGCCAGTCCGATAAACAAAATGACCCATTTACCGGAGGCATAATTATCCGGTAATATCCTGAAAATATTATCCAGATTACCCAGAATACCGACCAGGATCAATAATCCGAACAGTAGCTGATTCAGGGTGCTTTGTGAATATATTCGCCGGATGGTATCTGTCTGCCGGTCTTTCCAGGCCTGAGCAACCACAATATTTGAAATTTTATTAACCGGCCGGCTTGCAATAGAAACCAGTGTTCCGAAAATGAATGCCCGTCCGTAAATACCCGTATCGGCCAGACCAAGTATGGAGTTGATCATGATGCGGTCAATAGACTGCACCACGATATTGCTGAATGTCATAATGATCCCGAACCCTGCAACAGAAATAATGGCACGGGTCAGTTTGGGACGGAGGTAGGAAAAATCGGGGCGAATGATAAATTCACCATCAAATAACAGCAACAGACTAATCAGAATACCGGGCAGCGAGAGTGCCAGTGTGTATCCGAGAACAAATTTCGGAAAGTCAAGCACATGGTATACAAACAGCAACAATGCAATTAAAATAAACAAACGCATGAGGAACTCTTTAATCAGAATTCCTTTGGCAGACTGATACAACGCAGCATAGTATATGTCCACGACCAGATAGATCGCCGTGAACAAGGTCAACGGAACAATCAAATCCACATATCGCACGAAAAGAGCCGATTGCTCCAGGCTGTCTGAAATAATCCAAGGCCGGAGCAGAAGATAAATAATCATTGAAACAATAAATCCGGTCAATGTAACCCATAAAACCAATCCGAAATAGCGATGGTGTTTTTGCCCGGGATTGCGGAAATAAGGGAACAAACGATTGGTTACATTGTTGATTCCCAGAGTTGAGAGGGTAGCAAGCAGCAATGACCAGGTCCATAAAAGATCCAATACGCCGTTCTGTTCACGGGTGAGAAAGTTGGGTTGGAGGATTCCGGCGGTAATGAAACCTACCCCGACCCCGAGATAGGCGTACACTGTTCCTTTAATGCTTTGTTTTTCAATGACCCCCATAGGTGATTTAATCAAGTACAAATGTAGCAAAATGTCTTCATCCCTGATCGGTTAGCCTTTTCTTTGTATCTTAGCACATTCATTTTATCGTGGTATGAAGCCGAGAACAACACGTATTTCCAAAGGCCGTTTGCAAAGTTCATCGCTCACCACTGTGATCAGTATTTCACTGGTACTTTTTCTATTGGGTTTGTTGGGATTATTGGTTATGAATGCGCAGAAACTTGCTGATTTTGTAAAAGAAAATATCGGATTTTCGGTTATTCTGAAAAGAGATGTTCGGGAAGCCGATATCATTCAATTGCAGAAATATTTTGATGCCAGCGATTATGTGAAAGAGACGCAGTATGTTACACCTGAACAGGCAGCCGAAGAACTCAAAAATGAGTTGGGCGAGGATTTTATTCAGTTTTTAGGAATTAATCCCCTTCTGCCTTCTATTGACATCAAATTGTATGCGGCTTATGCCAATCCCGATAGTATTGCCAAAATTGAACAGGAGTTTTTAAGCTATCCACAGGTGAAAGAGGTGTATTATCAGGAATCACTCGTGCATCTGATCAATGAAAATATACGAAAGATCAGTGTGGTTATCCTGGTGTTCAGTCTCTTTTTGTTTTTGATTTCTGTGGCATTGTTCAATAATACCATACGGTTGATGATCTATAGTAAAAGATTTATTATTAAAACTATGCAGCTGGTCGGGGCTACCCGGGGGTATATTCGCAGGCCCTTTATTTCAAAGGGTGTATTGCACGGGATTACCGGTGCCGCTTTGGCCATTTTATTGCTGTTGGGGGTGATATACCTGGCCAAACAACAGATGCCTGAATTGGTTACCTTTACGGACATTAAAATAGTAGGGGTGTTGTTTGCCCTTGTGATATTATTGGGAGCCATTTTAGGCTGGTTCAGCACTACGCTGGCTGTGAATAAATTTTTACGATCAGAACGCGATGCTTTATATTTGTAAATTACTTTAACATGAATAAACCATTGAAACAAAAACCGGTACCTAAAGAAGCACCCGAAACGGGAGGTCTGGTTTTCGGAAAAACGAATTACCTGCTTCTGATCATTGGTGTGGGGGTAATTATTTTAGGATTTATTTTAATGGTCGGAAAAGGTTCGGATGATCCGAACGTGTTTGACAAGAATATTTTTAGTTTCAGAACAACTACTTTGGCCCCGATCATTGTATTAATCGGGTTTATTATCGACGGAATAGCTATCATGTATCGTCGTTCGGCTTCTCCTAAAAACCGGAACGCCGAATGAATGCAATACAGGCTCTCTTATTAGGAGTGATCCAGGGACTTACGGAATTTCTGCCGGTCAGCAGTTCGGGTCACCTTGAGTTGGGGAAAGCTCTTCTCGGTGTAGATGCTTCAATGAATATCACCTTTACGGTCGTGGTGCATGGAGCTACCTTATTGGCCACATTGGTTGTTTTCAGTAAAGAGATCGGTCGGTTAATTGCCGGTGCATTTCAATTTCGTTGGAACAATGAAATGCAGTATCTGGTTAAAATAGTGGTGTCCATGATCCCGGTTGTTTTTACAGGCCTCTTTTTAGAGCATACTATTGAACAGTTTTTTACGGGTAACCTGGTATTCGTCGGGGCTATGCTGTGGGTAACGGCCCTGATATTACTGCTTACATGGATTTTCAAAAACCGTCAGGGCGATAAACCGATTTCGTACGGTTCAGCCTTTGTAATGGGAATTGCACAGGCAATTGCTACATTACCCGGCATTTCACGATCGGGATCCACTATTGCTGCCGGCTTGCTTATGGGAAATCAAAAGGGAGAAGTGGCCCAGTTTTCTTTCTTAATGGTGCTGGTTCCTATTATTGGAGCTAATGTTTTGGAATGGATACGGTTTTCAGGTAACAGCGGATTGAACAACATCGGATGGTTACCATTGGCAATCGGGTTTATTGCAGCATTCCTGACCGGATGGCTGGCCTGTGCCTGGATGGTCAGACTGGTCAAAAGGGGCAAACTGGCCGGTTTTGCTATTTATTGTATGGCAATTGGTTCGATTGCCATAGCCTTGGGCCTTTTTGGCAATTAACATTTTATGGATAAATTTTCGCTTCAGGAGAGTCAACCGGGCCAGGAATGGCTTGAAGGCCGTTTGATACTTCTGGACAAACCGCTTCACTGGACCTCCTTTCAATTAACTAAAAAGGTCAGGGTTTTACTTGAAAAAAAATACCGGTTTAAAAAGCTGAAGGTGGGGCATGCCGGAACATTAGATCCACTGGCTACCGGATTAATGATTATCGGTACCGGTAAAATGACAAAACAACTGTCCACTTTTCAGAGTGAAGAGAAAGAGTATGTGGCAACCATCAGATTTGGGGCTACCACACCCTCATTTGATTTGGAAACTGCAGAGGATCAACAATACCCGTTTGAGCATATTACTTATAACCGGATTAACAAAGTACTGGATGACCTGAGCGGATTGCAATGGCAAACCCCGCCTCTTTTCAGCGCGAAAAAAGTCAAAGGAATCAGAGCCTATGAAATGGCCAGAAAAGGCCAGGAACAAAAGCTTACTCCGGTTCAGGTTCATTTTTATGAATTTAAGATATTGAATTTTTCTCCGCCTGAACTCCGGATCAGGGTGGTATGTTCAAAAGGCACCTATCTTCGCGCTTTTGCCCGCGACCTGGGAATTCAACTCCATTCAGGCGCTTTCTTAACCGGTTTACGCCGATTGCGAAGTGGCCGATTTAATGTGGAGAACGCCCAGACTCTTGAATCATTTGAAAAAAGCATCAGTGCTCTGTAACAAATCGCACAATACTACGTATAAAGCCAATCAACATTATGAGAAATAATCTGATCCATATGAAGCTTTCCCAATTTAATTATCATCTGCCCGAAGAATTGATCGCTCTTCATCCTACCGAAAACCGGGATGAATCCAAATTAATGGTATTACACCGTGATACGGGGAAAATCGAACATAAGATTTTTCATAATGTAATTGATTATTTCGATGATCAGGATGTGATGGTGTTTAATAATACCCGGGTGTTTCCGGCAAGATTGCGGGGGAATAAAGAAAAAACAGGAGCCGAAATCGAAGTGTTTCTGTTAAGGGAGTTAAACCGGGAGACGCGGTTATGGGATGTATTGGTGGATCCGGCCAGAAAAATCAGAATTGGCAACAAACTCTATTTTGGCGAAAATGAGATGTTGGTAGCCGAGGTAATTGACAATACAACTTCGCGGGGACGTACACTTCGTTTTCTGTTTGACGGATCCTATGATGAATTTAAAAAAACATTACATCAATTGGGTGAAACACCTTTGCCGAAATTCATAAAACGGGAGCCTGAACCTGAAGATCGTGAGCGGTATCAAACAATTTTTGCAAAATATGAAGGTGCGGTTGCAGCTCCCACGGCCGGGCTCCATTTCAGTCGCGAGTTGATGAAAAGACTCGAAATCAAAGGGATTGATTTTGCTTATATCACCTTACATGTGGGTTTGGGCAATTTCCGTTCGGTGGATGTGGAAGATCTGACCAAGCACAAAATGGATTCAGAACCCATTCATATTACTGAAAAAGCAGCTAATCTGGTTAACCACGCCAAAGAGAAGAAGCGTAAAATTGTAGCGGTAGGTACCACCACCATGCGTACACTTGAAAGTTCTGTCTCTACACAAGGGTTTTTAAATCCTTATGACGGGTGGACTAATAAATTTATTTTTCCTCCTTATGATTTCAGGGTGGCCAACGCGATGATTTCAAATTTTCACCTGCCATTGACTACTTTGATGATGATGGTTGCCGCCTTTACCGGGTATAATGAACTGATGCATGCTTATCGGGTGGCCATTAAGAAGGGATACCGGTTCGGAACTTTCGGCGATGCCATGTTGATCTTGTAGACGGATTTGCCAACGGTTGAATTATCCGGCAATATGTGCGGAGTGATGTGAGGGGTCAACCAGTTCGCGGTATTTATAATAAACCTTTTTAAAATCTTTCCACGCCTCTTTTTTCAGTGCCGGGTTTCGCAATAGTGCCGATGGATGGTAAGTAGGCATCACCAGATATCCTTTCCAATCCATCCACGTACCTCTCACCCTGGTGATTTTACCATTGGGGTCAATTAAACCTTTTAATGCGGTACTCCCCAAAAGAATAATAATTTTCGGACGGATCAGATCAATTTGCTTCATCAGATAAGGAAGGCAGGCTTCGCGCTCTTCGGGCTTGGGTTCACGATTATTGGGTGGGCGGCATTTGACGATATTGGCGATAAAAACGTGCTCCTGTCGCTGAAATCCACAGGCTTCCAATATTTTATCCAGCATTTGTCCGGATTTTCCTACAAAAGGCAATCCCTGCCGGTCCTCTTCCTGACCCGGACCTTCACCGATCAGTAAAATTTCAGCGTAAGGATTTCCATCACCGAAAACCGCGTGGCGACGCTTTTCATGTAAGGGACATTTCTTACAGGAATGAACAATTTCACGGAGCGTATCGAGCTCTTTTTCTATAAAAGCCATGGCTATATGCTATATTGCTGTCCAGCCACCGTCAATAATTAAATTATGCCCAATTACATATTGCGCCTCATCCGATAACAGAAAAACAACGCCCGGTGCAATATCTTCCGGGGCAGCCATTCTCCGGATAGGGACCTGCTGTTCATATGCCTGAACAAAAGAGGAATCCTGCCGGTTGTAAACTCCTCCGGGTGAAACACAATTGATACGAATCCCGCTTTTTGCATATTTCGAGGCCAGATAACGGGTAAAGTTAATAATCCCTCCTTTAATCACCGAATAAGCAGCCGGGGGCGTGATCCCGGATCCTTCATAAATATTGAAATTACTGCCGACTACTCCGTAAATTGAAGCGATATTCACCACGGCACCTCCACCCTGTTTCAGCATCTGTCGGATAGCTGCTCTGGAACTGATGAAACATCCGGTTAATTGCCAGTCGATATTTTTTTGCCAGGAGGTTGTTTTAATCTCTTCAAAATCATCCCCCCAGTCTTCCGTTCTCGGGTAAGCAGCATTGACTAATCCGTCTATTCTGCCAAAAGTATCCACCAGTAATTTAAAAGCCGGGAGAATCTCCTCTTCACGGGTAATATCACATTTGATGGTATGTTGCCCGGGATCGGTTACACAATCGATATCCAGATTGACCGCAATACCGCCCTCAATATCAATTTGCTTCAGGATGCTCCTGCCAATCAATCCACTTCCCCCGGTAACTGCGATCACTTTGTTCTTTAATTTATTCATGCAGGCAAATTTTTAACACGTTTACGGCTTCCTGAAAGTTGTTCATCATCGGTTGATCCGGATGTTGCATCCCCCGGATAAAATAACGCATCTGGTCAACATAGGTTTGTGCAATATCAGGCTTGGATTGAAAGATCATCTTTCCTGTGTGGTCATGGATCTCTCCTGTTAACAGATCCGCGTTCCAGATCCCGTTATTGAAGATGAATTCGATTTCTCTTTTCTTTTGTCGCCGATAATAATTTAATGTAATATTCGCTGCAAAAGTTAAATAATCCAATTGATAATGAGCATAATCCATACTGTTTATTTCAAGATTGGATACTTTCTTTGTGATTTTGGAAGTGGCAGCCGGGGCTCCCAACAGCCAGTAAGTATAATCGATTTCATGGATCAGGTCGAGATGCACTCCTCCTCCCGTCTCGCTCCGGGCACTATAGGATTGCCGGTAATCAACGTCTGGCCTCCACTCAGGGAGGTATGAACCGCAATAAATATTGGCCTCGATAATTTGATCGGCCGTTACATGCTCTTTCAGAAACCGTATGATCGGATGAAACCGCATGTTGTAACCCACATAGGTTGTAATACCAAGATTCTCGATGTCGGCCGACAAAGATACATATCCGGAAAGATCCATCAGGGGAGGCTTCTCGATAAACAGAGGTACCTGAAACCTGAGTGCCTGCCGAATAGTGGTTTCATGAAATTTTGTGGGGTTGCTGATCAGAATAAAACCGGGTGGTTCTTTCAGTTGGTCAAAAGAAGAAATGGTTTTACCTCCTTCAATGTCCTCGTCTGTTTTAGAAACGGTATCCAGGGCAGTGATCCGGATATTTTTATCAATTGTTTTAAGTGCCCGGATATGTTTTTTGGCAATGGATCCCAAACCGATGAGCAATACCGTCATCATGGCAATTCAATTAATCCCTTTTCAAGAAGGTATTCAATAAAACTCAGGTCGTCCCAATGGTCAATATCCACACATAAATGCGGCATCACATAAACCAGGGTGCGGTCGGTAAAGGGAGTTTCAGGATGCAGATTGAAAAATGCCCTGCGATAAATGTAGAAGGCGGCATTCATGTCAAATACTTCCGGAGCGCTTTGCCGCGACAGAAAGGATTCTTTCTGTTTCACCCGTTGATAGTATCCCGACTCGTTTTGCTCAACCATATTGAAATAGGGATTTCTTTTGGCCGGACTGACGGAAAAAAGATTGAAAGCCTGCGGATCCTGCTGCAACAGGTTGAATCCTTCAGAAATATCATTTGATGTGCGAATAGGTGAAGTAACATCCAAGTCAATCAGGTAGTCGTATGATGTATTATATTTCGATTCTGCATATTGCAAAAGATCATTGATCACCGCAATTTTCCCGGCTCTGTCTGTAGCCAGGGCGCCGGGCCTGAGATATTCTGTGGTTAACCCAAAAGACTTTGCGGTCTCTTTTATTTCGGGGCTGTCTGTACTGAGTTCAATTTCCGCATCGTATTGTTTACCCAATTGACGGGCCAGCGAAATGGTGTAGGAGATCAGCGGTTTATTATTTAATAGGATAATATTCTTTCCGTTAATTCCTTTTGAACCTCCTCTGGCACATATCGTGATCAGTACATTCATGGGCGAAGATTAATAATTGTAAGGATTCATTTTTATCAAACGGTGTGTTTCAGCTATTTTTCCACTGATCAAATGTAGTATATAAATCCCTGTGGGCAGGCCGGGGAGATACAATTTCATGGAAGAAGCCGGCTGTGCCCTAAGGGTAAAAACTTCTTTGCCGTTCAGGTCGGTTATCCGTATCACTACCGGAGAAACCGGCGGGGTTTCCCAGGTAATGGCACAACTGCCGGTAAACGGATTGGGATAAACCCGGGCGTGCAACGTAGTGATCCGGTCATCTATCCCGGTACCCGGCCGCATATCCAGATCAACTTTGGTGGTGTCAGGTGAACAGGTGCCGTTATAACCTACTTGAGTAACGTGAAAGATCTCTTTTGACAGATAGGTGTGTACCGGGTTGACAGAGGTTGAAGTTACTCCGTCACCAAAATCCCAAAACAGGGCTTCCACATTCTTTCCGGTATTGGTAAAATGAATATCCATTGCTGATCGGGTATAAGTAAATCCGCTTTCCGGATGGGATCGGATATTCAGGACATCTTTTTTATCAAGTTGATCAAGATGATTGAGTGTCAGCCGGATGGCCTTGTGTCCGGCTGTTTGGTAAACAACTTGGTGAGGGCCTTTGGTTTGGGCATACCGGGGTATGGCTCCCTCACCGAAATCCCAGAAATAATTCTCTATGTGGCCGGTAGAAGAATCACTCACTATGATGGTTTGATCCTGGCAGGCATCGGAAGTTGATATTTCAAATTGTGGCACAGGTGGTTCGGGTACATCGAAAAAACGGATTTGATCAATAGCCGCACCAAAGCCTTCGCGGTAATAATTATTATAATAAAATCCGATCTGAACAGGACCTCCACCGGCTTCGGGAGGAATATAGGCATAGAAAGTTTTCCAGTCGTTCCATCCTCCGGTAGAATCCAGCCGGGCAATCGTATTCCATAAACCATCAGAGAATTTACGGTACATCAGGTAAAGGACATCCACCTCTTTCTTTTGTTTAAAAAGGTAATCAAACGATATCGCAAGGTGGTGGTACTTTCTGGGATAAATAACCGGACTTATAAGATAATCGGAGACTTTAATTCCGTCGCCCACACCTTCAGAACGGATTAAAACAAAAGAGCCGGTCCGGGTACTTTCAGCGAGTTCGGCAGCGGCAGCGATATGAAAACCAAATTCATTCTGATCGATCTGCCAGCCGTGAAGACCGGTTTCAAAATCCTGTTGACCGGGTGCTGTGATTTGAGTCCAGGGGACTACTTCCAGGGATGGGGTGGGGTCTGACTCTCCCGGGTTTTGACCTATGTAAACGGCTGTGATATGGTATTGATATGCAGTGCCATTGACCAGTGAAGTATCCCGGTAACGGGTATCCGGAGTATTAGCCATGAGGGTGTCATTACGATAGATCACGTAATGCGACAGATCTGCTACGACGGGATTATCCCAGATCAAGTCAACGAAGGTATCTCCCGGAAGGGCTTGTAGGGTAGCCGGCCGGTCATGCCGGGGCAGATTAGCCGGTTGAATGCCGAACATGGCACCCTGGTTATTTGAAAAATCAGCTGAACCGCCACCCATCTCAAAGAGCTGGAAATAACCGTTCCCGGCTCCGTTCCATCCCCAGTTAAAGTGGAAAAATGTTTCATCGCGGAACCCGTCGATGTTAAATGCATGACCCGCTTTACTTACCGGGTTGGTACCGGTATATAACACGGCACGGTTGTTAACCAGTTCCTGGCGTAACATTTGGGTCCATTCACCATAGAAATATTTCTCTTCTTCCCTGAAAATAGTACCCGGGTGGTAGGAGAAGTTATTTTTAAATGCCGGCAGTGCATAAGCAGCCGTGTTGGATCCTGATTCATCCGGACCGTAATTCATAAAAGTGGCTACTCCGGTTTGAAAAAGCAATAACGCAGCGGCATCGGTGGGGTAGATGGTATGCATCTGATCCCACCGGTAATGGGTCGTGTCAAAATTGGCTGTTACTTCACCGTATTCCTGATGGGCCGGTGGGCGGTAGGTATTGGAGCCGGTACCTTTTTCAGGCCATTTCCAATGGTACATAATCTGCGACATGGCTACTGCTACACACCCGACCAGTGCATGTCTCCCCGAATCATCTGCCGGACAAAATTTATTCCACGGATCTCCCTGTCCCCATTGTGCCGTCAGAAGGGGATCCACTGCCAGATCTGTTTTTAATGAGGTGGAACTGTTAATTTTCGGAGGGATGTGAACACGGTCCTGATTCAGATAACGGTACAAACGGGGTAACCAGTAATCATTTAGCGGATGAGCAGGATCTTTCGGCAATTTCTGTTCTGTTGAATATCCGCAGACCGGATTGTTTTTCCATCCGGGTGCTACAATCATGAAACCGGCCGGTTGAAAAGTGACCAGGTAAATACGGTTTGTTTTGTTTTCAGGAGAGATAGTGGGAGATTTAGCCGGAGTATAAATCCAGACCGAATCCGGTTGAAGAGAAGATTTAAGCCGGCCCGAATGGTGTTGCATCCAGTTAGCAGCCAGTGTATAAACCTGATCGGGAATAATCATTTGCGCAGTAATAGTGAAATTGGTTATTCCAATCATCCATAATATTGCGAAAATCACTCCCCGCATCCGGCTTTGGTACGGTTTTCTGCTCCTGATACGTCTCATCTGATCAATTTACATTTCGGCAAATCGTAAAAATAACAAATTGCAGTCAAACCTGCAGAACGATCTGTGCGCAGTACCCTGCCTCAACTCTTCTTCAAAAGTTGCTTTTCGTATGGTAACTGCCCTCGTACTGGACACCGGAATCAATATTAAATACTGTCTATAAAAAAAGAGGAATTGCCTACATGCAATTCCTCTTGCGCTTCATCAAGGACTCGAACCTTGGACCCTCTGATTAACAGTCAGATGCTCTAACCAACTGAGCTAATGAAGCAATTTTCGCGGATGCAAAGATAGTGACAATTGTCTTTTTTACAAGTTTTTGGTTACATTCCCTGTCATTTCCTGTTCAATTTTTTCCAGGCTTTTTCCTTTGGTTTCCGGGAGTTTAAATAATACGAAGAAAAATCCTGCTACACAAATAGCCCCATAGATCCAGAATGTGCCTGAAGTTTTCAGCAGGTGATTCAGGATGGGGAAAGTATAGGTAAGGATGAAACAACCCGACCAAAGGAAAAACGTGGCAATGGCCAGGGCTGCTCCGCGAATCCGGTTGGGGAATATTTCAGATAGGATAACCCAGGTGACCGGCGCCAGGGTCATGGCATAGCAGGCAATGGCTGCGATGACCAATAACAGCATCGGCCATCCGGTGACATGTATAAAATATCCTGCCCCGAGAAACAGATATATCAGTGCCAGTCCGCCTGCACCAACCAGCATCAATACCCTGCGGCCCCAGCGATCCACCGTAAAAAGGGCGATGAATGTGAAAATCAGGTTGACACTTCCTGTGATCACAATATTGAACAGAGTATCTGAGATTTCATATCCGGCAGCGGAAAAAACCTCCTGGGCATAGTTAAAAATCACGTTGATCCCGCTCCACTGCTGAAAGACAGCCAGTACCACACCGATCAGCAGCATAGCTCTGACTCCCGGACGGAGAAGCTGGCGCCAGGGAATCCGGGTGGTTACTCCGGTCAGGGATTGACGGATCCGTTGAGTTTCGGCCAGGGCATAATCCCTGCCTCCCACACGGCTCAATACGCGCACGGCCGGCTCCTCACGATTGGCTTTCAGCAGCCAGCGCGGACTCTCAGGTACCAGAAACATGAATACAAAAAAGAGAGTAGCCGGCACTACTTCAGCCCAAAACATTACCCGCCAGCCTGTCATTCCGTTCCAGGATGTCATGATAAATCTCCAGTCGGCACCGGCAGGAACCGGATCAGCAATCAGCCAGTTGGCTATCTGGGCGGCCAGAATACCTATTACAATAGTTAACTGATTAAGTGACACGAATTTACCCCTGATTGAAGCAGGAGATATTTCGGCAATATACATTGGCGACAAATTCGAAGCCAGTCCGATACCCACACCCCCCAATATTCTGAAGAAAATAAAAATATTGAAATGATTGGATGCTCCGGTTCCCACCGCAGAGATGATGAAAAGAAATGCGGCCAGGAGCAGCAATCGTTTCCGGCCGTACCGGTCACTCAGGAATCCTGAAAAAACGGCTCCCAGCAAACAACCCACCAGGGCAGAACTCATTGCCCATCCCTGTAGAGCCGACTGACCGGTAATGTTAAAAAATGATTCGTAAAAGGGCTTGGCTCCACCGATAACCACCCAGTCGTAACCAAAAAGCAATCCCCCCATGGCAGATGCCAGCGAGATGGTAAAAAGATAGCGAGAATTGATTTTCATCCGGTAAAGCTAATTATTCTATATTTTTGACGAAAAACAGAAAAGATGAAAGTACTTGGAATGGGAAATGCGTTGCTGGATGTATTAACACAGGTTCCTGATGATACGCTGCTGGAACTGCTTCAGTTGCCAAAAGGGAGTATGACCCTGATTGATGAACCACGCATGCGGAAGATTGAAAATGAAATTGGTAAATATACACAGTCGAAAATGACAGGCGGATCGGCGGCCAATACCATTCACGGTTTGAACCGGTTGGGTGTGACTACCGGATTCATCGGATCGGTGGGGAAAGATGACCGGGGTGATTTCTACCATGAAGAGATGTCTTCATTGGGTATTACCCCGGTATTCGACCGGTCGGATAATCCTTCGGGGGTTGCGAATGGAATAATAACGCCAGACAAAGAAAGAACATTCGCAACCTATTTGGGTGCAGCCCTGGATTTAACGGCAGACTTTCTGGATCCGGAGTGGTTTAAAGATTGGGATCTGTTTTATATTGAAGGTTATCTGGTACAGAATCATGATCTGATCCGTTCGGCTCTGCGAATGGCTCATGAAGCGGGGTGTCTGGTGGCTCTTGACCTGGCCAGTTATAATGTGGTGGAGCAGGAACTCGGTTTTTTACGTGAAGTTATTCCTCTTTATGTGGATTTGATCTTTGCCAACCAGGAGGAGGCAAAAGCTTATACCGGTTTGGATAATCCCCAAAAAGCACTGAAAAAATTATTGGATGTCTCCAGAATGGCGGTAGTTAAGATAGGTGCCCGGGGTGCCTGGGCCGGTTCAGAAACGCAGATAGTACCGGGTGCGCCTTTTCAGGCGCACCTTGTGGATACCACCGGGGCAGGGGATCTTTTTGCGGCAGGATTTATATACGGAATGATAAAAAACCAAAAGCTATCAGTCTGCGCTGAGTGGGGTAATCTCTTGGCATCTAAAGTAATAGAAGTGATCGGTTCGAAAATTACCGATCATGACTGGGAGGTAGTGAAAACTAAAATAGACCATGCAATTCGGCGGTAACCTTGTCGATAGCCATACTGATATGTTCGCTGTTGCCCAGGAAATCCATTGAATCGGCATCAATTACCAGTAGTTTGCCGTCATGGTATGTTTCAATCCAACTTTCATACCGTTCATTTAACCGTTTCAGATAATCCAGTCGAATCGAATTTTCGTATTTCCGGCCCCGTTTCTGGATCTGATTGACCAGGGTGGGGACTGATGCACGCAGGTAGATGATCAGATCAGGTGGCTGAATCAGGGAGGCCATCAGGTTGAACAGCGTATAATAATTTTCAAAATCCCGTGTAGTCATCAGACCCATGGCATGCAGGTTGGGTGCAAAAATATAGGCATCCTCATAAATAGTGCGGTCCTGGATTACCGTTTTATCCATTTTGCGGATGTCGAGAATTTGATTAAAACGGGAGTTCAGAAAATAGATCTGCAGGTTGAACGACCAGCGTTGCATGTCGGCGTAAAAATCATTGAGATAAGGATTGTCGTCCACATCTTCAAAATGGGCTTCCCATTTGAAGTGTTTGCTGAGAATCCTTGTGAGTGTGGTTTTACCACTTCCGATATTTCCGGCAATTGCAATATGCATATTCATTTTTCAGGTTAAGGATGATATCCGAATGTACAAAAAAAAATTATTGTTGGAATAAAAATACGCCATCAGCTGAACGAAACAGGAATCCATGTGAAGATACAGTTACCTCAAATGCGGACAGACCGGGTTGTTTCAGAAGAATTGTGATTTGTCCCAATGGTTCTTCCTGCATGAAAATTTTATCAGGACCGGTCAGGCAGAATTTTCCCTGATAGAGATGAAGGAAAGAAACGGGCAGGGGAATTCTTTTTAGTGGATTCCCGAAAAGATCAAATACCCGGATCTCTTTTTCAGGGATATTTAACAATACCTGATCTTCAGACTCGGTTAACTGCCATGGCCGGCCATTATCGGATTCAGGCAGGGTGAGCGTGGGAGACATGACTGTCTGTTGCAGTTGATGATCGTAATGAATCAATTTTTGCGCCACCCCGTCAAACACCCAAAAACCGCCTAAGTGACTGGTTGCCGCTGCAGTGATGTTCTCATGGCCCAGATCATTGAGGTATATCGGGCTTCCCAGGAGGGATAAGGTTTTATCCAGAAACTGGATGCGGTTAAGGCCGGGATAAAAAAGCAGGATCCTGAACGGGTCTGAAGCATCCACAAAGCCGATCGTTCCCAGGGTTTTATCAGAATAAGTATAGAGACTGTCGCCATTTGGTGCATATTTCGTTACACGGGAGGAGTTGTAAAGATACCACCGCCCTAATGCATCGGAAGTAATACCGGAGACAGGCAGGGTCCATTTTTTGATCAGGGTTTGAGCGGCAGACGACAAAGGGAAAACAGTTGAGAGAACCAGGAGGGGCAAGAGAGTTGAGAAGGTTGAGAAGGTTGAGAAGGTTGAGAAGGTTGAGGAGGTTGAGGAGGTTGAGAACAGGAGTTTCATAGCGAGGGATTAAGTTGCAGAATTTCCTCGGCGATTTTGCGGTCGTTTGACAACCGGGGTACTTTATGCTGTCCGCCCAGCTTGCCTTTTGATTTAAGCCAATGGTAAAATACTCCTTGTTGCACTGAAATAATTTCAGGAGCATGAAGGGCCATATTTTTATATCTCTTGGCTTCATAGTCGGAGTTCAGAGCTTTCAGGTTATTGTCTAATACATCGGCAAAAAAATCAAGGTTTTCGGGTGGTGTAACAAATTCAATCAGCCATTGGTGCCGGGCTCCTTTAGTATCATTCATATAAACGGGGGCAGCAGTATATTCGGCTATTTCTGCATGGGTCAGTTGGCAGGCTTTATACAGGGCCTGGTCGGCGTTATCAATGATCAGTTCTTCACCCAGTGCGTTTATAAAGTGTTTGGTCCGGCCGGTAATGACAAATTTTACCGGCTGCAGTGAAGTAAACCGTATGGTGTCGCCCAATAGATAACGCCATAGACCGCTGCTGGTTGAGATGACCATCGCATAATTTTTGCCGGTTTCTACCTCCCAGATGGGGAGGGCGTAGTCATCAGAAGAGTCAATGTGTTCCAATGGGATAAATTCAAAAAACACTTCATAATCCAGCATCAATAACAGATCCTGCTGATTCGGATCATCCTGAATCCCGAAAAATCCTTCAGAAGCATTGTAGGTTTCAAGATACCTCATCCGCTCGTTTTGAAACAGTTGTTTGAATTGTTCGCGGTAGGGATCAAATCTGACACCGCCGTGAACATAAACTTCAAGGTTGGGCCATATTTCTGAAATAGAAGATTTGCCGCTTCGTTCGAGGATTCTTTTTAACAATACCAGGGTCCAGGAGGGAACACCCGAAATATTCGTTACATTTACTTTAGAAGTTACCTCCGCAAGTTTTTCAATTTTTGATTCCCATTCAGGCATTAAAGCTATGGAAAGCTCGGGTGTTCTGATCATCTGAGCCCAAAATGGCAGGTTTTGGAGCAGTACCGCAGATAGATCACCAAAAAAAGAGTCGGTGTTGAACTCTGAAATTTGATGACTGCCTCCTACTATTAGGATTTTCCCCAGAAACACTCCTGAATCCGGATAATTGGTGAGGTAGATTGATGAAATATCCTTGCCCCCTCTGAAATGGCAGGCTTCCATGTTATCACGGGTTACCGGGATGAATTTGCTTTTGTCACTGGTGGTTCCGGAAGATTTGGCAAACCATTTAACCTCTCCCGGCCACATAACATTGGATTCACCTGCCAATGCCCTTTGAATATAGGGTTTCAGGTCGGTATAATCTCTTACCGGAACCCGGGACTTGAATTGAGCATAATTTGAAACAGAACTGAATCCGTGCTCTTTCCCGAAAAGCGTGCGTTTCCCTTTGTGAAGCAATTTGTCCAGTGTTTCACGCTGCACCTCCACCGGATATTTCTTAAACAGTTCAATTTGAACCATTCGTTTGGTAATAAACCAGGATATAATGGAGTTAATAAAGGGCATATACCAGGATACTCAGAATGGGATGAAAATAGTAAAAATATGTCTACTTTTAATTTTTTATCATTCAGTAATTATCAATGAACTGGTTAGATATCGTTATTTTGCTTCCGTTGGCGGGCGGATTGGTTTCGGGTTATAAAAATGGTCTGATCGGAGAAGTGGCTTCTTTGGCCGGACTGATCCTGGGAATTTGGGGTGCAATCAAATTTTCAGGCTGGACAGCCGGTTTGATCGAACAGCTTCATTGGGAAACGCCCTATATTCATGTGATTGCTTTTATCATCACTTTTTTGGTCATTGTGATTCTGATGCAGGTGCTTTCACGGTTGATCAGTAAACTAATGGAAGCTATGTTATTGGGATGGGTTAACCGGCTGGCGGGGATTGTAGTGGGATTACTGAAAGCCCTTCTGTTCACCGGGGTTCTGTTGTTTGTGATTAATTACCTGGATGACCGGCGGACACTTCTGCCGGATGAAGTGAAGACAAATTCAAAATTATATGAACCTGTGAGCCAATTGGTACCAACCCTGTTGCCTTTTTTACCGTTAGACAGGATTTTGGGACGACCGGAGGCGGATAGTTCCGGCCAAACGTATTAAACCGACCCATTCACTGCAATTCTTTATCTTTGCAGAAATTTCTAATAGATGGATTTTATTGAGGAACTACGCTGGAGGGGACTGATCCACCACATGACACCCGGTATTGCCGATGTGTTGAATCAGGGAATGACTTCAGCCTATATTGGATTTGATCCCTCTTCGGATTCGCTTCATATTGGTAACCTGGTGGGTATCATGACACTGATGCATTTTCAGAGAGCGGGCCATATTCCTTATGCACTGGTGGGAGGAGCCACCGGAATGATTGGAGATCCTTCGGGTAAATCTGAAGAACGAAACCTGTTGGATGAACAAACCCTCCGGCATAATCAGGAGTGCATCAAACAACAATTATCGAAGTTTTTGGATTTCAGCGGGCAGACCGAAAACCGGGCGGTGATGGTCAATAATTACGATTGGATGAAAGAATTTTCATTTCTTTCGTTTATTCGTGATGTGGGTAAACACATCACCATAAATTACATGCTGGCAAAAGACTCTGTAAAGAAACGACTTGATACGGGTATGTCTTTTACCGAATTCACCTATCAACTGGTACAGGGATATGATTTCTTGTACCTGTACCGGAAGCATCAGGTGATATTACAAATGGGCGGATCGGATCAGTGGGGGAATATTACCACCGGTACTGAATTGATACGGAGAATGACGGGTGGTGAAGCACATGCATTAACCACTCCGCTGATTACCAGGGCTGACGGGGGGAAATTCGGGAAAACCGAATCGGGGACTATCTGGCTGGACCCTGAAAGAACTTCTCCATATCATTTTTATCAGTTCTGGCTGAACACTGCAGATGCGGATGCCGAAAATTATATCCGGATTTTTACCCTGCTCAGCCAGACTGAAATAGAAGAGTTGATCCAACGGCACAAAGAAGCACCGCATCAACGAATTTTACAGAAGAGGCTGGCTGCCGAAGTAACCAGACTGGTTCATTCATCCCAGGCGCTGGAACAGGCGGTGGATGCTTCTGAAATACTGTTCGGTAAAGGAACAGGTGCTTCGTTAGCCGGAATGGATGAAAGAACATTGTTGGATGTTTTTAATGGTGTTCCGGTTTTTGATGTGGCACGTCAGTTGTTCACTGAAGGAATTCCGGTGACCGACCTTCTGGCAATCCACACAAAGGTTTTTTCTTCAAAGGGTGAAGCCCGGAGAATGATCGCCGGTGGCGGGGTAAGTATCAATAAGACCAAAATTTCAGATGGCGATATGGTGCTGAATGCCGGTTTTTTAATTCGTAACCGGTATCTGCTTGCCCAGAAAGGGAAAAAACAATATTTTTTAATTAAGGCAGTTTAATTGATGGAATGATGAATAATTATATGAACAACAAGAATTTACTCGAACTGGTGATCAAATGGAAAATTCATTTGATTGTGATTACGCTGATTGCCACTGCAGGAGCGGTCATCTTTTCAGGTCCGACTTTTATTAAACCCAAGTTTAAATCTTTTGCCGTTGTTTATCCGGATAACCTGGGAGAATATTCTGAAGAGAGTCACACCGAACAAATGCTTGAAATTTTTAATTCGGGGGATATTCGTGATCAGGTGATCAAGGCTTTTAAACTGGATGAACATTACCGGATATCAAAGGATTACAAGTATTATCAAACGGCTATCCTGGCGAAATATGCGGATCATGTATCCTTTCGTAAAACCGAGAATGAAGCGGTAAGAATTGAGGTGCTGGATACTGATCCGGTGGTTGCTTCTGATATGGTTGATTCCATTCTGCTTTTCTACGATCAAAAAGTACGTGCCATACACAGTAAA
>Ga0190359_1000449_pt1 | contig 27495 bp, 17 predicted proteins | sample 48721823_MG_FD_161269 | JGI IMG/M metagenome (GOLD analysis project Ga0190359, IMG submission 161269) | Hydrothermal vent microbial mat bacterial communities from Southern Trench, Guaymas Basin, Mexico - 4872-18-2-3_MG | ecosystem: Environmental > Aquatic > Marine > Hydrothermal vents >... | reverse complement strand
AGATCTATGAGGATCTTTTTAACAAAATTACCCATTCTGAAAAAATATCCGCCTATTTTATTCAAAAATTTGTTGAACCAATTCGCGAAAAGCTCACTAAAGAGAAGTTTCAGTATGAGATCCAGAGCCGCCCAAAATCAATCTATTCGGTATGGCGTAAAATGCAGGTAAAAAAAATACCATTCGAACAAGTTTATGATATACTGGCAGTCAGGATCATTTTTAAACCAAAAGCCCGCATCTCCGAAAAAACACAATGCTGGTTTATCTACTCCCTGATTACCGACCTGTATCAGGTTAAACCCGACCGGATCCGGGACTGGGTCAGCCAGCCAAAAGCTAACGGATACGAAGCCCTTCATGCTACTGTCATGGGTCCCCATGGACGATGGATTGAAGTACAGATCCGGTCGCAACGGATGGATGAAATTGCCGAACGGGGCTTTGCCGCACACTGGAAATATAAAACCGGAGAAAACCAGGAGGGCGAACTGGATAAATGGGTCAAGAAAGTTTCTGAAATGGTAAAAAGCCAGGACAGCAATGATCTTGAATTTCTAGAGGATTTCAAATTAAACCTGTTTGATGCAGAAATTGTCACCTTTACCCCAAAGGGCAAGGAAATCACGATTCCGCAGGGAGCCACGGCTCTTGATTTTGCTTTTGATATTCATACCCAGATCGGTTTAAAAGCCATTGGCGCAAAAGTTAATCTTAAACTGGTACCACTTTCCACCATCCTGAGTCCGGGTGACCAAGTTGAAATTCTCACTTCAGATATTCAGACACCCCACCTCGAATGGCTTGATTTTGTAAAAACAGCTAAAGCAAAATCAGCCATCAAATCAGCATTTAAAGATCAACGTAAAGCAGAGATCGAGAAAGGTCAGGCCAGATTGGATGAAATCTTAAAAAAACTTAACTATCGCCTGAACACCAATGTTCTGCGGAAACTGTTTTCTGAATTTGAGATTACCAGTAAAGAGGACCTTTACCACTTGATCGGCCAAAGGGAAATTCAGTTAGAAACCATCAAAAAAATCCTGAAAAAAAGATCACGAAGCAAACGGGTGAAATTTTGGGACCTTCAACTCTTTAACTTTAAAGGAGATCTCAAAAACCAACCTGATCCAAGATTTGAATTAACGGTCAAACCAGGTGAAACAGCTCCCGCAATTAAATTAGCAAAATGCTGTGAACCTATCCCGGGTGATAAAATTATTGGTTACCGCAATCCAAATACAGATGAAATCACGATCCACAAAGAGGATTGCCCAAAAATCAATAAACTGATATCCAGTCAGGCCAATAATATTGTTCAGGCTACCTGGCGATCACATAAGGTAATGGCTTATCTGGCGCATCTGAGCATGAACGGAACAGACCGGATTCGACTGGTAAACGAAATCACACAGGTGATCTCTAAAGATCTGAATGTCAATATCCGTTCTATGGTTATTGAAACACGCGACGGAATCTTTGAAGGAAATTTTGACCTGTATGTACACAATACGCACGACATTGAAGATCTGATTGAAAAACTGGGGAAAATAAAAGGTATTGAATCAGTTACGCGGCTTGAAAACAGTGAAGAGTAAGTAATGCAGCAACAGTATCACCTGATCTGTTCATACTGCGGTCATATTATAGAATCTTACGATCCCAAGCTGAATATTATCCAGGAAACAACCATCTGAATTCTTCATTATAGAATTAATCGCATCTGACTCTGTTTTTGCGGTTTGTGTGAGAATTATCGTTTATAAACATCCATGTGACTTGTATCACAAATTTTTTTTTATTACTTTGCAAACTAATAATGACCAAACAATTATTTTACCCAACCAATGATCGAAGAAAAAGCCCTCCTGTTGTTTCACAAATTCAGGGTTATCCGTAAAAAATTTGTACAGGACACACTAAATGGGCAGGTGTATCAGATTGAAAAAGTAAAATTGGAAAAATCCGGTCCTGACGATTTCAAAGTTATAATCTGGGTAAAATCTGATATGACACAGGAAACAGAACAATTTGACTCTGAATATGCCAATATTTATTTCAAAGAGATCACTGAATAACTAATCTCACTGTTTCCCGTACACCTTTCTTTTTTACCAAATGTTTTTGGTAATTTTATTGTGAATTTCACCTGAATATGAGAAAAGCTGATGTATTGTTAGGCCTTCAGTGGGGTGATGAAGGCAAAGGTAAAGTTGTGGACGTATTAACCCCTGAGTATGATGCCATTGCACGATTTCAAGGTGGTCCTAATGCTGGTCATACCCTGGAATTTAATCATGAGAAGCATATACTGCATACCATCCCAAGCGGAATTTTTCATCCTGATTGTCTGAATCTGATAGGGAATGGTCTGGTCATTGATCCGGTAGTTTTTATGGAGGAAGCTGAACGGTTAGCTGCTGCCGGAGCCCGGGTTCGTGAGAATCTGGTTATTTCTGTCAAGGCTCATTTGATTCTTCCTACCCACCGTCTGTTGGATGCAGCTTCTGAACAAGCCAAAGGAAACGATAAGATCGGATCCACCCTTAAAGGGATTGGCCCCGTATATACTGACAAAACTGCCCGGGAAGGTCTCCGTACAGGTGATATCCAACGAGACGATTTTGAATCAATTTACCGGGTTCATCGCGACCGGCATCTGGCACAGTTACAGCAATCTGATTTATCATACGATCTGGAGCAGCTGGAGAAAGAGTGGTTTGAAGCCATTTATTACATGCGTTCGTTCAAAATGGGTCATACCGATTATCTGGCCAATAATCTACTGAAAGATGATAAAAAGATACTGGCTGAAGGGGCCCAGGGAACTCTATTGGATATTGATTTCGGATCCTATCCTTTTGTCACATCATCCAACACTTCCTGCGGTGGGTTATGCACGGGATTAGGGATCCCGCCCAATAAAGTTGGTCGAGTTATCGGAATATCCAAAGCTTATTGTACCCGGGTGGGCAGCGGCCCTTTTCCTACGGAGCAAACGGATAAAACCGGAATCAGGTTACGGGAACAGGGACATGAATTCGGTTCCACTACCGGACGACCCAGACGATGCGGATGGCTGGATCTGGTTGCATTGCGTTATGCCATCATGTTAAACGGAGTTACTGAACTGGTAATCACAAAAGCAGATGTACTTTCGGGGTTTGATGTGCTGAAAATTGCCACATCGTACCGGGTAAACGATGAACTTACCGATCAGGTCCCATATGATCTCACCAGTGTATCAGAACCTGTTTATCAAGAATTTCCCGGATGGACATCTGATATTTCACAAATACGGCATGCTCATGAGTTACCTCACGAAATGAAAGAGTATTTGCGCTTTATCGAATTGCACACGGGTGTTCCCATCACCCTGGTATCAGTTGGTCCTGACCGCGCCGCAATGATCAGGCTAACGGATTAAATTTCTATTTTTCCGGAACCGATTTAAGCAGTTCAAGTAAAAACCCGAAAAATTTCTGCACTGTTTCAATATTCACTTTTTCATCGGGTGAATGCGGAAAACGAATAGTAGGACCAAAAGAGATCATATCCCAGTTTGGGTAAGTCCCGCCCAAAAGGCCACATTCCAAACCGGCATGGATAGCTTTGATTTCCGGAGTTTTATTAAAAAGGGAATGATATACTTCAAGGCCGGTTTTCAAAATTGGTGAATCCATATTAGGTTTCCAGCCCGGATACTCCCCATCGAAATCAATTCGTGCTCCTGCCAGTTGGAAGAGCGCAGTGAATGCATTTTTCAGATCATCCTTTGCAGAATCCACCGAGCTGCGCAGGAGGCATTTAACTCCCACCTGATCTGAATCCGTCTTAACAATGGCCAGGTTTGTTGAAGTTTCAACCAGGCCGGGCATATCCGTACTCATCCTGATCACTCCGTTCGGGCATGCATAAATGGATTTTACCAATCTCCCGCCAGCATCCCGGTCCATAATCCACCCGGTATCCTCACTGTCGGTCACTGCCAGTAAAACATCCGGATCAGCTCCCGATAATTCTTGTTTCACTGCTTTTTGAACTTCGTCTATCACTTGTGTAAAAGAAGCACGGTCTTCTTCTGAAAGGTAGATCACAGCATAAGATTCTCTCGGTATGGCATTTCTCAGACTCCCGCCTTCAATCTGACTCAGGCGGATATCCATTTGATTCATCGCCTCAAAAATCGCCCTGAATAGAATTTTATTTGCATTACCTCTTTCAAGCGGAATATCAATACCGCTATGACCGCCCTTTAATCCCGAGACGGTCAGTTTTACACTTTTCATGCCGTCAGGCACAGGCTCACGTGTAAAATCAAGCTGCACGTTTGCATTGGTTCCACCGGCACATCCCACATACATTTCACCCTCATCTTCCGAATCCATATTCAGCAGGATATCTCCCTTTAATACACCGGGCTTCATATTAAACGCACCGGTCATACCGGTCTCTTCATCCACGGTAAATAGCCCCTCCACCATTCCGTGAGGAATCTCTTTCGAAGCCAGCACGGTAAGTGCAGCCGCCACACCAATGCCATTATCCGCACCGAGTGTGGTACCGGTAGCTTTTACCCATTCTCCGTCAATCCGGGGTTGAATCGGATCAGTTTCAAAATTATGTGTAGAATCGGAATTAGCCTGTGGCACCATATCCATATGACCCTGCAGAATCACTCCCTTACGGTTCTCCATTCCGGGAGTAGCCGGTTTACGGATGATGACATTACCCACCTCATCCACTATAGTTTCCAATCCATGTTCCCGGCCAAATTTTTTCAGGTATTCAATCACTCCCTGTTCTTTACCCGATGGCCTCGGGATTTGAGTCAGGTCATAGAAAAAAGACCACAACTCTTTAGGTTCCAAACTTTTAATACTCTCACTCATGATATTATTTAATCTTTTAATCTATTTCTCAATATTCGGCAGTTCCAGGCCGTATCCTTTCTTACGGTCTTCAATTTTAATCAACACGGCAAAAAGCACTCCCAAGACCCCGAATCCCATAAAAATCAGCATAGGCAAGGTATAGTTATAGGTATGCACCAAGGATCCGTTACGTATAATCTGACCGGTTATACACCATTTCTCCAACACCCATCCAATGAGAGCCGGAACACCCATCAATCCCCAGTTCTGTACCCAGAAGATCATGGCATAAGCAGTTCCCAGTCTTCTCTCCGGAACGATTTTCGGAACGGAAGGCCACATGGCAGAAGGAACAAGTGAAAAAGCAATGCCGAGAAAAATAGTCAGAACAACAGCCAGTATCCAGTTATTCAAAACAGGAATGGCAAAAAAGCCATGAACAACGACCAGTAAAACAGATCCGATGATCATAATAGTAGCACCTTTCCCTTTATGGTCATAGATACCTCCAAAAAGAGGGGTCAACAGGATGGTTCCAAATGGAAGCATGGCTGGTATAAGTCCGGCAAGATTCTCCGAGACATGAAATTTATTGACCATCAGGTCCTGGGCAAATTTCAGGAAAGGGAAGACAGCTGAATAGAACAAGACACAGAGAATGGCAATATACCACCATCCTTTATTTTTAAAAATCACTACAATATCGGAGAACCGGAACGTATTGTCATCTTTTTCTTCCCCACTCTCAATACGGATTGCCTCAGTCTCTTTGTCGAGTTTCTTATCCATAAAAGTATAGATAAAGAAAGTGAGGAGTCCGATAACCAGAAGAATCAAACATAATAAAACGGGTGCTGACACGTGATGAAACAATCGTGCAACCGGAACTCCGGTTGAAAGGGCCAAAGCGGTGCCAATACGGGCTATGGCAACCTGTAAACCCATGGCCAGGGCCATCTCCTTTCCCTTAAACCATTTGACGATGACTTTTGTTACGGTGATCCCGGCCACCTCCACACCCACTCCAAAGATGGCGAAACCAAGTGCAGCCATAAACACCTGCGCTTTCATATCAAACCAGAGGATATGCCATACCTGGTCATCCAGCACATGGGTTGAAATTGCCCAGTATTTAATAGCGGTACCGGCTACCATCACTGAAGCGGCCATCAATCCGGTAAACCGTACGCCCATTTTATCCAGAATGATTCCGCCGATGATCAGCATCAGCAAAAACACATTGAACCACCCGTAGGCACTGGTAAAGAATCCGTACTCCGAACTGCTCCATCTCAGTTGTTCCTCAAGAAGTCCTTTAAGAGGAGACATAATATCAGCTAAAAAATAGCCGCAAAACATGGTAAATGCTACTATTCCAAGGGCAGTCCATCTTGCGGTTTTAGAATCTCTCAGGGTTGCTCTCAATTTCTCCATTGAAATTTTATTTAAAAATAAGGGTCAAATGTAACAAATGATTGTTTATTTCATAGTATTCTTTCCCTTTGTATAGATACTTTTCAACGAGCCATACATCGGGTAAAACTCAATTGCAGTTTGCGGATCGGCCACCAGCTTGGAAGGGAGAAAATCCACTCGTCCTGCCTGGGCGATCAACATTTCCCTGGTAAAAACCGATTGTTTTCCATGAAGAATTTCAACCATCATTTTCTCCGGGATCCGGTAAGCTAATCCGGGAACAATAGGGTATTTCGGATTTTCAGATTCAATAGTGACACGGTCCATCGGATTTTCACCAGTCTGTGTCAGCTGCAGTCTGACCGGATCTCCCGAAGTATCTTCTGCAGGCAATATCCCCTGTTGATCTGAGAATGAGAACAGAACCGTTGCTTCTGTAATCCCTTCTCCTTTAGGAGTATATGAAAAATGACACACTTCTGTTTCAGTCTGGGAGCGACCGATAAACAAAGAAACGTAATCGTATTCCATCCGGGCCAGTTCTTTTAACACGATCTCCAATGTAGCTCCTTCGGGCATGGGAGTCCTTACAGTAGAGCGGTATGCATACTCTCCGTTCAGCATATAGAATCTTCTTTTCCTCAGTTTCATAATCACATTGGCCGCTTCTTCTGCCTGTTTGAACAAGTCTTTCTGACTCACCTGACTTTTCAGTAAAGGAATTTTAATAAATGAGGTGTCGGTTCGCAGCACCCTGTAGGTAGTATCCGGAATTATTTCAAGATTTTTCCGCATGGAGAGATCCGGATATTGAGGAAAATAGAACGCATGATCACGAAGTTCAACATCAGCAGTTGGTCCTTCAGGAATAACAGGTTGCCAGGACAGGTTGATCCCTGCCAGGATTCCTTCAGGAGTCAGTGTCACTCTTGCGCCAACGGGGTCTCCTTCGGTGGATAACCGGTAAATTTGTCCGGGATCCTTTTCTGCATGTTGACTGACCCTGATTTCAGAAATTTTGTATTTCGTTTGATTATGTGTGATCACCGGGGTAGTAATCCCCAGTAACCGGCTGGCATATTGTACGAAAGGTCCGGGCCGGGTCATGGTTTTTTCAACCACCACTTCTACATCCAGAACCGTCCGGGGCAGTGCATAATAGGAGGCATAATCAGTAAATGATTGTCCGGGTTTCACCTGATCCACCCTGACGCGGTTTACTACCACAGTTGAGACGGTACAACCCGCAGAAACTGCCAGAATAGCTAAACCGGTTAATACGTGTAATTTTTTAAGTATCATTACTCTATTGTTTTAAAAGCATTTCCCGTTTCATTAATCAGGTCACCGGCGGTCATCGACTCCATACCATAATGATCACAGGCGAGATCACCGGCAATTCCGTGCAGATAAACTCCCAGGCAGGCAGCATGTAAAGAATTCAGCCCCCTGGCCAGCAGAGCGGTGATCATACCGGTCAATACATCACCTGATCCCCCTGTAGCCATTCCCGGATTACCGGTAGTATTAAACCATAACGAACCATCCGGACCTGCTATTGCGGTATGGGCTCCTTTCAGCACCAGTACAAGGCCATAAGTAACTGCCAGCCGTGAGAGGCGTTCAACCCGGCTGAAATCATCCGGATCTTCTCCGAAAAGTCTTCTGTACTCACCCGGGTGCGGAGTTAATATACTGTTCTTCGGTACTTTCAGCAACAGTTGTGCATTTGCAGATAATATATTAAGTGCATCGGCATCCAACACCAATGGCTGAGAAGTGTGTTGAAGCAGTTTTATAAAAGCCTCTGTGGTTTCTTTGCTTGTTCCAATACCCGGTCCGCATCCCACACCGGTATAGGTACCAAGATCAGGAGTTTCGGTCCATAGATTTTCGTCAGTATCCACACTGACCATCGCTTCCGGGGCGGCAATTTGCAAGATTGAATACCCTGTTTTCGGTACATGTACCGTCACCAGTCCGGCCCCTGATCGCAATGCGGAGCGGACAGCCATGGCGGCTGCTCCCATTTTCCCGGTTGATCCGGCAATTAACAGTGCATGGCCAAAAGTACCTTTGTGATCGTATTTGGTTCGTGCCGGAAGCCATTGCCGGACATCCTTTGGGGTGATATAATTCCATGTACTGCTAATTGAATCCATAAAATCATCACTCAAGCCAATTGGCAAAGCGGTCCATTCTCCGGTAAAAGGGTAACTCTCTTTCAGAAAGAATGAAAATTTCGGACGTTGAAAAGTCAGCGTATATTTTGCCCGGATGACATGTTCCGTCGAATTCTGTCTGTTATCCTCCCCAAACAATCCGGATGGAATATCCACAGCTACCACCTCGGCACCCGAATTATTGATATGATCTATCAGCAAGGCATAAAGTCCGGACGGTTCACGTGTCAATCCGGATCCCAGTAAAGCATCCACCACTACTTCATCCCGATGAATTACCGGAAAATCAGTCTTCTCCTGAATTTTATAGACGCTTAATCCGTCGAGATTCTGTAAGCGGTCAAAATTAGTTTGCGCATCGGGTGACCGGCCTTTTTCTGAATGGTAATAATGAACTGAAACCCGGTATCCCGCCTTAACCAAAAGCCGGGATAACGCAAGACCATCCCCGCCATTATTACCATGACCGGTAAAAACTCTGAACAGACGGCCAGCAGGATACTTTTCGGTAATCCATTTCAATAACCGGCCGGCTGCACGTTCCATCAAATCGATTGAGGCAATCGGTTCATTCTGAATAGTGTATTGATCCGCCTGGCGGGTCTGTTCTGTAGTCAGGATTTTCATAAGGTCTAAAACTACGCAAGTTTAAGCATAAAGTGAAGCGTTATAAAAAGATTTCTATATTTGTTATCATCCAAAATTCAAATGAGTATCCATTAAAAAACTACATCTATGTTTAAAGGACACCCCAAAGGGCTCTATGTAGCATTCTTTACCAATATGGGAGAGCGATTCGGGTTTTATACCATGATGGCTTGCCTGGTCTTTTATCTACAAGCCCGGTATGATCTGGCTGAAGACACGGCCGGTGAAATTTACAGCTGGTACTATTTTTTTATTTATGCACTGGCTCTGGTTGGCGGGTATATTGCCGACCGGACTCAAAATTTCAAAGGAACCATATTTGCCGGCATTATTACCATGCTGGCGGGATACATTCTCATGTCCCTTCCTGGTTTAAGTCTGACTTTTACTATTTCCGCCCTGTTTGTAATTGCTTTCGGCAACGGACTTTTTAAAGGCAACCTGCAGGCGTTGGTTGGTCAACTGTATGATGATCCGAAATACAGCAAATTCAGGGATTCTGCATTTAATATATTTTATATGGGTATCAATATCGGTGCTTTTTTTGCGCCGAGTGCTGCCAATGGTATTCGCAACTGGTACCTGAGAACCCAGGGTTTTGCTTACAACAGCGACCTGGCGAAACTGGCCAACAGTTTTATCCATAATCACCTGAGCAATCCGGCTCAATTAGATCAATTGAATCAACTGGCAACACAGATGAATGGAGGGGTAGCCGTAGCCGACCTGCACGCATATACGCAAAATTACATGCATGCTTTTTCAACAGGTTACAATTTTGCTTTTGCAATTGCCGGTATCTCCATGATTATCAGCATGCTTGTTTTCATTTTCTTTAAGCAACGACTTCCCGAGCGAAGACAATCCGATAAGGCTTCACGCGATGCCATCCGTCTGCCCTGGTCTGAAGAGCGCCCCCGCCTTATTGCTCTGGGGTTGGTTTTTATCGTAGTAATCTTTTTCTGGATGTCGTTCCATCAAAACGGACTGACCCTTTCTTATTTTGCACGAGATTATACGTTGAATCATGTCGGACCGGTTACCAAGCTGTTCTTTACTCTTAAATCGCTGTTATCCGTAATTGCAGTCATATTTGGTATTGTGTTCCTGGTACAACGAAAAACGCAACCCATGATGCGCTTACTGGGTGCTGTTCTGGTTATTGGTGGCGGCGTACTGACTTATGTTTTTTATCAGGGTTATGCATCCGGACCCAACAATCCGATTGAACCTGAAATTTTCCAGCAGTGGAATCCTATATTTATTGTATTCCTCACCCCTCTGGTAGTCGGATTTTTTGCCTGGCTCCATAAACATGGAAAAGAGCCTTCTACCCCCAGAAAAATCGGAATCGGGATGATCCTTGCCGCCCTTGCTTTTACCGTTATGCTCTCCGGATCATTCGGCCTGACCAGTCCTCATGACCTGGCCGGAGCACCTTCACCCTACCGGATTTCTCCTTACTGGCTGGTCAACACCTATCTCGTTCTGACCGTAGCCGAACTGTTTTTAAGTCCGATGGGCCTCTCTTTTGTTTCAAAAGTGGCTCCGCCCCGGTTCCAGGGATTGATGCAGGGTGGATGGTTGTTCGCCACAGCCATCGGAAACAAACTTTTATTTGTCGGGAGCAAGATGTGGGTAAAAATTGAACTCTGGCAGCTTTGGCTCATTTTTATTGTAGTATGTTTAATTTCAGCTGCTTTCATTTTCTCAATTATGAAACGGTTGGATAGAATTACCCAATCGGTATAGTTATTAACAATTGTTAATATCTGTTGTTGAAACAGAGTGCATACAAACAGAGTACAAACTATTGACAAGTATTGTTTTTACCATTATATTTGATCCTACCAAATGAGCGATAAAAGGTCGCCAGCATGGTCAAGTTCTTTGAAAGGGATGATACGGGTAAGAGTGAAAACTCCAACCGCGGATTACCGAATACCATCTGTTCCTGAAGTCGGGTTCCGGCCCGGCAAAAGATGGAAGCACGTACGATAATCCTTTATGGCGACAGCCCATCCCAACAGGATAGAGGAACAACCTGAAAAGGCAATCCGCAAGGAAAACCAGGACAGGTGACTCTGGCGGGTGTGCGGTTCCGGGCTTCGGTCAGGCACTGCATCCGGATCAACCAAAAGGATCTACGGAACCTTAGGAAGATCAGCCATAATAACAGTAATTTGGTCACTACCGGAGGTTACGGCCAAAGGATAGTGAGAACGGGAAGTCATCGCAAGATGGGTTCCCGTTCGTGTTTTATAGCGGATGTGAATTGCAGGTTGCCGGCTAATAGCTAACTTTGAAATCTTCATAAATTTTATTGTCATGAAATCCTCAACCTTCTCAACCATCCTAATCCTCTTAGCCCTTTCTGCGTTTCCTCTTTTCGCCCAACAACCCGGTTCCGAACTTTTTAAAGAATTCACCTACCGTAACCTGGGTGCTTTCCGTACCGGTTCATGGATAGCCGATATTGCCGTTCCTGAAAAACCGGATGCCCAAAATCAGTACACATTCTATGTGGCATCGCGTGCCGGGGGCGTATGGAAAACCAACAACAACGGAACCACCTTCAAATGTATCTCAGACACCCTCGGAGTCACCTCAATGGGGGTCGTTGAAGTCGCCCCGGCTGATCCCAACCAGATCTGGATCGGCACGGGTGAAGCATATAATGCCCGTTCATCTTACGCCGGAAACGGTATTTACAAATCCACCGATGGCGGTCAACACTGGGAGGCTAAAGGACTCAAAGATTCACACCATATCAACCGGATCATCATCCATCCTGATAATCCGGATATCGTTTATGTGGCCGTGATGGGACACCTCTTCTCAAATAACAAAGAGCGGGGCGTTTTTAAAACTACTGATGGCGGAAATACCTGGGAGAAAACATTGTATATTAATGATAAAATCGGCGTGATTGATCTCTGCATGAACCGGCAGAACCCTAAAATCCTTTATGCCGCCACGTATGAAAAAACCCGTACGGCTTGGACCTATGAACCAGGCGGATCGGGCAGCCGGATTTACAAAACCACGGATGGCGGTCGCACCTGGAAAATGCTGACCCATGGATTACCGGGCGGCAACATTGGCCGGATCGGTATTGATATCTGCCGGGCACATCCAAACATCGTCTATGCGGTAATCCAGAATCTGAATCCGGATCCCGATTTTGACTCCACCAAAATACGTGCTTTTGATGCCTTTGCAGACAATACCTACGATGCTCTGATCGGAGGCGAATTGTACCGGTCGGATGATGCAGGTGAATCATGGATCAAAATATCCGATAAGAAAACCGATCTCAGCGGAAAAGCGGGCTACTCGTTCAATCAGCTGTATGCCGATCCCGTAAACCCCGATCATGTTTTTATTGTCGGATCTTCAATGCTGTACTCTTACGATGGAGGTAAAACCTGGCCACGAGATTGGAAAAACAAGCGACGGTTCAGAAGTAATTTCGGGGATGTCCGTTGCTTCTGGATCGATCCGACCGACAGCCGGCACATGATGCTTGGCAGCGACGGCGGGATCTATGCCACATGGGACGGAGGTCTTACGATGAATCATTTTTATCAACTTCCGACAGAAGAAGTTTATGACGTCGAGGTGGATCAGTCAATACCTTATAATATATATGTAGGCCTGCAGGATCATGAAACCTGGAAAGGCCCGAGTAACAGTTGGTCAGGATCCATTGGCATCGAAGATTGGTTTATCACCGGAATGTGGGATGGCATGTACACCAAGGTGGATCCCGAAAATAACCGGTACCTCTATTTCACCACCCAATTTGGCGTGCATCACCGGGTGGATCAATTGGAGGGAAAGCGCTGGAATATTGTTCCCAAACCACCTAAAGGAGAGTGCCCTTATCGTTTTACCTGGACTACCCCGCTGGAGCTCTCGCCCCATAATCCATCCATTATTTATACCGGTGGCCAGTATCTGCTCAGGTCACTCGACCGCGGTAATCACTGGGAAAAGATCAGTCCGGATTTAACCACAAATAATCCCCGAAAGATCAACGGTAAAGGACACATGCAACACTGTACCATATCCACGATCTCAGAATCCCGGGTTAAAGCCGGTGTGATCTGGGTGGGTACGGATGACGGCAAAGTTCAGGTTACTGAAGATTTCGGGCATCACTGGACCGACTGTACCGGCGCCCTGGTATCTGCAGGCGCTCCCGAAACCACCTGGGTCAGCCGGGTCGTTGCCTCATCTTATTTTGCGGGCAGAGCTTATATCTGTAAATCCGGTTTTCGTGAGGATATCTTTGATCCGTTTATCTATCGAACCGATGATTATGGTAAAACATGGACCTCCCTGACCTCCGGTCTCCCGGATGCTCCCGTTTCCGTTATTTTTGAGGATCCCGAAAACCCGAACCTTCTTTATTCCGGAACCGACAAGGGAGTGTTTGTTACATTTAACGGAGGAGATCACTGGATCTCATTTACCCAAAACATCCCACCGGCACCGGTACGGGATTTATTGGTACACCCCAGGGAGAAGGATCTGGTTGTGGGCACTTATGGCCGGGGTACCTGGATCACCGATGTGTCACCGTTACCCGAAATCAACGATTCTATACTCGCCAGTCCTTATCATTTGTTTAAACTCCCCCCCCAACCGATAACTTACCGTTCTGACCGTGCCGGATGGGGAAATTATCAAATGATGGGTGATAATCATCTGCGTACACTGAACGAGCCGGATAATGTAACAATTTATTATTATATCAACCCTGACAGCAAATCCGGTAAAGTATCACTCGCATTAAGTGATTGGAATGGGCATGTTTTATCCTATCGCTCCGTTAAATCATCCCCGGGAATACACAAGATACATCTCAACAGCCGGAGAACCATTGTGCCGGGATTTTACCGGGTCACGTTGAAGGCCGGAAAACACCGTTACAGTAAACCGGTTCGTATCCTGCCCACTCCGAAATACCCAATCGGACATATATCTAAGGAAAGTGCCAGGTAAAATCTGATTATCCTGATTTATCATGAGAACTTTTCATTTTCGATTTCCAATTCTTTTTTTTGCCGGAGGAATTATTTCCTTTCTCCAGGCATGCAGTCCCTATCGTACTATTGTGAATACCACGAAACCCTGTGGCAGTTATGGTCTGATCGTTGAGCAGGATAAAGACAGTCTCTACCGGTTGGTCTCCGTAGACTCCGCAAGTGATGCCTGGGATAAAGGCCTCCGTCCGGGGATGGAACTCATGGCATGGGAAAAACTACCTGCAAAAAAAGCAATCCGGCAGGTTCAAATCCAAATAACGGATCAACCGGTTAATCCCGAACTTGAAGCTATTTTGCAACGGCACTGTATCAACCAGGCACCAGGCGAAACCACGGCACAAATCTATGTAGGAACCTCCACAGGAAATACCCGCGGGGTACGCATCGCCACGGCTCCGCAACCGGGTTGCCGGGAATTTCCCGAATATCTTACCGGAGGAGTCAAATCATCAGAAAAACCTGCTACACTTCTGCATGACTCCATTACCTGTTTCAGGATAAACCGGCATCTGTTTCTGCCGCATCAATTCCGTCATTTTGAAAAAAGGCTGAAGCATCCTGTTGCAGGCCGGATTTTTGATCTGCGTGGATTGATCACTAAACGAAGCAACTCCGGGATACCATTTCATATCCCAGTGGATAAACCGGTAGCGATTCTGGTCAGTCCCCTGACTTCACCGGCCATTATCAGAATGGTTATACCCTTACGCGACCTGAATAACGTGATGATACTCAGTCACTGGTCTATTAATAATCCTGAAAATAATAAGATGATTCAACCGGATGTCAGAATCCGGGTTAATAGTGGGGTCAGAACCCGTTACCTGTTAGGAGAAGATGTGTTGCTTGAAGAAGCACTGGCACATCTGGAACGAAAAATTATGATTCAAAGGGACAACAAATAATCTTTCACTTCCTCCATCAGCCATAACGGAGTAGAAGTTGCTCCGCATATCCCTACCGTATCATCCTTCGCAAACCAGTCAGGATCAATGTCACTCTTTGAAGACACCTTATAACTGTGATTATTCTTTTTCAGGCACTGGGCAAACAGCATCCGGCCGTTTGATGATTTGGTACCGGCTACAAAAATCACTTTATCATGATTTTCACAAAACCGGACCATCTGTTCACTTCTGCCGCTTACCTGGCGGCAAATAGTATCTTTTAGTTTCACCCGGACACCGCTGGCTTCAATCTTAGCGACCATTCCATATAATTCGGCTACTCCCCGGGTGGTCTGGCTGTATAAGGTAACTTCAGGGGGCAATGACGACGGATCAATTTGTTCAATTTTGTCGAATACCAACGCCTGCCCCCCCAGATGGCCTACCAGGGCAACTACTTCAGGATGATTGGCCTTGCCGTAAATCAGAATGGTCTCACCCTGATTGTATGAAGACTTAATCCGTTCCTGAAGCCTCAGCACAATCGGACAGGTAGCATCCAGTATCTCGTTATGATTTTTTCGCAATATCTCATATGTTTCCGGAGGCTCTCCATGTGCCCGGATCAGCACCTTTTCGTTTTTCAGGTATTTGATCTTTTCATGGTTCAGCGTCACCATTCCTTCAGCCTCCAACCGTTTAACCTCCTCATCATTATGCACAATTTCACCGACGCAATAAAGTTTTCCTTCAGCAGCCAGAATCTCTTCGGCACGCCGTATGGCCTCTACCACTCCGAAACAGAATCCGGAGTGCGGATCAATTTCAACAATCAGGTTTTTAGACATAGAGCAAAGATAGTAATTCGTAAAAAGTATTAATTTTGCGCCAGAATGTCCTGTGGTGTAATTGGCAACACGTCTGACTCTGGATCAGAAGAGTCCAGGTTCGAGCCCTGGCAGGACAACCAAAAGAGAAAAGAGTACATTACAAGACGTACTCTTTTTTTTTACTGAATTACCGGGGTGAGAAGTTTATCCCGATGAGCGCAGCGAAATCGGGAAACCCTGGCAACACCCTACCTGATATATTTTTTATTATTCTGTTACAGCCATTGTGTGTGCGTAAAAAATCAGTGGTACGGCATGCTAAAAAAGTAAAACGATGATCTATTTGCGATTTCATGATTTAATGCGTAAACTACCTGCGAAATTTACACGATGGTACAATACATAAAATATGATTCATATGAATACAAAATCCTCTTTGTGGGCTGTAGCCGGACTGGCAGCGCTGGCCGGTTGCACTCAAAAACCTGCTGAAAAACCGAATATTCTATACATCCTGGCCGATGACCTCGGTTACAGTGAAGTGGGATGTTACGATCAAACTAAAATTGAAACTCCGGTGATCGACCAAATGGCCCAAAACGGCATCCGCTTTACCCAACATTATGCCGGATCGGCGGTTTGTGCTCCATCACGTTGTGTATTGCTTACCGGTCTGCATGGAGGTCATGCATTCATTCGCGGAAATCACGAATGGGGTGAACGGGGCGATGTATGGAATTACGCCAAAGCAGTCGAAGACCCTCATCTTGAGGGACAGTATCCCCTGGCCGACAGTATTGTTACCGTAGCCGAACTCTTGCAGGAGGCTGGATATACTACGGGGATCGTGGGTAAATGGGGGCTCGGAGCTCCGGAAAGCGAAGGTATTCCGAATCGTCAGGGGTTTGACTTTTTTTACGGATACAATTGCCAGCGACAAGCCCATACGTATTACCCCAAATTTCTATGGGAAAATGAAAAGAAAGACTGGTTCGATGAGAATGAACTGGTAGCACCCGGTACCAAACTGCCTAAAGGAGCCGATCCGTACGACTGGAACAGCTATGCCAAATTCAATCAAAAAGTTTATTCTCCCGACCCGATGCTGGCTGAAGCTCTGAAATTTATTGAAAACAGCCAGGGAACACCGTTCTTTCTTTATTACGCGTTCACTATTCCTCATGTCGCCCTTCAGGCGCCAAAAGAGTGGATCGACCATTATGTGGAAAAATTCGGAGATGAACCTCCCTACCTTGGCAAGAAAGGATACTTCCCGCAACGTTACCCACATGCCGCCTATGCTGCCATGGTCTCTTATATGGATCACCAAATAGGAATCGTCATCGATAAACTCAAAGAACTCGGTGAATATGACAACACCCTGATTATTTTCTCATCTGATAACGGTCCGACTTACAACGGTGGTACTGACTCCCCCTGGTTTAACCCCGGACCATTTAATGTCGGATACGGCTGGGGTAAAGGATTCCTCCACGAAGCCGGTATCAGGGAACCCATGATCGCCCAGTGGCCCGGACATATCCAACCGGGTAGTGAAACGGATTTACCATCCTGTTTCTATGATGTTCTGCCAACCCTTTGCGATGTAGCCGGTATCAAACCCGGTATCCCTACCGACGGTATCAGTTTTCTCCCTACCCTATTGGGACAAAAGAACCAGAAAAAGCATGATTACCTTTTCTGGGAATTTCCCGAATACCATGGCCAGCAGGCAGTAAGAATGGGTCCGTGGAAAGGAATAAGAATGAATATGCAAAAAGGGAATCTCAGTATCCAACTCTATAATCTTGATGAAGACATCCGTGAAGAACATGACGTGGCCGCCGAACATCCGGATATTGTAGGGCAAATACGGAAGATCATGGAAAAAGAACATCAGAAAGCAGCATTGAAGCGGTTTTGGATCAAAGCAATAGACGAAGAATAAGGCTAAAATCCAAAATCTGAATTGTACGCTGCAACATGAAACCTAAAGAACGATTAATAACAACGCTGAACCATACTGAGCCTGACCGGGTATGTGTGGATTTTGGAGCCACACCGATAACCGGCATGCATGTTTCTATTGTCAGTCAACTTTGGAAGAGACATTTCGGGCAGTCAGATTACCGGGTAAAAGTGATTGAACCGTACCAGATGCTGGGTGAAATAGATACAGGGTTACGGGAACTGCTTCATATTGATGTATTGGGCATTCAGGGAAGAAAATCCCTGATCGGAACGGATGAAGAGGGACCGTGGAAACCGTTTACTCTTTTTGATGGCACCGAAGCACTGGTACACCACAATTTGAATTACACCGTTGATCCGGAGAAAGGCGACCGGCTGGGATATCCCGAGGGAGACACCAGCGTACCTCCCAGTGTAAGAATGCCTAATGGGGGATTTTTCTGGGATACCATCATCCGGCAGGATCCGATTGATGAGTCAAAATTAACTGTCGCTGATAATACTGAGGAGTTTAAACCACTCGGTGAAGCTGATTTCAGTTATTATCAAAAAAAAAGAAAATGGCTTAACCGGCATTCTGAGTATGGAGTAGTATTGAATATCCCGGGAACCGGTTTTGGGGATATTGCATTGGTACCCGGACCGTTTATGAAACACCCCAAAGGTATCCGCGACATCCAGGAGTGGTATATTTCAGGATTGGTCCGCAGGGATTTTGTTTACGAGGTTTTTGAAAAACAGTGTGAGATCGGTCTTCAAACCATAGATCAACTCGCTGATCTTTTCGGGGATGAAGTACAAGTAGCCATGGTCACAGGAACCGACTTCGGGATGCAATCCGGACTGTTCATCTCAATCGACAGTTATCGCGATCTGTATAAACCTTTCCATATTGCTATCAACAAGCGGATTCATGAAAAAACCCACTGGAAAACCTTCATTCACTCCTGCGGATCAGTCAGAGATCTGATCCCCGATTTTATCGAAGCGGGATTTGACATCCTCAACCCGGTACAGTGCTCGGCTGCAGGAATGGATGCACGTGAATTAAAAAACGAATTCGGCAAAAACATCGTTTTCTGGGGTGGCGGGGTAGATACCCAGAACACCCTTCCGTATGGAACACCTGAAGAGGTGTACCGCGAAGTGCGTGAGCGGATTGATATTTTCGCCCCCGGCGGTGGTTTTGTATTTAATACCATCCACAACATTCAGGGCAATGTGCCGATTGAAAATGTGGAAGCTATGTTCAAGGCCATTCAGGAGAGCTACTAAACGCTGCGTAGCGTGGGAGCAGCCAGCATGACCAGTCCTATGTATATTACAGAAATTGCACCGGCCCGGATGCGCGGTCGCTTAGTGTCATTGAACCAGTTAACTATCGTTTCAGGTATCCTGCTGGTTCTGTTTATGATCCGATTTGCTCCTGAAACAAAAGGGCGAACCCTTGAGGAGATTGAAAAAAGCATCCAGGGAAAAAAGTAAACCCATTGCGCATTTTTTACGTATAAAGAAGAAAAGAAAAGGATTATACGTAATGCGCTCAATTCTTATCACCTGGATCATAGCAGGCATTCTTATCGTATCCGGATGCAGTACCCTGCACAAAGGGGTTACAGGCGATCAGTCCAAGGCCAAGGCTCCTGAATCTATTCAGCTGGTTGCAAAAGACAGCACAGAATATGAATTATTGATCATTGACCCCGGATTCGACCAGTGGTTTATAACCCATCGAAAACCTGCATGGTATTACAGCCATGATTACCTCCGGACAAAGAATCTGTTTTATGTTACCGGCTGGAATGAGAAAGTCAGGGATACCAGATATCAGATGCGGCACCCGAATAACCCGTTTATTCTGCAGATAGATTACCGTCCGCAGATTGATTATGGATTGGAATTAGACTGGAAATTATTTCACTATTTCCGGTACATCGAAGAGTCGGGGTGGAAGATCTACTAATCGTTAACAATCAGTATTTTATCCCTGGTTATCGTTTGGCTGTCTGACAGTTGGATCACATACAGGCCTGCTGCGAGTCCCTGCCGGTTAAAAGTAACTGTTTGTTTTCCGGCCGGTTGGTATTCATTGGCCAGCGATTGTATTACACCTCCCTGCAAACTGATCAATTGTAATTTAATATGTCTTGGTCTGTTGAGAGTATATGAAATTTGAGCTTCCCGGCTCACCGGATTGGGAAACATCCGCAAATGAAGGTTATTCTCAAGGGTTATATCTTCTCTCCCGGCCAGGGGGTTACAATCAGAAAACTGCACACCATCCACCCAGAGGGTATAACCAAAACCCCAGGTATCGGCATGTATCTCAACATAACTGACCTGATTGAGATCCATAAATCCCTCTTCGGTTCTGTGAAAAGTACGACTACCACGCAGGGGGATGGCTAACCGGCTCCAGTGTTTATGGGCATTAGTAAAAACCGATTCACTGACGGCGTATTTATAGTATCCGTGATTGTAACACCCCACCCGGATATGACAAGCCTGAAAACCAAAAGGCGGATTTTTAATGGTCCGTATCCACAAAAACAGGGTATCACTCTCTGACAGGCTCCATAAAGCCACCGAATCGCCCGGCGGACGGTAATTAATGGCCACATCCCATCCCCGCGGGGTCACCATTTTCACAGCTGCCCGGCCCACTTTTTTTACTTCGTAATCCCATTCCAATGTCTCTACGGCACGGTGACCATACCCGGGATCCGCATAGATCTGCCAGATGGCATCCGGTTCGGCCATATCGCAGGGAGGAGCATTCATCACGGTGTGCCGTGGGCCGTCTGTGGCCACTGGTTGCCATACCAGATTACCTGCCAGTTTGGTGCGTATAAGGAATTCATCGTTGGGCAGGTACCGGTTACCGGCTGCCTGAACCTCATCCGGTGAGGTACTGTGGATGAACCATTCGGTTGGGTTTTTCAGTGTGTTGTCAGAAATGGTATCGTTCACAGCCTCCCCTTCAATAAAAAGATCCTGCTTGTTATACTGAAGGGTATTGTTTTTCATGACCAGATGTTTGGTATTACTGGCATGCACTCCCCAGATATTTCCCTCTATCGTATTATCATACAGATAATAATCATGTGAATACTGATCCCCGTACGGGTCAATCACGCCCCCCTCCCAAAGGTCAAATCCATAGGGATTCTCTTTAATCACATTATCCCTGAAGGTATTTTCAAACCCGCGATCCACCGCCACGCCGGTCTGCAGGTTACCAATGATCTCGTTCCCCTCCACGAGGGAGTTAAAGCTGTATCCGAGCCAAAATCCATAATGACTGTAATTGCATTTATTGTATTTGTAAATGTTACCATCGGCGAAGGTAGCTTCTATGGCGTTATGCGGAGAAAAGGAGCAATCGTTATAAGCGAAATAGTTGTTGTTAGGTACTCCTGAGTGCTCATACTGACCCAGGAAAACACCATCTCCCGAATAGGTTAAATCATTATATTCCACCGTGTTATTATTTGAAACAATCAACAGGATAGCTGCACAGTCGCTGGGATCGGTCTGCCGGTTGACATGCGAACAATCGTTATGATCGATATAACAATTATTGGTGTAATTCATCCGGATGCCAAAGCCGCAATTCCAGTTGAGGGTATTATCATGAATCCGGATACTGTCACATTCATACATGGCCACCCCGTCATTCTGCTGTGTCATCAGGTTACCGTAAATATCCGAATCCGAACAGCGGTCGAGCAGCACTCCCCCTCCGAGCGCCTCTTCTACACCAGTCCAGACAGAGATCCATCCAACCGTATCCTTTTTATTATAAGAAAAGTCATTATCATTGATAATCAGACCGCTGGAATTTTTGGCACGAATCACATAATAGAAATTATTTACCCGGTTGAAATTACGGATGGTAATGCGGGTAGAGTTTTCAATATAGACCAGGTATCCTTTAAAATCACTACCGCTCACCGTCACACTGTCGCCATCAATGGTGATATTATCCTTATTAATGATCCGGATGATTCCGTTTTCATTGACATCATCCACCTGATAATCGCCCTGTATGATCTTAATATCGGCGCCAGATGCCGGTTCCATGTTATCAGAAAGGCCAAGATAGGTTTGAGCCGATGCCAGGCTACTGAAAAACAGCATCATTAGAATTAAATGGATGGTCTTTTTCATCATATTTAAAATTTAAGGTTTGCTGATGCTCCTTACAATGGCAAGTAGCTCATTTAAGTTAAATCTTTACGGAGATTTTCAACTCACTGCCTTCATATATGGCAATCTCTTTGAATGATACAATCAGGCGCTGATCCCGGATGGCCCATTCTTTAATTGCCCGGTGCTTCCCATCCAGTTGAAGACTGACCCCTTTCGGTATTTTCCCTTCCGGTATTTGCATCCGGATTTGTTGCAACCGAAGTTGTCCGTAATGAATTGTAAAAGTTTGTGTCTGAGAACCGGAAGTTCTTTTTTGAGTGAATGTTCCCCATCCTGCGGCAGCCACAAAAGGAGCTTTAAAATCTTCAGGAGTCAACCGGGGGATTAATTCAATCACTCCTTTCGGACCGTGGAAATAATATCCGCAGACAGCCTGAAAAACGCCATAGCTGGCCATGGCACGGGCATAATGGTCCGAGCATTCGATCTCATTATAAGGATTACGCCGGTGGGCAGAATAGCGATCGTGAATGGCCCTGCTGACCGCCAGTCCGTTTTGCAGTATATCCGGCTGATCCAAACCTTCATAGACCATGTGGGCAGCAGCCTGCCATTCGAATCCGCTCATACATTCGTTGAAGTACATGAATTGCCACTGTTTCTCCCATTGGGCACTCTTCCCGCCTTTGGGCCAGGAGCTCATGATGAGCCCTCCGTCTCCGGCCAGGGCATACCAGCGACCCCTTTTGAAGTGCTCACGGAACGGACCGACATCCGGAACGAAATTGTATTTCCAAAGCGACCTGAGGGCGGCGAGTTGTTTTTCGCGATCGAAAATAGTACCCATCCCTACCCAGTGCGCCCAGGTCTGCCCGAATACCTGATCGATATAACATCCCTTACCCACCCCAATCACATCGGCATGGGCAGGATCTTCTATCTGGTAAAAATATTCTCCGTTGAACATTTGCAGGATATTTTCCTTACCCTCATCGGCAATCCGTCTGCAGCGTTTCATAAATTCTATATCATTCATTTCAGAGGCCATCCGGTATCCGGCTTCCAGGGCAGCGAGGTACAGTGAAGTGATAAAACTGATTTTGCCATACCAGGCAGCATCCAGGGTATTGGGTTGAGCGCCCTCGATGACTCCATCATCATTGGCATCTTTACGGATCATATAATCCATCGCCTTTTTTACCTGTGGCCAGATCCGCTTAAGAAAGCGATCATCGGTTGACATCTGATGTTCACGGTACACTCCGAGTATCCTGCCACACTGACCGTCAAATGCCGGTCCCATTGAGCTGTCAAGCAAAGCTCTGTACCCGATCACGCCATCTTCGTGCAATGCCATCCCGAAATCCACCCGCTCGCGCTGGTCGCGCTCAATCTCCGGGAACAATCGCCCGACCGCCTGGGCATAATGCCACACATGGGTACAGGTACCGGTGCAGCAGCCGATTCCCTCCCAGGCCCAAAACCGGCCATCTTCAAAACGGTAGCAGGTGGTAGTAGCCAATGTAGAGGTATTGGCCATGGTGCGGTCAAGCAACCAGTAGGGTAATGTCGAATCGTACCAGGTTTGCACCCATTTACGCGTTTTATCGATGAGTTGTTTCTGGTGGCCGGCGATATATTGAGCCACTGCCCTGGCCGATTTGAAGCGTGCTCCGTATGAATGTCCTACCCGTACCCCTTTAAAATCCCGTCCGTAGAAATTGGGGAAATGCCAGGTGAAGAGAAAACGCACCTCCCGGCTTTCACCGGGCTGTAACGTGATCTTTTTTGATATCCGTCCGGTAAGTGATCCGGCAAGGTTTCCTATCATAGCTTCATCAACCGGTAATCCCTCTTCCGTTGCAGTAAGATGACATGCTCCGGGATCCAGAAGAGTGAGGGTGAAAGTCCCGAAGTCACGCAGGTCATTGAGTGGTTTCGCCTGGGGAGGAGCCACAGCCAAACACTCAATAGCCGCCAGTTTTTTTGTCCGGATTACCCGATTTACCCGGATTCCGATTTGATTTGCACCGGAATCAATACAAACCGGATTCTCTGTAAACCCACTCAATACCAGTTCGATCTGCCGGTCGGTCGGATTATGCAATCTATAAAACATACAAGTAGCCGGCAGGGATGAATCCTCCACATTCAGTGGAATAAACGGAGTAAAGGCTTCGAGATCAATCGCAACCGGACAGTTTTTATCCCGGTAGGAGATCTTGCCCATAGGATACCGGCCATCAAAGGTAATATCATTGAATCCTTTCTGATCAATTGAAAAAACCCGGCCATTGACATTCATTTCAAACCCCTGACGAAAAGGAAAATAAGGTTTTGCCGGATCAATAAAATTGGCCCCGCTGCGGGTAGACACTTTCTGGCCGTGAAATTCGATTTCCCGTGGTTCAATCCCCTCCTGGTCACGGTTAAAGATATTCCAGAGCCAGAGCCGGCCGTCACCTGAGAGATAGACCGTTCCCGAAAACAGTCCCCCTACCGGCATTCCAATGTGATCCAGGGCTTTCGGATCATGATAGGTCTCCTTCACACCCCGGGCAAACAGTGAAGCCACCCATTGGGGATCCAGCTTTTTATCGAGTGGCACATATTTCTGGTAATCATTCTGGTCAAAAGGTCCGGCAAATACCGGAATACCGGGCACCATAGTCAATGCCGCACCAATGGCTGATGATTTGATAAATTTTCTGCGTTTCATGGGATATGATTAAACCTGTTTGATTTGAAAAAGCAAGATAGGGAAAAGGTGGAAGAACGTGAGGAAGTTTAAGAGTTTAAATCGTATGTTTGAAAAAGCACAGGTCTTCGAAGGAAGATTAAATTAGTAATCTTATTTTCAGGGATGTCTATGAAGCGGTCCGGTGGATTGCCAAGATCATCCGTGAGATTAATGAGAACTACTGTTTTGAAAAGATGTTTAGAATAACGAAATTTATTTCATCTAGCCGGAATCTTTAGACAGTCTTCAAGACCACACCAGATTCCGGCAAACAGCGAAACAACAGCTCCAAAACCGGCACCAAATTCAAGTTCTTCTTGGGTTTACCAGGGAGAAATGTATATGAATTCAAGTAATTGTACTATGGATGGTTCTAAAGTAACAATGTTCATAAATAGATAAAGTATCATCCCGACGCATGCCGGGACCCCCTGCAAACCGGATCGTTCCTGAATCAGGAGTTGGCTTAGAACCAAAAAGCCGCTGTACCATTTTGGAGTACAGCGGCTTGCAGAATTGTAGTCGGGGTGAGAGGATTCGAACCTCCGGCCTCGTCGTCCCGAACGACGCGCGCTAACCGGACTGCGCTACACCCCGGAATTGGGTGTGGGTGTGGGTGTGGGTGTGGGTGTGGGTGTGAGTGTGAGTGTGAGTGTGGGTGTGGGCGCGAAATTAATTCTTTTTCTTTTCTTTACAATAAATAATTCTGCAGTTAACCATGAAACCATCCCGCAAGCTATTCCCCCCCGCCCCTCACGTCAAAAATCCCTCAATATTCTCAACTCTCTTCATCATCATAATCCTCTTAACCCTTTCACTGTTCTCCCCCTCCTGTAAAAAAGAATCTTCAACCAGCAATCCTTACGGTTATAAATGGACCGATTTTGCCATGGGCGCCGATCTTTCCTATGTGAATCAAATTCTCGATCATGGTGGTTTATACCGGGACAGTGGAAAAATCATGGATCCGTATGAAATTTTCAGAAACCATGGCTGTAATGTAGTCCGGTTAAGATTATGGCATAACCCGGTGTGGACTAAGGAAGTTTATGGAGACAACGGGACGCAGATGTATAACGATCTGGCAGATGTGATGAGGGCCATTCAACGGGCAAAAGAACTGGGAATGGCGGTGAACCTTGACTTTCACTATTCCGACACCTGGGCCGATCCCCACCGGCAAGACCCGCCTGCTGCATGGAAAGGACTGACACTGAGTGAAACCATTGACTCAATGTATCAATATACCTACCATACCCTGACCATTTTGAATGAATCCAATTTGATGCCCGAAATGGTTCAGATCGGTAACGAAATTAACCCGGGAATGCTTCTCCCACTGGGTGGAACTAACAAAGGATGGGTAGCACTCGGACAGCTGTTGAATGCCGGCATCCGTGCAGTGCGTGATGTATCCCGGCATTCGGATATCCATACAAAAATCATTCTGCATGTGGCTCAACCTGAAAATGTACATGCATGGTTCATGAATGTGACCCGAAAAGGAGGTGTGTCAGATTTTGATATCGTGGGCTTCTCCTATTACTCGAAATGGAGTATCATCCCCCTGAACCAAATACGTCAATATGTCAAAAACTTTAAGGAGAGTTTCAAAAAGGAGATTATATGCGTTGAAACTGCTTACCCATGGACCTACGGAAGTGCTGACCAGCGACCCAATATTTTTAATCCGGATGATGCAGAACCGGGCTACCCGGCTACGCCTGAAGGCCAATACAAGTACCTGACTGATCTGACCCTCGCTATTTATAATGGAGGGGGCTCCGGTATTATGGTATGGGAGCCGGCATGGATCACTTCATCCATTAAAGATCTGTGGGGTACCGGGTCAGCCTGGGAAAACTGCACTTTCTTCGATTTTAACAGTCAAACCCTTCTGGGTATAAATTTCATGCAAATACCATTGAATTAAGAAAAAAACAATAACTTTAACCATCCTTGTGGTGGTTTACTTCTATTTATTGCATTACTTCTTATTTAACGACTCTGATACATTATGTCTCCAATTGTAAAGAATCCTGGATTCCGTGTCCATGAACCCCCATTTCACAGCCGCATCATTGATCTGATTATTGATATTGAATATCTACGCCGTAAAGAGGTACATCCTACCACACATCCCTATTATTACAACCAATTCAGAAATATTTTTCACGATCTGGATGCCATGGGATCAGCACGTATTGACGGAAACAAAACAAGTATCAGTAAATATTTGGAAGCTAAAGAGGATGATCCCGAAACAAAAGGCCGGAAAACCCTTGAGATTGATAAAGTAGCCGAAGCCATGCACTTTATTGATAAAAATTTAAATGAAACAGCCATTTTTCAAGGGTTTTTTACTGAACTGCACCGGATGATACGCGAAGGAATTACCAATCAAAGCAGTCAATATGCCGGCAAGTTCAGACGCCAGGAGGGCCGTCCGGAGATCCCCGGCAACCACGCTCCGTCAGCCCACCTTATTGAAACCTACATAGAGAAATTAGTTACTTATATCAGTAAAAAAGGTTCACCAAAATACGATTCAATTAAAGCAGCTTACGCTCATTTCGAGTATTTATGGATCCATCCGTTCAGAGAAGCTAACGGTCTCACTGCCAGGATCCTGACCTACACCATGCTTCTTAAAACGGGATTCCCGGGTGCACATAACCGGATCATTAATCCTACGTATGCTTTTTGTCGTGATCCCGAAAAATATATTGAACTCCTGCGA
>Ga0190359_1000448_pt1 | contig 27519 bp, 19 predicted proteins | sample 48721823_MG_FD_161269 | JGI IMG/M metagenome (GOLD analysis project Ga0190359, IMG submission 161269) | Hydrothermal vent microbial mat bacterial communities from Southern Trench, Guaymas Basin, Mexico - 4872-18-2-3_MG | ecosystem: Environmental > Aquatic > Marine > Hydrothermal vents >... | reverse complement strand
CTCACTGCTGTATAACTGGATGAAGTTAAATTCTTTTGATCAATATTAGGGCTTGAGAAATTACTCATATTATCTACTTGGAGTTCATAATTTGAAGCACCGCTAACATCTGACCAATCAAAATAAGGTGTGTTATCACTGATCGTTGAACCGTTTACAGGCAAATTTAATGTTGGAGCTGAAGGTCCCTGTGTATTAATTGTAAAACTCCATATACTAGACCAATTACCCCAAGTACCATTGCTGTCTTTGGCTCTGACACGCCAATACCACGTGCTGTCTGACAACGAGCTCACTGCTGTATAACTGGATGAAGTTAAATTCTTTTGATCAATATTAGGGCTTGAGAAATTACTCATATTATCTACTTGGAGTTCATAATTTGAAGCACCGCTAACATCTGACCAATCAAAATAAGGTGTGTTATCACTAATCGTTGAACCATTTACCGGCAAATTTAATGTTGGAACTGAAGGTCCCTGTGTATTAATTGTAAAACTCCATGTACTAGACCAATTACTCCAGTTACCCAAGCTGTCTTTAGCTCTGACACGCCAGTAATATGTACCGTCCACAAGCAAAGTTGAAGCTGTATATGACGAATCAGTCAAACTTATTTCATGAATTTCAGGGTTGGAAAAACTGCTTATGTTATCAACTTCCAATTCATAACAAGAAACTCCGCTTATGCTACTCCATGCAAAATACGGGGTATTGTCTGTTATTGTTGAACTATTTGCCGGCAAATTTAATGTTGGAGCAGAAGGACCATGGGTATCAATTGTAAAGCTCCAGGTTTCCGACCAATTACCCCAATTACCCTCACTATCTTTAACACGAACACGCCAATACCAAGTGCTGTCTGACAATGAATTGGTTACTGTATAATTTGATAGAGTTAAATTATCTTTATCAATATCCGGACTTGAAAAATTATTCTTACTGTCCACCTGTAGTTCATAATTTGAAGCACCGCTAACATCTGACCAATCAAAACATGGTGTATTATCTGTTATTGTAGTATCATTAGACGGTGAAAATAATAATGGTTGAAACCCTGCCCATGACATATTAACCTGCGTTTCAGAACCTGCTTTAACAGTTATTCCTGAATGATATGCTCTTGAAATAACTTCACTACTGCTGTTTTTACCATAAAGAAGTACAGAATAATTGTCCGCAGGCTCAAGATCAGTAATCTCTACATCAAATCTTCCATTCTGTTTTGTAATAATTTCATCATAAATCTTTGATGAACCCTTATTAACAATACACTGAACACTGCTTAGTACAGTTATCTTATTGAGAGTATCTGTGCCACGATCTTCTGTGACATTTATTATCATTGAGCCCATTCGATTCTCAGGTTCAAACATTCCGCACCTTATTACAAATACAAAAATAAAAAGTATTAACAATACTGATTTTTTAAAAAATCGCATTTTATTCTCCTGATAAAACAGATTTGATTTTTAATAATCTGATATATTTAACTTAATTGTACCTGTTTTAGGCTCTGTCATCTTTAATACTAAATAAACCGTGCCGCCTACAGCACCTGCACTAAGTAAAAACACTGGCAATTTACTGGCTTTTTTTAACTCTGCATCCACTGCAAAAACAAATCTATCTCCTTCAAGGCCATCAGGATAATCTTTCGACATTAACCAGATAATTTTTTTCCCACTGCCTGGCTTTACTTTGCTGCCTACATCTCCTTTTACTGATCTTGGTTTAATTCTGTAGCTTATACCGCCGTTGTCAGATAAAAAAAGAGAAACTTTATACGTTTTATTTGCCCTTCCTTGCAGATCATAACGGATAATTATATTATCTCCCTGCTGTTTAAAATAGACATTTTTTACCTTACAATCCTGTGCATAAATCAGGAAATTAAATATAATTGTAAATAAAAAAGCCAAACTTAATAACTTTAAAAATCTCATAAGGCCACCTTTTTATTTCCTTATTTCTATTATTTATCTTTTGAATAAACACTGTATATCATGCTTGATTCTGCACGTTCTGACACAGGTATTTCCGAAAGCCACCGCGCCAGTTTTGTTACTGCCATTCTCGGTGTACCCAATAAACCAAAACCTCCGGTATTACTTACTTCATCTAAAAATGCTAATTTCTGTTTTGTAGCTATTACTTTAATAATCTCAGTATCCTTTTTATGCCCTGGCAGAGTAGCAACACGAAAATTGAAACCCTGTTCACGAAGTTTTTTATCCGGAATTTCAATTTTTACACCAGCCTTTACAAAACAATCAGGATTAAACTGATTCGGTACAAGAATGTAAACAGAATCATTTGCAGCGAGGCTTAAAACAGTGAGGTAACAATCCTTTGTTGCTCTAACTTTTAGAATGGCTTCATCGCCTGTTTGAAAAACAGTCCGATTTATATTAAGTCTAACCTTAAAATAAGGATCAGGCTTTCCGTTTAAAGGAATAACCCTGGCCTCCATTGTAAACTTAAAAACAATAACAGGAGGAGATGATGGATTTTCCGGAGGCAGGGCATCTGTTTTCCATTCTGGATTTCTTTCTTCAACAACCTGCCCGTACGAAATTGAATGTATAAAATCAGCAGCAAGCCTGAAATTCTTTATCATACTTTCAGCCTGGATAGATATTCCGCACACCTTTTCTATAGCATCAAGGCGTGCTCTCCGTTTTGCCAAAACCTGAGCCTCTTCAGTTGTAATATTCTGAACTGCTGCCTCTCCAAAACATTTGACCCAGGTTCCCTGTTCTTCTGCATGAATAGTTTGCGATAAATTAGCTTTAACAAAAACTAAAATCAGAATTATTGCCAATCTGCAGCGCATTATATACCTCTACATTATTAATATGTACGGACAATTTTATTAAAATCTCCCTTTAAAATCGGTGTCTGCTCACGGCCGTATAAACGCCGTGCCATATAGGGTACATTTTCCTTTAAATATTCAGACACTTCCCTCAAAGTTATACTGCGATCTCTGTTTTTATCTGCCTCTCCGCGTATTGCTCTAAGAAAATAGTATGTAAAAAGGGAGTGGTTACCTGCAGGATACCAACTTGAGATTTCATCACCTGCAGAACTGGTTAATAGATTTATTCTATTGCTGTAAAGCTGCATTTGAACATCAATATACATTGGGCTGGCATTTTTTATAAGCATACCCTGCTGTGAGCCTCCTGAAAAACAGGCATCAATCACAATGGTAATGGATTTTGCAGGAATTTTATTAATATTTTTATAAAATACATCAAGAGGATAACCGTAAATTTTTACATAATTAGGATCTGAATTAGACGGCATAAAATATGCCTTTTTACTGCTTAAATCCGGTGCGCCGTGTCCACTGTAATAAATAAAAACATCTGATTTATTGGGCTTAATATAATTATAAAGCTTTCCTTTATATTCGTTTACAGTCCCGAAAATACTCTCAAAATCTGTCTTCTGTGCGTTCTCAACATAAATGATGTTTTCTTCGCGATAACCAAACATATTTATCAGATACTTTTTCATTGCTGCTGCATCTTTTACAGCATAATCAACATTAGGAATATCGCGGTTTGAATATTCCTGATTACCTATAATAACCGCAACTCCGTATCGGTTTGAAGCATATACTTTTGGTATAGTCTTATCAACATCCACAAAAACAGGTTCAGCTTCTTTTGTACCTTTGCCTGTAATGCTGAAATTAAGTTCAACAGGTTTGGATTTAACTCTTGAATTTACATCAACAGCTACTACTTTATACGTTACTATTCCTGACGGAAGCCGTTTATCCCATCGCATCTTTGCTTCATATTGTCCCGATTGTCCGGGTTCAATAGGATCCATGAATTTTACAACTGAATGTGGCGTTGGATTCCAGCTGGATTTCAGTATAATTTCAAGTTTTGGCTGAATCTGCTTTTCTAGGCTATTATTCTTCACATTAATCAATACAAAACCAGTTTCACCTTCGCTTAATACACCGTCCCCTGAAGGTTCCATGAATAAAGCAGTACAAGTAAGAAGTTGCTTGTCTTTTTCTCCAAACAGTTTGTTTACTGCTTCATTATATTTAATTTTAGGCTTTGTAATTTTCCCAACATTACTAATACCCCGCGATTTTGTTTGTGCCGACAAAGAAGTAAACACTAATAAAAATGCTAAAATTAATGCCTTTTTTCTCATAATAAACCTCATTATTAACAACTTATTATCTATGATAAATATTTTTAAAACATATTATTCATTTAGCTCATAGAACAAAAATTTTTAGGTTGAGGAAAGCTACATTTTTTATTTTTTGATTTATTTTATGATGTACAGATTTTTCAGTTGAGAATCTTAAATTATTTATAAAGTACTATTTATTTCTAATATTGTCAATATTTTTTTCAATTTCTTACATTACCCACACCCCCCAATACACAAAAATATAATACATCAAATCATATAAATTAACATAACTATGTTAATAAAATCACCTCACCTGGCTCTGTTTACACCCTTAATCTCAACCAACTGCCATTTTTACTGCAGCTTCAGCATGTATCTTTGTAGTATCGTAAACAGGCAGATCAGTATGTTTCTGTTTGATAAGAAGAGGTATTTCAGTACATCCAAGAATCACTCCTCCTGCGCCTCTTCTTTTAAGATTATCAATTATTCTTATAAATTCTTTTCTTGAACTTTCATTAATCTCACCGAGGCACAGCTCATTGAAAATCACCCTGTGCACAAAATCCATATCTTTTTCATCAGGGATAATGACATCTATACAATGCTTCTGTTTAAGTCTTGCTTTGTAAAAATCCTGCTCCATTGTAAACTTTGTTCCAAGCAGACCTGCTTTTGCAACACCGTCTTTTTTGAGCTGTTCAGCTGTTGCATCAGCTATATGCAGAATGGGAATCGAAATACCTGACTGAATTTCAGGTGCGAGTTTATGCATTGTGTTTGTACAGATAACAAGAAAATCCGCGCCGCATAATTGGATTTTTTTTGCTGCATGTGTCAGAATTTCTGCAGCCTTGTCCCATTTACCGCTATGCTGAAGTTTCTCTATCTCATCAAAATCCACACTAAAAAGACAGATTTTTGCAGAGTGAAGCCCGCCTAAGCTTTTTTTAACACCTTCATTTATAAGCTGATAATAAGTAAGAGTGGATTCCCAGCTCATTCCTCCGATCATTCCTATTGTTTTCATCTTTTTTTACCTCATTGAATACTATTAAACTGCTGTACAGATCAAGCAGTATCAAACACTAATATATCGATATTTCAAACTTCAGCATTCTGAATGTTGCAGATGTGAAGGATCTGATCCCTGCTGGCAGACGATTTGGTTGTTTTACACATTGAACGAATTGGTGTTATTAAAATCAAGACAGGAAAAATATGTGTAATTGACAAATCCATAATAGATCAAACTGATCCCGTCCATTACATTGATGGGAAAAACCGAAATTTGTTGCACATCTCCATTTTTAATGATATATCATATTATATAATAATAAGAAAGAATAATTGCAAGCTCTTTCAACACAATTTGAATTTTTTAAGTCTTTTTTCAACTGCTCTGGCAGAAGGAGTAATGGAGAGGCCTCCCAGGGCCGTACATCTTAGTTCATGGGGAAGGCTCTTTCCGACATCAAACATAGTGTCCACAACCTCATCAAAAGTCACAACCGGATCAAAATTAGCCAGTGCCATATTTGCACATGATACAGCATTAGATGCTGCCATTACATTTTTTCCAAGACATGGTACTTCTACGCGATTTCCAACCGGGTCACATATCATTCCAAGAGAATTTTGAAGAGCCATAGATGCAGCTGCAATACTCTGCTTTAATGTTCCTCCAGCAAGATAAACAAGGCCTGCTGCAGCCATAGAAGATGCTGCTCCGCATTCAGCCTGACACCCGCCAATTTCTGCAGAAAAAGTTGAATGCTCGGAAATAAAAACTCCGATTATTCCAGCCGCCAGCATGGCTTTAACAATTTCACTTTCATCTTTATTCATTAAATGAGCTGCTCCCAAGATTGAGCCCGGAATTGTTCCGCATGAACCTGCTGTCGGAGCTGCTACAATAACACCCATGGAGCTTTTTACTTCCATTACAGCTGTTACATACAATACAATTGTATTCAGTACACCACCGTCAAGTAAAACCTTTTTAGCCATCTTTTCTTTAAATCCTGCAGATTGGCATTGTAAAATTCTATCCTCATAATACGTGCCTTTTAACCCTGTTTTAATTGATTGATCCATTATATGGACAATTTTACGCATTTTTTCAAATACTTCTTTTTCTGTAATTCCTCCACGTGAACTTTCATAATCAACTGCAGTTTGCCAGATATTCAGATTCTTCTTTTCTGCATATTCCTGCATTTCTGAGCAGTACAAAAAGGGGACATTTACATTCTTACGTGAAAGTACAGGCAGAACAGGTTTTAAATAACTCACATTTTTAACACCGGATATTACTTTAACTTTTTCGATATCGGAGTTGGAAAACTGAGTATGGCTTTTTATCTCAACAAAATTTTTTAAACCTTTCTTGCATTCAAGAAAGTCAAAATTAATTGCAGAAGAAATAGAAGATTTTACATCATCTAAATTGTCAGTATAAACAATCAGTTCATAATAATCTCCGCAGACAGAAACTTCAGCACCGTCTATTTCTGTAATTTCAATGGCTCCGCCGCCGGTTGATATTGCAGTCATTGTATGAGAAATCTGTGAATTAGATATTTTCATGCGGTAGGTATTGGGATGTTTTGCACCGTAACTTGTGTAATTGACCTTTATATTTATTCCGGCTTCTTTTATTCCCTGCATAAAATCCTTCATTTTCTCATCATCAGGATTCCACCCAAGCAAACCGCTGTAAAGTCCCATATCACTTCCCTGACTCTCATGTGTGGTAACAAGTGAACCGTTGGGGTCATAATCAATTACAACATTTTCTATATTACCGGCAATCAGATCTCGTGCAATAAGCCCAATTCGGCATGCAGCTGCACTGTGTGAACTTGACGGTCCGCGCATGACTGGACCGATAACATCATTAAATATGCTGGAACAAGCCACAAATCCTCCTGTTTTTAAAATTAAAACATAATACTAATGTAAAATTCTAAGTTATAGGACTCATCTCTACATCTGTGAAACAAAACTCTCAATACCATCACTATAATTGATGTCTGTTAAAATTAATATCAGCAGGGGAGTAGTAAAACCAGTGCATATACATTAAAATACATCCTATGTGTACTGTTATGCATTCTTTCAAGCCACAGATGAATATAATCAAACCCAAACTGGCCATCAATGCAAAGGTTTTCTATACACAGCCCTTCCTCTGCCTGCCATGTAAACCCGTCATTGCTTACCACGCTGCCAATTCCCCTGCCTGTTGCATAAAACTACATCCTGTAACTTAGATATCAGTCTGATGCTGACCATCTGTTGCAAGAACATGGCTATGACATTCTGTATCTTTAACCCTGAGACCTGTTTCCAATTTCCGGGTTAACGCTTAAATTTTCTTTTATCTTGTTATTTTCTATAATATAAACATTGCATGATATTTTTAAAATGAATAAAAAAACTTATAAACAATAATAATTTATTCAAAGTTTTATTTTTTGCTGAATTACTCAGGGTTAAACAGATTTTATATAATTGCAGCATAAGATCGGGAAAATATTCAGATTTCCGTTTGTTTTGTATAGTGCAATTGATATTGTAAACGCAACAGCCGTCTACCAGATTTATTATAAAAATAAAATTCATCTATAAGGAAAGCATTATATTGAATAAAAACGAGACTATACTTGGAAATATCATTATTTCTCAGTTGTTACAAATATTAGTTTATTCTCCACATTCATAATACAGAGAACATAAAAACAAAAAAATATATTCTTTTATTGAAATGAAAACAAATTATATCATCTATAATCTAAATATTGCCGGTAATATTTTTAGACTTCTTTCATTCTGTATCTAATGACTGATGCTACTCCAGATTTATCTCTTACTATACTGTACATATATCCTCCTGCAAATACTCCGGGAGTTGTGTGTAACCAGATTCTCATTATATAAAATCCTTTGGTATTAAAAATATCATATGCATAAAATTCTTTACCCTCTTTCTTTTTCATCTCCATGGTTTCTACCCACAAATTACCTTTTTCATCAACAATCATATACTCTGTAATTGTCTTTACTCTGGGGAGTTTTACTTCTCTCGCCATCTTTACAAAAACTTTATTAGGATTATCTTTAAATGCTTTTATATATTCCTCTTTGTCTGCAGATGTAACAGGAACAGGTTTATAAGACTTTTCAATTTTTCGGAATAATTTGCCTTTTTTATCAAAGACCTCTATTAGATAATTGCTGTTAAGGCAGTGGTATAACCATCCGTTTTTTTCATCACCTGTAAATATTGAACAAGGCAAGTACGGAACATTAATTCCAAACATTGTATTCCCGCTTTTTAGCATTTTAAATTCCGGCGGTTTAAACTCCCCCCATAAAAGCTTTTCGTTTCCGTCAAAGTCAAAACTTTTGATATAAAGTTTTTTATTTTCCGAATAAATGTTTTCCCGGCATGTAATTGTCGAATCTGTTGTCAGGAAAATTCCGCTCAAGTTGTTTTTCATCTGAAAGCTTTGTAAAAATTTTCCCCTTATAGTAAAGAAACTAACTCTTCTCAACTGCCAATCCAGTACAACCAGATTGTTGTCTGGCAGAAATTTCATGCTGCCAATAACCTGGAATTCTCCGGGACCGCTGCCTTTTTTCCCGATTGAGAATAAATATGTGCCGTTTTTATTAAAAACTTTTATTGACAAATCTGCAGCATCGCTTACATAAATATTACCTTGTTTATCAACTAATATTTTACGGGGTTTGTAAAGATTTATCTTTCCCTCTTCTTCTCCGATGGAAAGATCCTGTATAAATTCAATTGTTCTATCCGGAAACAGGGGTTTATCTGAATTATGAACAATCTCTATACCCTCTTTTTTTTCTACAACAGGTGTTGACCTTTTCTTCCCGCATAAAATCAATAAAAATGAAAGCATACTTACCAGAATAATCATACTCTTTTTCATAATACATTCGTCCTCTCTGTTGTGTCCTTAAATTTGTGTAAAAGGCATATTATTGAAAAAGTACCATATTCTTCCTAAATAAAAATGAAAAAAATAATTAAACAAGGGGGAAATATGTCACATAAATAAAGATAACATATTAGTCAGAAAAATACAAAAGGTTCTGTTGGATGATTAGGATTTTTAAAAACTGAGACATAAGAAACTGCAAAAAAAATATCAAAAACAAAATTATAAGAATATTTCCCAATGCTGACTATATTATAGGATTATTTGAGAGTATGTGTATTGAACAACGCTGTAAACAGCAAACCGGGTACAGATATTTGTATATAAATCTGCTCTCCCCCGCAAAGAAACAACCAGAACAAAACGGAATAAAAAATACTGCGGTCAGGAAAAATTATTACAAAAACCTGGACATGATTGCCCAAGACCGGATTTAACAGGTATAAAACATCTTACACAGGATATTTCTGTTAAAACACTGATTGCTCTTTTCTTTCCACACAAAAAGGCTGCCTTTTTTATGGCAGCCTTTAATGTTACAACCTAGAATTTAAATTTAAAAATCTATTTGATAATATCTGTTCCTATGTATTTTCTTAAAACCTCCGGGACAATAATAGTTCCCTCGTCTGTCTGGTAATTTTCCATTATTGCAATAACTACTCTCGGAAGCGCAAGACCTGACCCGTTAAGAGTGTGAACAAACTCCGGTTTTTTACTCTGGTCCGGGCGGTACCGCAAATTCATACGTCTCGCCTGAAAATCTTCAAAATTGGATATTGAGGAAACTTCAAGCCACTTTTTTATTCCGTATGCATAAACTTCCAGATCATAACATTTTGCCGCAGCAAAAGAGAGATCTCCTGTTGCAAGAGTAACTACTCTGTACGGCAGCTCAAGTAGTTGAAGCACCTCTTCTGCATAACCTCTCAATGTCTCGAGCGCATCGTAAGATTTTTCCCGCTCAGACAGCATTACCATTTCAACTTTGTCGAACTGATGAATGCGCATAAGTCCCCTTGTTTCAGCGCCATAGGAACCTGCCTCTCTTCTGAAGCACGGAGTGTATGCTACATATTTTTTGGGGAGAGCCTCTTTCTGTAAAATTTCTCCTCTGTGAAGATTTGTAACAGGCACCTCCGCTGTAGGAATAAGAAACATATCGTCCTTCTCAATACAGTACATATCTTCCTCTAATTTGGGAATCTGGCCTGTTCCGAACATTATGTCCCGTCTTACAATAAACGGTACTGATACTTCTGTAAACCCGTGTTTTTCAATATGCAGATCAAGCATAAAATTAATCAAAGACCGCTCTAACTTCGCTCCTATTCCTTTAAAGGAGACAAAATTTGAACCGGAAAGCCTGGCTCCTCTGTCAAGATCAAGCATGCCAAGACTATTACCAATATCATAATGAGGAACCACAGTAAAATCCGGCTCTTCAACTTTACCCCATTCCGATACAATTTGGTTATTCTCTTCTGTACCCACAGGTACGGATTCATGGGGAATGTTGGGTATCCAGATCTGAACATTATAAATATCTTCTTCAATCTTCCGGATAGTATCATCAATCTCTTTAATTTTTGCAGACACTTCTCTCATTTCAATTATTGCTTTTTCAGAGCTCTCACCCTTTTTCTTCAGCTCCCCGATTTCCTGTGAAACTCTGTTTCTGACTGCTTTCAGTTCATCTGCTTTCTGAAGATTTTCACGGCGCTCCCTGTCCAGAGCCAGAAGTTTGTCAATATCCACGTCACAAAATTTATTTCTAATTGCTGTTTTTACTTTATCCGGATTTTCACGGATAAAACGCATATCCAACATCTGTTAAATCTCCTTTTGATCAAAATAACTATTTACTGCTGCCGGTAACATAATCAAGAACAGCGCCTGCAACTTCTTTGATATCTTTCTCTTCAAGTTCAGGAAACATCGGAAGAGAAATAACATGGTCAGCTACTTTTTCCGCTACAGGGAAAGAACCTTTTCCCTTACCCTCCTCTGCAAATGCAGGCTGCAGATGCAAGGGGACAGGGTAATGTATTGCACACGCAATATCCTTTGACGCAAGATAATCTCTTAAACCATCTCTGTCCGGAACCTGTATTGAGTACTGATGAAAAATATGGTCTCTGTCTTCATTAATAACAGGAGTGATAATGTCAGGATGATCAAGAAGTTCCGTGTAGAGTGCTGCAACATCTTTACGGGCCTCGTTCCACTCATCAAGATGCTTTAATTTTACACGTAAAATAGCAGCCTGCATTGCATCGAGTCTGCTGTTTAATCCCAAAATTGCATGATGATATCTTCTGTCTGACCCGTGATCCCTGATCATTCTCAGTGTTTTTGCAAATTCCTCATCAGAAGTGAGAACCATACCGCCGTCACCGTAAGCACCGAGATTTTTTGAAGGGAAAAAACTCAAAGCTCCCATATGTCCCAGACTGCACGCTCTTCTGTTTTTATAATGAGCGCCTACTGCCTGACATGCGTCTTCAATGACAATCAGATTGTTCTTTTCCGCAATACGATTGATCTCATCCATATCTGCTATCTGCCCGTAAAGGTGAACCGGAATGATTGCTTTTGTATTTTTTGTTACTGCTTTTTCCACAAGCTCAGGATCAATGTTGTATGTATCCGGTTTGATATCCACAAAAACCGCTTTTAATCCGAGAAGCCTTATCACCTCTGCTGTTGCTGCAAAAGTAAACGGTGTTGTTATAACTTCGTCGCCTGTTTCAAGGCCTGCTGCCATAAGTGACATCATCAGAGCATCTGTTCCGGAACCGCATGCAACTGCATATTTTGTTGATGAATACAGAGCCAGCTCTTCTTCAAAGGAAGTTACTTCCGGACCCATGATAAAACGCGTACTTTCTATGACATTCAGCACTGCATTATTTATCTCTTTCTTTATGGACTTATACTGTTTTTTCAAATCAACCATTGGAATACTCATAAAAAATCCTTTCTCTTATCAATTAAAAACACTTCTTTTACAAATTATAAATTATTGGGTTTTAAACAACATTTTTTTCATGTCAGATTTACTGTCCCTTTCCTTTAAGCATAACAAGAATCGTTACTATAACGATTTTCAAATCCATACGTAATGACATATTTTCAATGTAAAAAAGATCGTAAGTCAGTTTCTGTTTTACGTGTTCTATTGATTGGTCATACCCGCCCTTTACCTGCGCCCATCCTGTTATTCCCGGCCTGACTCTCAAACGCCGCGCATAAAGAGGAATCTCTTTTTTAAATTTTTCCACAAAATAGGGACGTTCGGGTCTGGGCCCCACCCATGACATATCGCCTTTTATAACATTAATAAGCTGAGGGATTTCATCAATCCTGGTTTTCCGTAAAAATTTTCCGATTCGCGTCACGCGGGGATCATCCCATGAAGCCCAGACCGGGCCTGTTATTTTCTCTGCTCCCTCAACCATAGAGCGGAATTTTATCATTGTATAAATTTTGCCGTTCATCCCCACTCTCTTTTGTTTATAAAACAACGGCCCTTTTGAATCAAGTTTAATTAAAGCTGCTACAATTAGCCATACAGGCATAAAACCTACAAATAAAATCAATGAGAACAATACATCAGTTATTCTTTTTACCTTCCATTCCCAATCCGGCATTAATCTGGGAAAAATCTCAATAAGAGGAAAACCAAATACCTGATTTGTTTTTACCTGTCCTACAATCAGATCATACAGACCGGGAACAATTTTTAATCCAACATCTGTTCCTTCACACTTTAATATTACATTTTCCACCTGTTTTCGTGCGCTCTGACCAAGGGCAATTATTACTTCCTGGATTGAATGTTCGCTGATCAGTCTATCAAGTTCATCAATTGTTCCTAGCACAGGAACATCCTTGTGTTTATTTTTTTCTGATACTCTGCCTGGTGTGACAAAACCGGCAACTCTGTAACCGAGAGACGGAAGAGAGTTCAACTGTTCAAGCAGTTTGAAAGCCTTACCTCTCCAGCCAACTATTACTGCTTTTTTTAATCCGATCCCCGCTTCAAGCAGTTTCTTTTTAAAAGTTATTACACTGACTCTTCCCAGAGCAATTAAGAATGACATGAGCATCCAGTACAATGCAATGGTTGCTCTGCTTATTGTTACAGGTTTTTTTATGTCACTTCTGAGATCTATTGTTATAATAAAAATAATAAATATTCCGATTGTAACTGTTTTTAATATCTCAATTACCTCATCAATTCTTGAAACAAATGACCACGGACGATACATCCCGAAAAATAGAAAAATAAACAGCCAGTACAGATATATAATTAATGATATTTGTACAATCCCGCCAAAGGAATATTCAGTAAAAAACCCCATCTGGCCTCTTAATTTGCACCAGATAAAAAAGGCCGAATTAATCATTAAAAAATCTGAGATGAAAACGATAAGTTTTTCTAATTGTTTTGACATATTTGCTTTTTTTAATACAACCTGTTTAGTATTTTAAGACCTCTCAACCCTTGACCATGTTTTCCTCTGTTTTCCTGTAAGTGCTTTTATAAATCCCGCAAAAAGTGCGGAATTTATAATTAAAAAATAGGCGGGGTACATAAATACATTGTTTAACTTCTTCCTGTTATTAAAAGCTATTCCTGTTAAACCTGCAAGATAAAACATTATCTGTAAAATAAATAAAACTCTGTAAAATTGTATAGGCAGCAGTAATAAATTAATTATAAAAATCAACAGAAGCATAAACGGAACAAACCATCTTATTACTTTATGAGACCACAAACTGAATGCAATAAATCCTTTAAAGGGATTAAGTAACTCCAGAATCTGTGGTAAAGCATTATAGTTGCCGGCTCCTATTCTTATTCTTCTTAAAAATTCATCTTTTAATGTAGGTGATGTAAATTCCCACGCCTCTGCATCCGGTTCAAAAACAATGTCAAATCCTTTTTTGATAATATTAACAGGTATTATAAAATCATCGTTATAAAATTTACTGCCTGGAATTTTAGTAAATAAATCTTTTCGTATGGCGTATATTGATCCGTTAGCGCCTGTAATACTTTTGATAGATCCTTCAAGCGATTTAATTCTGTTTTCATAATTCCAGTATTTAACTTCTCCGTGGATATTTAGCATATCCTTCGGATTATTCAATATTAACCTTCCGCATACACCTCCTGTTTTCCCGTCCTTAAAGTGTTTCATAATCTTTCTGATTGAGCTTTCGGAATAAAGTGTATTAGCATCAGAGAAAACAATAATTTCTCCCCTGCTCTCCGGAATAAGTTTGTTTAGAACCCATGATTTGCCGTTCCGTTCTTTAAAATTATAACAACGAATCCTGGTGTTATCATGAAATTTATCCAGTATTTTTTTTGTGCCGTCACTTGATCCGTCATTGCCTATAACAAGTTCTATCTTATTTTCCGGATAATTGATATTAAGAAAATTATTTATCTTCTCCTCCAGAATATACTCTTCATTATAAGCAGAAACTATCATTGTTACCATGGGAGTATAATTTTCATCAGTTACTCTGACAGCTTTTTTGAAAAATAAAATTGCCCTTAAGAAAACAGGGTATAAAAAATAACTATAAACAATCAAAAATACCAATGTCCAGAAAATTATTTGCATGACATATCCGTAATAAACTTATACCCCGGAATATGCTCTGAAGAGCTCTTTCTCTGCATTATTCCAGTTATATTCCTGTTCCACTGCTTTTCTTCCAAAATAACCATAATTAAAATCACTGTCATATATTTTAATAACCGCATTAATATAACTATCCAATGAATCCGGCTTAAAAATAACACCGCAATTAACCTTTGACACAACATGTGCAATCGCTTCGGAACGAGGCACAACAACAGGTTTTTCTCTTGCCATATATTCAAATAACTTATTCGGAACTCCTATATCCATATTATCATTGGAAAAATGAGGAATAATACAAATATCAGCAATATCAATAAATTTTACTGCATCCTCAACATTGAGCCAGCCTGTAATCTGAACCGAATTTTCAATTTTTAAAAATCTGATAAGCTTCTCCAGAATTTGCCTGTGAGGTCCGTCACCTGCAATTATCAGCCTGACGGACGGAATTCTGTTTTTTAATTCCGGCATTGCACGCAGCGCAAGTTCCAGATTTCTCTCAGGATTTAATTTACCAAAATATACAAGGTTATATGTGTCCCCATAATCTCTTTTAAAATCATTGTCCGGCTTATTATAATTAATAAACTCAGCTGAGGGGACATTTGGTACAACAAATATTTTCTCTGCTTCAATACCTCTTTTAATTAACAACTTTTTATGAACATTATCAATAACAACTACCCTTTTACTCCTTTTTAAGCAGAACCGTTCTACTTTGGCGGAAATTTTTGGGTTCCGTATAGTCCAGCCTGCTATTCCCGGTTTATACCACTGTTTTAAAGCTGCAGGATAATTTTCATGCAGGTCAATAATAAGCGGTATATTATAAATTGCACTTACATGTAGTGCCGAAAGAGCAAGAGGAAGATCGTGCACATGTATCACATCTGCTTTGATCTTCTGTACAGTACCTGCAATAGCAGAAAGCCAGACAGGATTAGGATACACAGGCAAATTAATAAAATGGTGCACTTTACCTTTTGCAGCAGAAAAATGTTTAATTCTTATAACTTCTATACCCTTTATCAGTGATTTCCGTGCATTTTTAATACGATTATCACACAATATAACAACTCTGTTGCCTGCGCTGATAAGAGACAAAGCCTCTTTCTGAACCCTCATATCAGGCGGAAAATCCGATTGCAGCACCATTAATATTCTTTTCATAAACAACTGTTTTCCAATTGATCCTAATTGAGCAGATCACGATAAATCTTCAGCAATTTTTTTTCTTCAATACCCCAATTATATTTGTTCTCTACAATTTTTCTTGCTTTGGCAGACATTGCCGAATATTTATCATCTGACAATAATATCTCATTAATTGCATCAGCCACTTCCCCCGGATTTGTTTGATCTACAACCAATCCGACACCTTCAGAAATTATCAAATTTCTCCATTCAGGAAAATCGGGAAATATAACAGGTAATCCTGCAGACAAGTACTCAAAAAGTTTGTTTGATAACATTGTATAATTATTTAAACCGATATTTTGTACAAGGGAAATTCCAATGCTTGCAGAAGCTGTGTATAAATACAAATCCTTCCATGGTACCGGATCAAGTATAAACACTCTCTTACCCAGCCCTCTTTCATCCACATCTTCTATCAGGTTTGTCTTGTACTCACCCGGGCCTATTAATACCAGCACTCCTTTTTTAACATATTCGATGGCATCAACCAATACATCAACACCTCTGGCTTTTGATACAATACCCTGATAAAGAATAATCGGCTCTGTCTTAGGTATATTTAAAATATCATGTAATTTATTTGTTTTAATCAGGGGTTTAAGAATCTGAACGTTCTTTATAATGTACGGAAATTCAGTAGAATATCTTTCTGAAAATATCTTACCTCTTGATTCTGTAGTTAAAATATTAGCATTTGTTCTTCCGGCCAGGAATTTTTCTACTGCAAACCAGAGCCTTTTTGTAAATCTGCCATGTTTTACCATATCTACATACAATTCATGAGAATCATATACCAAAGGTTTTTTATAAATTACAGAAAGTATAAAACCAATAGGAAGGGTTTCAAGATCATGAGCATGAAAAAGAGAATATTTTTCCTTTCCTGCTTTAAAAATAACCCGTACGGCAAATTCCAGATACTTCAAAAAGAAGAAAACATGTTTTCTAGGAAGGAGATATCTTAATTTTACGGAAATCCGGAAAATGCGATATCCGTCTTTCTTTTCATACTTCTCGGTTTCTTTACTTTTCAAAGCAAATATATCCGGATTATAACCTGACTTTACAAGAGTATTAATCTCCTTTGTTACTCTGGCATCATTTACAAATTCTGTCATTATAATCATGCATATTTTCATAGAAACCTGCTTTTAAAAGACATCAACTTTCCGCTGATCCCGACCTGATTTTATTATACCATTTTTTTATATAATTCAATTCTTCAACTTTAAAAAATTTAAAACCTATCAAAAATATAAAAAACAAAAGAACAAGACAAATCTTAATCAAAATATTGAGTGCCATATTATTGCATGTAACAATATACGGAATAGTCACAAAAACTACGAATAATAAAAATATTTTAATGATTCTGTTAATTTCATATGGCACCGGATAAAAATGATTTGATATCATGCTAGCCGTGCCGGACATTACAATAAATGAAATTAAAGTCGCTGAACTTGCCCCCACAATACCAAATTTGGGTATTAAAATAATATTTAATCCTATATTTATAGCAGCGGCAATTGATACTGCAAGAGACTGGTAGTATGTTTTCTTTTTAAGATTCAACCCTATTGCAGTAAAATAGTAAACACCGTAAAAAATAAATGCCAAAGAAATAAAAGGAATTATTTTAAATCCCGGAAGGTATTTTTCCGATGCAAATACAAGTATTATCTCTTTTGCAAAAAGACTCAGCACCAGGGCCATAAAAGATAAAAACAGAAAAAAGTAAGTAAAATTTTTTGCAAAAACTTCTTTTGCATTTCTTTCCTTTGCAATATTAAACATTGCCGAAGGCCATGCTTTCTGAAACGCGGACACCATCATCCCTATAATCATACCAAACTTGTATGCAAGCGAGTAATATCCTACCTGATCAAGTCCTGCATAACATTTTAATAAATATCTGTCAGACATAGTTAATATCAACATAGCAATACTTGCAGGAACCAGAGGCAGACCGTATTCCAGCATCTCTTTTAACTCTGCAAAAGAAAATTTCAATCTCAGGCTGTCACTTAAAATCACAGTATAAACTATGGTAAAAATTCCTGAAACAATACATTCCGAAATAAGGATACCGAATATCCCTTTTTTCAGAAAAACCACAAATAATATATTAAGCAGCATCTGAAATAAAAACTTTACAATAAGTATTACTCCGAATTTTAACGAGTTGTTTTCTATTCTTAATTTAGCAAGAGGAACAACAGCAAAAACATTAAAAAATGCGCTAACAATAACAATCCTGAGTAATAAACTATGACCCGAGGTTCGAAATATCAGCATGGATATTGAATCGGTCTTTAAAAAAATAACTGTTAAAAATAAAAATGCACTTATCAGTAAAAAATAGAATGCTGTACTGTACACAAGCTTTTTATCTGTGTTTTGATTATAAATAACCGACTTGAAAATTGCAGAACCAATTCCGTATTGAACTATAATGAATATCAAATTAAAAAGTATAAGGAGGAGCTGAAGCGTTCCGTACTCATCCGGCAGCAGAAATCTTGCGTAAACAGGTATTAATAAAAAACCGATTAATCTGTTTGCAATATCAGAAGCTCCGTAAATAAATGAATGCTTCAACAAGGATTTTTGAAGATAAGCCATAGTTCCCTGATAAGATTAAATTTATTTAATTAAATCCAACTTCTTAAACTGCATTTCCACTTCAGAAAAAACCTGATCCGGACTTATTGAATAGAGGCACTCGTACTGTTCTCCCGGGCAATCCATAGTTTTATAGAACCTTAAACATGGCCTGCACTTGACTTCCGGATTGTAAACATTGACCACATTTACCCCGATTGCACCGTTTCTGTTAAAATCACTTCCGCCCCAGATTGATACAATGGGAATTTTCAGCAAATCTGCCAGGTGCATAATGCCGGAATCATTTGTGATTAACAATTCAGACTCAGACAATACACTTATCACACAATTAAAATCTTTTTCTCTTAATACCGGGAATGCTGTGTCCTTAATTATTTTATAGATTTCTTCCTCATCAGGTCCGATAATAAAAAAGGGTGTCATCCCGATCTTTTTAATTTTATCTGCAACTTCCAGAAATGATTCCAGAGGCCATCTTTTATAATCAGCGTTATGTTTGCTTCCCGGATGTATGGCCACAAGATTTCTGTCTGAGGATATACTGTGTTCATTAATAAATTTCTTTATACAAGCTGTATTTATATAATCAATTTTCGGATATTCCCTGATTTTCTCTCCCGGTATTCGTAGCACATCAATCAGCTTTAAATTCTGATCAACATCATGCAGATCTTTATCAATATTTACAGTAATTAAACCATGCATAAACATTTTAAAAAACGGGTGTGCATCAGAATAATCATGTGAAATAATTTTCTTTACTCCTGCAAAAAAAGGAACAAGTTCAACATCCAGTCTGCGTGTAGGAAAGATAATTATAGATAAATAATATTTTCTTCTTCTTAAATACCGTATCAGGCTAAACTTTATATTTACATAAAGATAAACATTTTCTACAACCCTCAATTTTTCCATAATCTTCCCGGAAGCGCTGTTTGTTACTAAAACATCTATAACACAATCCGGTAAATACTTTTTAAGAGTTAAAATAAGGGGCACAGCCATTACACTGTTGCCAATACCGGATCCGGAAATAATTAAAATTCTTGAGTCGGATAATTGTTTGTTATTAATATCCTGACTATTTCTTTTAAGCTTTAGTAAAAAATAAACAGGGCATAAAAAAACAAATTTTAATATGTAAACAATATGATTAATCATGGCTTGGTTCTTGCATTTTTATCTCTCTTCTGTACATCACTTCCACAAGCCCTATAAGAAGCGCCCACAAAATATTAAATCTATAATATATTATACATGTATTGGTTAAAGCAACTATCAATAATCCGGAAAATGCGGCAATTATGGCCCCTGCAATTTGCCTGACGTCGCTATTTAAACTTTTATTAAAAAGATAAAATGCCTTTTTAAAAAAAACTGCCCATATACTTATAAAAATAAAGAGCCCTGCAATGCCTGTTTTCCATAAAATGAAAACATATGAATTATCAATATGATTTTCCGGTATATGTGACAGAATAACCGGAGAAATCCAGCTGCCCAGACCTGTTCCTAAAAATATATTTTCTCTCCATTGTGCCAAGGCGTGATTAATTTCCGCTAATCTTATTGAAAGAGAAGCATCGTTTGATAAATCCAAAAGTGTGTTTGCTCTTGTTATCAGTGTTAATAGCGAAGACCCCATGAGCATCTTATCAACAACAACTAATATAATTACAACAAATGAAATTGCAGCAATGAGATACAAAATAAATTTCATTAAATTATGAATTGTCACTCCTTGTTCAACAAATGATAAAAACCATAAAATGATCAAAGAAATTAATATACCCACCCAGAGGGCCCTTTGCTGGGAAAAGAAAACCATTAAGAAAAGAGGAATAAGAAGAATTGACACTAATAAAACAACTTTTTTTTGTTTCTTAAAAAAATAATAACTCATTAAAAACGGTATAGTTATCTGTGCAATATGGGGTTGTTGTGTAGAAACCCGTTTAAGCAGTAAACCCCCACTTATTCCGGATTCTCTTATGGCTATATAAATATACTCACATGAAACAATAACGGAAATTATTATTAAAGCAGCAATTAAGTGTTTAATCGAATTAAGAGATTCAACAGACCTGGAAATGATAAAATACATCAAATAAAAACCAAAGAAATAGAGTTCTAAAATTATGTAAGCCTGTTTCCCGCCGTTTTTAAGGCCAAACAGAGCAGCAACAATTACCCACGTAAAAAATATTATAAATAATTTATCAAGACCTGATAATGACATATATGACGGAGTATCTGAGGACATTTTATCAGTTATTAAATAAAATGTCAGTATCAATAAAAAAACGGCAAGTAACTGTAAAGATACAGGAGCCAACAAATACGGATATTTTTCAAATGACGGTTGATTTGGAAAAAGTACTAAATACGTTAAAAATATAAAAAGCGTCCTTTTAATTGAGAATAGAGACCAAAAGCTTAAAAATAGAAAACCCAGAAAAACAAGTATATATAAAGGCTTCTGAAAATATGCGGCAAGGCCTAAAATTACTATCTCAAAAACAATAAAAACAAAGTTACAATATTTCTTATCAGGAAAATTTACTCTATAATTGCTTAAAGGCAATTCCATTTATTTTTTATTCCGGTTAAATAGTCTGCTTAAATCATTACTGATTGTATCTATAATTTCTTTTTCTTTTTGGAAAGCTGAGTTCTGAGAATTTTTAATTTTTTCAATATACTCATAAAAAATCACATAACTGCAGCTTAACAAACAAGCGATAAAAGCAAAAAATATAACAAAAAATGCACGTTTGGGTTTCGCCCGTTTAATCGGGATAACAGCCTTATCAAGAACCTGTAACGTAGGAGTATCTTTTGCTTCCTGTATTTTTGCCTGCTCGTATTGAGGAAGCAGAAACTCCTGTATCTTTTCCTGAATTTTTACTTCTCTGTACAAACGGGCAAAATTCAAAGCAAGATCAGGAAGATTATTCAATGGCAGAAAAATATCATCTTCTGTATCCGATGGTCTGTTTACATTTTTGTTTTTCCCATTATTCATTTCATTAAATTTATCCTTTAAAGCTTTGATCTCATTTTTAAGCCTTACAACTTCGGAGTGAGAAGAGCCTGCATATTTCTGCATAACCTTTAATTCAATTTCCTTAGCAACAATCTGTCCCTCTATTTCCGCTGCAGCGGAAATGGTGGCTGTTATCTGCTCCGGAAGAGCAATAGCTCCTTTTTCATCCTGAAAATTTTTCATGGCAATTTCTGCATTACGCAGATCTTCCTGATTCTGCACATATCTTTTTTCAATAAACATCCTTGTATTATGAGCTTTTTGGGCCTTTAAAAATTTATTTAAACTATCAAGTTTACTAACAAAAAAATTGGTCATATCTCTTGCCAGCATTCTTGCCTGATTATTCCGTGACGGAGAGGCAAAATAGGGTGTTGCAGCTTCAATGGAAAGAGATATTGTTCCCTGCTCATCAACATTAACAGACACATGTTTTCTTAACTCTTTTACTGTCTCCTCCATGTTTTTTTCTTTGTAAAGTTTCTGCAAATCAAATTCCTTTGCAACAGATTCCATAATAGTCCTGCTGTCCATAAGAGCTAAAAAGCGCGTTGTACCTTCTGACATTCCTCCCAGTCCCAAAGAAGACAGGGGCAGACTGCTCAAAATACTTGAAAACCCTATACCCTGCGAATCTTCCTGAGGGGGAAGAATTGTTGTTGATGCCCTGTACCATCGCGGTATTACCATACTTACACCAGCAGCAATTACTGCAATGATAAATGAATTTAGAATAATAAACTTACGCCACTTTACAAAGATATAAATATAATCAACTACCCTTCTTTGACTATGCATAGACTAATCCTTAATATTAATCACCTAAAAACCCTGCTGCTTTGGCAGCCAATATTAGAGAAGTTATTGTAGGAATAAGCCTTAAAAGCATATCCATACGCAAACGCCATTTTTCCTGCATATGTATAACATCCCCGGGATATACCGGAACATCCGGCCCCTTTTCCCTTTTCCCTGTCAACGCATGATACACACTTATATCGTTAATCCTTCCCGAACGATAATCACCCCCTGCCATGCCTGCATATTCCCTTGCCGTCAACTTTGAAACATACGGATATGCACCCGGATTTCTTACTGCTCCTTTTACATAAACATACTCTGACGGCAGAACTATTCTATCTCCCGCTTTTAAAATGAAATTACTTCCCTCATTTACAGAATCCTTAAAAGGGCGATAAATGCTGGCTTGCTTGTCTTTTTCTCCATTTTTTCTTACAACTGTTATAAAAGACGGAGTTGAGGTACTTTTTAATGCATCAATTTTGAGAAGAAACGAATAAAGTGTTTCGTCTTTTTTCAGAGCATACATTCCAGCATGCACAAAATTTCCTTCAACTATAACAATCTCATCGCTTGAAGTTATAGACGGTACATAAATAAGATCCCCACCCTGTACAACAGGATTCTGCGAAAGATCTCCGAATTTCTCATACGCAAGAAGATCAAGCGTATCAGCACTCTTTCCGGAAGAATGCTGCTGTACCACACACTGCTTCCATGCACTCTCTGATACTCCTCCTGCTCTGTCAATCAAATCAGTTATCCTGTCAATTGCTCTTCCAACATAGGTGCCCGGATATTTTACTTCTCCCACAACGTGAACCCTGAATAAACGAAGAGAAGAAATAGCCAGAGAGTAGGAATTTTTTTTATAAGCTTTTTTAGCTTTATCATCAACGATTTTTCTGACTTGAGTAAGGGTCTTTCCTGTAACGGATATCTTTCCCACAGAAGGAATAAAAAGAATGCCCTCCGGTGTAACCTCAAGAGGGAACTGCTCTTCAACTGCGCCCCATACAACAAATATAAAATAATCACCTGGGCCTACGATGTAAGTATCGGGATCAATCGACTTTTCAAGAGCCTCAATACTAAGACTCTGCACAAACTGCGTGTTCTGCTGTTGTTTTTTCTGTAAATAACTCTCTCTGGGCACATCCTTTTTCTCAAACATCTTTGAAAAATCAATGGACATAGGCACAGGTTTCTTAGTCTTTTCTGAATTATTATTCTCTTCATCAAGAACCTGGCTGACTGCACTTCCAAGCAGCAAAACAGAAAGAATAAAAGCCGAAGCTATTCTTCGCATTGACAACACTCCATATTAGTTTATGTGTTTATAAAAGATAAAAGTCCGATTTTTCGCCTGACTTACCTAAAACCCTTAACCCCTACTACATAATTGCAGGTTATTCTCTTTTCCCGATTATCGCCGAACCTTTATATCAATCATAAAAAATAAAAATATTTTCTATGCTTTTACAATCTTTTCGCGGTTTTTGACTATATTTTTTGTCGCATTCCTTGTATCAATTATTAAGTCGGAATTTTCTACAATAAAATCGTAATCAAAAGAAGAATGAGCCGTGGATATTATTACAGCATCGTAAGACGACAAAGTCTTTTCCGTAAGTTCAACGCTTTTTTTATCAAAATCATATTTCCGCACCCTGGGAAGAACAGGAATAAAGGGATCACTGTAATCCACGTGCGCTCCTTTGTCTTCAAAAATTTCAATAAGTTTAAGCGTGGGGCTCTCTCTTAAATCGTCAATATCTTTTTTGTATGCTGCGCCTAAAATTAAAACTGACGATCCCTTTACGCTTTTTTCTCTGCTGTTTAATGCATCCATAGTTTTCTGAACCACATAATAGGGCATATCAGTGTTGATCTCTCCTGCCAGCTCAATAAATCTGGTAGGCATGTCAAATTCTTTTGCTTTGTAAGTAAGATAAAAGGGGTCTATAGGTATGCAGTGGCCTCCCAGGCCGGGGCCGGGATAAAAAGGCATAAATCCGAAAGGTTTTGTTGATGCTGCTTCAATAACTTCCCATACGTCTATATCCATTCTGTCAAGTATCATTTTCATTTCATTGACAAGCGCTATATTAACGCTTCTGAATATATTTTCAAGAAGCTTTGTTGCTTCTGCTGCCTGACTGGATGATACAGGAACAGTCTTTACAATTACCTGATCATAAAGGGCTGTGGCATATTTTCTGCTTAATGAGTCATTGGCTCCCACTACCTTGGGGATTGTTTTTGTTGTATATGTGGGATTGTTGGGATCTTCCCGTTCAGGAGAAAAAGCCAGATAAAAATCATCCGGATATTTTAAACCGGACCCTTCAAGAATAGGACGCATAACCTCCATTGTGGTTCCGGGATATGTGGAACTCTCAAGAACAACAAGCTGTCCTTTTTGTATATGTTTTGAAATGGTTTTTGACGTATTTGTAATATAACTGAGATCCGGCTGTTGATGTTTATCAAGGGGTGTAGGTACTGCCACAATAATACAATCTACAGCAGAAAGTTCTGAAAAATCCGTTGTAACGTGTAATCTGCCTGTTTCTACTGCAGGCGAAATTCTGGTTTCGGGAATATGCTTTATGTAAGTTTCCTTCTTCCTGATTGTTTCAATCTTTTTGTCATCAATGTCAAATCCTGTACAGTAAAAACCAGTCTCAATAAATTCCAGAAGAAGAGGCAGACCAACATAGCCCAGGCCCACAACTCCTATCCGCGCGTCCTTTGCCTTAATCTTCTCAGATAAATCCATACATCCTCCGGATGAAAAATATTTTTAAAGTTCTTTTTTATACTGCTCTTTGTAATAGGAAAGGTACTCTCCGCTTTTAAGCGGTTCCCACCACCACCTGTTATCTCTGTACCATTCAACGGTTTCAGACATAGCCTGTTCAAAAGTATGTTTCGGTTCCCAGCCAAGAGACCTTATCTTGCTTATATCAAGTGCATACCGCCTGTCATGCCCCATTCTGTCTTTAACAAAAGTCATTAAAGTATCCGGCTTCTTCAGCTTCTGCAAAATGAACTTTGTAATTTCAAGGTTTGTCTTTTCATTCCCCCCGCCAATGTTGTAAACATCGCCTATAGAGGCTTTGTTTATAACAACATCAATAGCTTCGCAGTTATCAGTTACAAACAGCCAGTCTCTTATGTTTTGACCGTCACCGTAAATAGGAAGGGGTTTATTATCAAGAGCATTTGTAGTGAACAGAGATATTAGTTTTTCCGGATATTGATACGGGCCGAAATTATTCGAACTGCGCGTAATTACAATCGGGAGTTTATATGTAACATAATATGAATAAACAAGTCTGTCAGCTCCGGCTTTTGAAGCTGAGTAAGGACTTGAGGGCATTAAAGTATCATCCTCTTTAAAAAATCCCGATTCAGTGCTTCCGTAAACCTCATCTGTACTGATCTGGACGAACCTTTCAATACCATGCTTTCGTGCAGCTTCCAAAAGAACAAAGGTGCCGAAAATATCGGTCTTTATAAAATCGTCCGGGTTTCCAATGGATCTGTCAACATGGCTCTCTGCTGCAAAATTTACTATTATATCTGATTTTTTTGTAAGTTCATCAACAACTTTTTCGTCACATATATCACCGTGTACAAACTCATAACGCTCATCATTTTCAATATCTTTTAAATTATTAAGGTTGCCTGCATACGTAAGTTTATCAAGATTAATTACTTTGATATCCTGATAATTTTCAAGTATGTAACGGATAAAATTACTTCCAATAAACCCTGCTCCACCTGTTATTAAATACGTTTTCATAATCACCCGTAATTGTTGCATTAATAGATAATTTTTTACATATGATATCGCTTAAATCTAAATAAAATATAAGATAAAGTCAAGCACTCCTTGCCAGTCATTGCCAATAATATATCAGTTGCTTTCAAATACAAAAATTGCTTTTAACATCAAAGAAAATACAACAAATATTTCTTGCAGGTTAATATGGATTGGAAAAATGTGAACAAGGTAAATTCTTTCCATTAAAAAAGATAAACGGGTTTTCCATATATAGATAAACAATTACAATCATCTCAAGGTGTTATCGAATAAACTGCATACCCTGTTTTTTCTCTACGGCATCTGTAAATCTCCGCCCGGATTTTTCAATACATTTTATCTCTAACCCCGAAGGGGTGTAAGGATTATAGAAATTGTTAATATAAAATGTTTTAACCCTGAAAGGGTGATATCATAAAACAAGGATAAAGGATTCCTGCTTTACTTCACCCTTCGGCTCCGCTCAGGGTGCGACAAAAACACCAAAGAATATCGGACACCGAACACTGATTTTTGATTCCAGAATTATTTATCAGAAAACTTCTGAAATCTCAGATCTCCAATCGATATTCAGTATTCCTTTTTAATAACCAAAGACCTCAGAGGTCTGTTTTAAATCCGTGATAATCCGTGTAACGAAGTCCGGCCCTTGACGGACGTGTCCGGCCCTTGACGGACGTGTCCGGCCTTTGACGGACGTGTCCGGCCCTTGACGGATTCGTGGATCAGAATCGGGATGAGTCCCGATTTTCTTTAAAAAAAAACTATGATAATCAGAATCGGGATAAGTCCCGATTTTCTTTAAAAAAAACTATGATAATCAGAATCGGGATGAGTCCCGATTTTCTTTAAGAAAAACTATGATAATCAGAATCGGGATGAGTCCCGATTTTCTTTAAAAAAAAACTATGATAATCAGAATCGGGATAAGTCCCGATTTTCTTTAAGAAAAACTATGATAATCAGAATCGGGATAAGTCCCGATTTTCTTTAAGAAAAACTATGATAATCAGAATCGGGATAAGTCCCGATTTTCTTTAAGAAAAACTATGATAATCAGAATCGGGAAAGGCTCTTTTAACTTAAAAAACAGAAATATGAATATATTTTGAAGGATTTTTCTTAATATCAGTAATCAAAGAATCAAGCTTTTTACTTGAGCTTAACAGCTGAAAATAAAGAGTCGAATCTTTCATCAACTTTCCT